>Ga0193721_1000249_pt1 | contig 16452 bp, 14 predicted proteins | sample U2s2metaG_FD_145078 | JGI IMG/M metagenome (GOLD analysis project Ga0193721, IMG submission 145078) | Soil microbial communities from a riparian zone of the East river system, Colorado, United States - U2s2 | ecosystem: Environmental > Terrestrial > Soil > Riparian zone | place: USA: East River...
CAAGTTTTTTGACGATCTCGATTTTCTCATCCGGCATTACCTCAGCCTTGAACTCATCGATGCCCAGGTCGCGCGCAACAGATTCGGCCGTCCGATGATTGTCGCCTGTGCACATGATAATCTTCAGATGCATCGCGTGAAGTTCACGGACGGCCTGTTTGGTTGTTGGCTTGATTGGGTCGGCGATACCGAGAACGCCAACTGCGTCTCCGTTTACCGCGAGCCAGACTGTGGTTTGGGCCTTTTCCTGCAAGCGACGAGCCTCTTTCGTTAGTTCCTCAGGAAATCTGACATTCGAATCGGCCAGAAATTTTTCTTTGCCGATGAGGATTGTTTTACCGTCAAGGTTGCCGGAGAGCCCGCCACCGGTAATAGACTGAAAATCGGTTATGCCGCGCAATTCAAGTTTTTCTTGTTTTGCGCTTTCTACGATTGCCCGCGCAAGCGGATGCTCGCTTTGAGATTCCACAGATGCCGCAATCTGCAACAGATCGCGTTCGCTTACGGTGTTTGCGACGATCCGGCTGACTACTTCCGGTTTACCGGCTGTTAAGGTGCCTGTTTTGTCTGTGACCAAGTGAGTGACTTTTTCAGTGACCTCGATCGCCTGTGCGTTTTTTACCAGGATTCCGGCTTGGGCGGCACGTCCGACGCCGACCATGATCGACATCGGGGTTGCCAGTCCGAGGGCGCACGGACAGGCAATGATCAGGACTGAGACAGCGTTCACCAGGGCATAAGCCATCGCGGGCGCAGGTCCGACGATTGACCACACAACAAAGGTAATGATCGCAACCCCGATCACCACGGGAACAAAATAACCGGACACCGTGTCGGCGAGTTTCTGAATAGGGGCGCGGCTGCGCTGCGCGTCGGCCACCATTTGCACAATTTGCGCTAGAACAGTCTCTGACCCGACGCGCTCGGCGCGCATCAAAAATGAGCCGGTTTGATTCACTGTTGCTCCAATCACTTTTTCGCCCGATTCCTTGGCCACCGGCATTGGCTCACCCGTGATCATCGATTCGTCGATGTTGCTTTTGCCATCGATGATTACACCGTCGATTGGGATTTTCTCGCCCGGCCGCACGCGGAGCACGTCGTCTTTCTGAATTTGATCCACGGCAATTTCCTGTTCCTGACCATCGCGAACTCGGTGCGCGGTTTTTGCAGCAAGACCGAGCAGCGCCTTGATCGCATGGCCCGTACGGCTTCGCGCTCGAGCCTCGATCAATTGTCCCAGCAGGATCAAGGTTGTAATCACCGCGGCTGCTTCAAAATAAAGCTCGACCTCTCCGTGATGCCGGAAAGAAGGAGGAAAAATGCCAGGCAGGATTACGGCGACCGCGCTATAGAAGTAAGCTGCGCCAACCCCCACGGCGATGAGCGTAAACATGTTGAGGCTGCGATTAACAATCGACTGCCACGCGCGCGTGAAGAAAAAGCCGCCAGCCCAGACGACAACCGGTGTCGTTAGGACAAGCTCAATCCATTTTTCGAGTCGTTTTGGGACGATTGAATCGATGTGCCAACCAGGAATGGCATGACCCATTGCCAGGAATAGCACCGGGATCGTAAGAACCAGCGCGACCCAGAATTTTCGTGATAACGATCGCGTTTCTCCGTGCTCGTGCTCCTCGTCCCCGATGGTCTTCGGCTCCAGCGTCATTCCGCATTTCGGGCATGCCCCCGGATGATCTTGCTCGACTTCCGGATGCATGGCGCACGTGTAAATCATGGAAACGGCAATGAGTGTTCGTTAGGGACCGCGTTGTGACGATACTCTTCGGAGTATCACACCGCGATGTCTATAAAATGACGAAGCAGAAAAGACGAAGGAATGACGAAACGGGAACGCAGTGAACCGGCAGCCGGCCGTGTCGCCGTTTCCCCTTGCGCCGTTTCGTCGACTTGTCGCCTGTTATGCCGCCTTAGCGGTTTCCATGTCTTCGGTGTATTTACCGGAGCGCGCTTTGCTATTGCACCACGCGCGATGGTGGAACGCCTCTTGTGCCTTGGCCACGTTCGCTTGATCACCTTTCCAGGCCTTAAGCACGGGGGCTTGCAACGCGCGCCCGTAGGAGAAGCTCAATTGCCAGGGCAAGCCAGGCAGCTGATTCATCGCGTTGAGATGTTCGGTGGCTTGTTGATCAGTTTGCCCGCCGGAGAGAAACACAATACCGGGGACCGCGGCGGGAACCACCCGTTTCAAGCAGCGCACAGTGGCTTCCGCGACTTCCTGCACTGAGGCTTGTTGCGGACAATCTTTTCCTGAAAGGACCATATTCGGCTTCAAAAGCATCCCTTCCAATGAAACACGATGTTCGTACAGAGCGTGAAAGACGCTTTCCAGTGTCTGCTGTGTGACTTCGAAATACCGTTCAATCGTGTGCGTGCCATCCATAAGCACTTCTGGTTCGACAATCGGCACTAAGTCCTCTTCCTGGCAAAGCGCCGCGTAACGTGCCAAGGCTTCCGCGTTCGCGTCGATGCATGTTTGCGTTGGAATGTTTTCGCCGATAACAATCACGGCACGCCACTTTGCAAAACGCGCGCCAAGTTTTCGATATTCCGCTAATCGCTCACGCAGCCCGTCAAGACCCTCGGTGATTTTTTCACCCGGAAAATTCGCCATCGCCTTCGCGCCCTTGTCCACTTTGATGCCGGGAATGATCCCCTGCTCCTCCAGCGCTTTCACGAATGTGCGTCCGTCGCTAGTCTTCTGCCGAATCGTTTCGTCGAAGAGAATTACGCCGCTGATAAATTCGCCCGCGCCGGCTGTAGTGAACATGACTTCACGATATGCTCTGCGGTTTTCTTCCGTTGAAGGAACGCTAATGCTCTTCAATCGCTTCTCGATCGTCCCTGAGCTTTCATCGGCTGCCAATATCCCCTTTCCCGGGGCGACAAGTTTTGCCGCTATAGATTCTAAGTTTTCGGTTTTCATGGCTTTCTCCTGATTAGCTGTAGAAGTTGATACCGATCATATTTTTAGTTTTTCGGAATATTTGCAAAGAATTTTTGACAAAGTCGAGGCCGTCGAATTTGTCTGTTGGGGATCTAGAATCTCTTTTGGAAAGTTCTGAGAGGTGATAAACTATAGCCAATGAAACTGCCAGCGCGATTTTTCCTGGCCGCGCTTGCGTTAAGCATCGCTTGTTTCACACCGATAGTATCGCCTCAGACGACTCTCACGAATTCGCGGACTTCAGTTCGCTGCGCGAGCGTGAACACAGGCCGTTGTCATAGTTGCCCTACGAACATCACCGAGACGACTTCAACTTTTGGGTCGGCATGCTGCACGACTCAGTCGACATGCTGCGCACTGTATTTTACGAGAGTGACGCCATTCTCTTCACGTATGCAGTTAATCGGAACGATTGGCGTTAATGACGAACGCGCCACGACACGCACTCAGCGTCCGCCAGTTCCTCCGCCGCGGGGCGCTTTCTCCTAAGCGCCGGCTCGGCGCGAGTGAAAGCCGTGGCCGAGTTCCCAGACAAAACTCAAGAGGAGGATCTTATGAAATATCTTCTTATGATTGCGACTTTTGCGGCGTTCATTAGCGCGACGACGGTAACGTCGCCTGCGGCTGATTGCTGCAAGGGCAATGGAAAATGTTGCCCGAGCAAGTGCTGTAAAAAGTAGCTGCTCAACCTAGAGTCAACGAGACCCTCGTCGGAGAAATCCGGCGAGGGTTTTCGTTTGTTGATCGATGGCAATGCAGAACACTAGACGCCGGCTGTTCCACATGTTATGAGGTAAGCACATCGTGAGTAAAATTGTCATATCACTCATGGTCGCGATGATGTTACCCGTCGCAGCGACGCCGCTTTCCGCACGGGCGTGCATTTTATCGAACGTCGCGAGCGAGAAGGCATGCAAACCAGCATGCTGCGCTAACAAAACCTGTTGCGCGACATCGTCAAAGAATACAGCCCCGCCGTCACAGCCGCTCGCCAAGAGTGACTCGGCGTCCGCGACAAACATGATATGCGCACCGACGGGGTTTGTAGTGCTGCTGAATCAATTCACGGAAGATCGCTCAGTAATCAGAACTGACCTCGCATTCGCGGCACTTTCGCCGCCGCGACTTCCGCTGCTCTGCACGTTTCTTATCTGATCCAAGGACGCTGACGCCCGGGGTGTGCCCATTCGCTGGCACGCCTGGTCTTCAACCACAGTCTTGGATCAATGAAAACAACTTACCTTTTATTACTTAATCTAACTTTAACTTTATCTCTGCAGACCACGGAGGCGGGCGAGAACGATGCTCGCTCTGTCCGAAGCAATGGCCTCTCCCTCAGCGAGGTGACGGCGGCCGTGCTGGCAAATAACCCGGCGATCAAAGAAGCACTGCGCAAATGGAATGCAGCGAAAGCCCGCATTCCGCAAGCCGCGGCGTGGGACGATCCGCGACTGGGCGGCGATTCAACGGTGCGTCGCTTTGTCGATATACCGCCCAACGCGTTCATGGACCAGTCAGTAAGCATCGAGCAAGTAGTTCCGATTACTGGAAAGAATCTTACGCGTGCCCGCGCGGCTATGGCCGAAGCGATCTCCGCGCACGAGGACGTTCGACGTGCGCAACTCGACGTGATTGCCGCAGCGCGTGCATCGTTTTTCCGACTCGCGAACGCTTACGATCAGCTCGAAATCAATCGCAAGAATATCGAGTCACTGAAGCAGATTGCCGACATCAGTCGCGCGAAATACGAGGCCGGCACGCAGAGCGCAGCGGATGTGCTCGTCGCGGAAACAGATGAGGGCAAACTGGAGGAAGCGCAACGCGATCTCGAGCGTCAGCTTTCGGATGAGCAATCGCGCCTTAATCAATTGATGAACCGCGACGCTTTCGCGCGGCTGAGATTGCCGGGGACGGCAAGCATTAAAGGGCCAGAACTCTCGCCTTCACGGCTCCGCCCCCTCCTGCTTACGCATCGGCCGGAAATCAAAATAGCGGAAGCAAAGATCGACATGGAAAAATGGAAACTTCAGCTCGCGCGTCGCGAGTGGATTCCCGACCCGGCGCTGATGATCAAAGCGCAGCGTTACAATGACGCTGGGCAAGCCGTGAGCGAAGTGGATGCCGGCGTTTCCTTTCCACTGCCTTGGCTTAATTCGAGAAAGTACTCCGCTGGGGTTCGCGAGGCGGGAGAAAATCTGGGCGCAGCCGAGCACGGCTTGGACCGCACGCAGAAAGAAGCGCTGCGACTGTTGCGCGATCAACTTCAGAAAATCGAGACGTTTCATCATCACGTCGAATTATTCCGCGACAAGCTTGTGCCGCAGGCGCAACAGGCCTTTGAAGCGAACCGCGTTGCCTACGAATCGGGCAAAGCGTCGTTTCTTGACTGGATCACGGCTCAAAGAGTTCTGCGCGACATCGAAGCGACGGCGCGCATGCACCTGACCGATTACCAGGTCGCAGTCGCCGAACTGGAAGCAATCATCGGCGCGCAGCTTTATCCGCTGCCCGTCGATCGATCCGAAGCCAAACGAAAATGAAAGGGCAGAAATTTTTTAACAAGATCATTCCTCTCGTGGCGCTGCTCACGTTCCTCGGCATGGCGTCGTGCTCAAAAGGGCCGACGACGAAGGACAGCAACATCGATTACTGGACCTGCACCATGCACCCGTCGGTGCATTCAAAGGATCCTGGAAAATGTCCCATCTGCTCGATGGACCTTGTGCCGGTGATGAAGGAGAGCGCAACCCCGGCAAGTTCTAGCAAAAATGCGCCTCACCACGATCACGCGGCAATGCTAGCGGGAAAGCCGACCGGCGGCGAGATGCAAGGCATGCCCGGGATGCCTGGCATGAAAGGAGGCGCGGAGAGTAAAGCGCCTCAGACAAGCGAGTTCGTCGTTCCAGTTGAGCGTCAGCAGCAGATCGGTGTTACCTACGCGAAAGTTGAGCGCAAGCCGCTTACGCACACGATCCGTTCGGTCGGCATGATTGTGCCGGACAGAAGTCGCAACTGGCAGTTCGTCTCCCGCGTCGATGGTTACGTACAAAAGCTGAACGTCACGTCGCCGGGCCAGGTTGTCGATAAAGACGCGCGGCTTTTGTCGATCTACAGCCCCGACTTACTAACGAGCGAGCGCGAGTTCGTCGAGTTGTTGCGCATGCGCGATGAGGCCAAGACCAAAGACGCGCGCGAAACGCCGCAGCGCTTGATCGAGTCGGCGAGGCGCCGGCTGCAACTTTGGAACGTCACGGAGCAACAGATTAGCGATCTCGAAAGAACACGCAAAGCCTCCGATACGCTTACTTTGCTCTCGCCGTTTCGCGGCGTGGTGCAATCCGTGCCCGTCGAACAGGGGAAGAGCGTCAAAATGGGCGACATGCTGGTGGAAGTCGCCGATCTCAGCTTCGTCTGGATGTGGGCGGAGTTTTACGAAAACGAACTGTCGATGCTTCAAGTCGGGCAAAAGCTCGCCATTACCGCGAAGTCGTATCCTGGCCAAAACTTCGACGGCACGATCGCCCTGATCGATCCGTTTATTAACGAAACAAAACGCACCGCCAAAGTGCGCATCGACATTCCGAATGCGGATTTCAAGCTGCGCCCCGGTATGTACGTGAATGCCGAACTGGCGATGGACACGGGCGAAGCGCTCACGGTCCCAGTGAGCGCGATTATGCCAACCGGCGAGCGTAACGTCGTCTTTATCGACAAAGGCGAGGGAAAACTGGAGCCGCGCATTGTTCAGTTAGGCGGGAAATATGGCGACGTTTACGCCGTCAACAGCGGTTTAAAAGAGGGCGAACGCGTGGTGGCAAGCGCGAACTTTCTGATCGACGCAGAATCAAAAATTCAGGGTGCGCTGAAGGATTTTGAGGAGACCCCGGCGCCTGGAACAAACCCATGACCGCAGGGGACCAGATTTCGACGGAAGAAACCGCCGCGATTCCAAAGCGCGAGCCGTTGATCGAGCGCATCATCGAAGCAAGCGCGAGGAACAAATTTCTCGTTTTGATCTTCACGATTTTCGCAGTTGCGGGCGGCATTTATGGATTGATGCACACACCGCTCGACGCCATTCCCGACCTGAGCGACGTGCAGGTTATCGTTTACACCGATTGGGAAGGCCGCTCGCCCGACCTAGTCGAAGACCAGATTACTTATCCCATTTCCACCGTCTTCATTGCCGCGCCAAAAGTGAGGTTCGTTCGCGGCGAATCGATGTTTGGCAAATCGTTCGTTTACGTCATTTTTCAGGACGGCACCGACATTTATTGGGCGCGATCGCGCGTCATTGAATATTTAAACTCGGTGCGCGGCTCGCTGCCCGAAGGGGTGAATCCGGTCATTGGACCAGACGCGACTGGTGTGGGCTGGGTTTACGAATACGCGCTCGTTGATGATAGCGGTAAGCACAACCTGGCAGAGCTGCGCTCGATTCAGGATTGGAATCTCCGCTACGCGCTCGCGTCCGTGAAAGGCGTGTCGGAAGTCGCGCCGATCGGCGGCTTCGTAAAGCAATACCAGGTCGATCTCGATCCAAACGCCCTGGTCGCCTACAACATTCCGGTCAGCGACGTCGTGAACGCGATCAAAATGAGTAACGCCGATGTCGGCGGACGCGTGTTCGAAGTCGCGACAACCGAGTACTTCATCCGCGGCCGCGGCTACATCAAAAAAATCGAGGACATCGAAAACATTGTCCTCAAAGTCGACAACGGCACGCCAGTTTATTTAAAAAACATCGCCAACGTGCATCTCGGTGGCGACATCCGGCGCGGCGTCGCGGAGCTGGACGGCAAAGGCGAGACCGTGGGTGGCATCGTGGTGATGCGCTATGGCGAGAACGCGCTCAACGTTATCGATGGGGTCAAAAAGAAAATCGACGAGATCAAATCGTCTCTGCCAGCCGGTGTGCGCATCGTGCCGACTTATGATCGCAGCGATTTGATCAAGCGTGCCATCGCAACGCTGCGCGAAAAGCTGATCGAAGAAAGCATCGTTGTGGCGCTCGTCTGCATCGTCTTCCTCTGGCATATCCGCTCATCGCTGGTCGCGATTATCACGCTGCCGATTGCGATCATTCTCTCATTCATCCCGATGTGGTGGATGAATCTGACCTCAAACATCATGTCGCTTGGCGGCATCGCCATCGCTATCGGCGCGATGGTCGATTCGGCGATCATCATGATCGAGAACGCGCACAAATCGCTCGAAAACTTTCGCGACGAGTATAAGCGCGAGCCGAACAACGTCGAGCGCGCGAAAGTGATCATCGCCGCCGCCAAATCCGTCGGTCGCTCCCTCTTTTTCGCGCTGCTCGTTATCACCGTGAGCTTCATCCCGGTCTTCACGCTCACGGCGCAGGAAGGCAGGCTGTTCAAGCCGCTCGCATTCACAAAGACATTCTCGATGTTCTTCGCCTCGTTCCTGGGTGTGACACTTGTGCCGGTCCTGATGCTGCTGCTTATCCGCGGCAAGATTACGCCGGAGATTAAGAATCCGGTGAACCGATTTTTAATTGCGGCTTACCGACCGTTCGTCAATTTCGTTCTGCGCTATCGCTGGTTCACTCTCGTCGCGGCGCTGGTCATTCTTCTGCTCACCATTTTTCCATTCAGCCGGCTCGGGAGCGAATTCATGCCGCCGCTTAACGAAGGTACGCTGCTTTACATGCCGACCGCAGTCCCCGGGATGTCGATTACTGAGGCCACCAAGATCCTCCAGATTCAAGATCGCCAACTGAAAAAAATTCCCGAAGCGGTGACCGTGTTTGGCAAAGCGGGCCAAGCCGAAACACCAACCGATCCCGCGCCCTTGTCGATGTTCGAAACCGTTGTCACACTCAAACCGCCGGACCAATGGCGGAAGGAAATGACGTGGGACAAGCTGCTGGCGGAAGTCAACGCCAACATCAAGACGCCTGGCATGGCGAGCATCTTCTGGATGCCGATCCAGACGCGCACCGAAATGCTTACTACCGGTTTTCGCAGCGTCCTCGGCGTAAAAGTTTTTGGCCCTGATCTCGGCGAAATTCAAAAGGTTTCGGTGCAGATTGAAAAAGAGCTCGCCAATTTTCCAAACACGCGCAGCGCTTTCGCCGAGCGCACCGTCGGGGGTTATTTCCTGGACTTTGTTGTGAACCGCGAAGCCGCGGCGCGCTACGGGTTGAGGGTTAGCGACGTTAACGACATCATCGAAACAGCCATCGGTGGTAAGAACATCACCACCACCGTGGAAGGGCGCGAGCGCTATCCGATCAACACGCGCTACGCGCGCGATTTTCGCCAGGACATCGACGCGCTCAAACGCGTGCTCGTGCCGACTCCCACCGGCGCGCAAGTCCCCATTTCACTGCTGGCCGACATTCGTTACAAAACCGGTCCGCCATCCGTGCGCAGCGAAAACGGCAAGCTGGTCGGGTTCGTTTTCGTCGATATCACCACGAGCGACATCGAAGGATACGTGCGCAAGGCGTCCCAACAGCTTAGCCAGCGCATTCAGTATCCGCCCGGTTACTATATTGAGTGGGCGGGGCAGTTTCAATATCTCCTGGCGGCGAAGGAACGACTGAAAATTGTCATCCCTTTCACGCTCTTGATCATCTTCATGCTCATCTACATCAGCACGCGCTCGGTTGTGAAAACTGCAATTGTCTTACTTGCCGTGCCGTTCTCATTGGTCGGGGCGTTCTGGTTGATTTACCTGCTCGGCTACAACATGAGCGTCGCGGTGTGGGTCGGTCTAATCGCGCTCGCAGGCCTCGATGCCGAAACCGGTGTGGTAATGCTGCTCTATCTCGATCACGCCTGGGAAAAATTTCAGGGGGAAGGCCGGTTGCGTAATATGCGCGACCTCCATGACGCAGTAATCGAAGGCGCCATCGGCCGCGTTCGGCCGAAGGTAATGACCGTGTGCGCCATTTTTTTTGGTCTGCTACCGATCATGTGGTCGCCTGCCATGCAGGCCGGCGCCGATGTAATGAAACGCATCGCCACGCCCATGATCGGCGGCGTGGTCACCTCGGCAATTCTGGAGTTGCTCATTTATCCGGTGATCTACGTCATCTGGCGGCGACGCGAGCTGCCGGATAGGACTGAAGAAGCAACGCCTTTGATCCCGCCGGCGCTGGTTCCATCAGGATTGAGACAACGTTTATCCAAATTGCTCGTGCCAATGCTGGCCAATCGACGATGTCAGCGAGAAACGAAGAACGTCTAGAAGCAACAGATGCGTTGCACATTCCGCAGCGTTTCGACGATGTGCGGCTCGCGCTGCTGTTGACGTACATCACGATCGGCTGGATGACGATCGAAGGAGCGGCGTCGCTCCTGCTCGGTTGGGCATCGAAAAGCCTTCTTCTCGAAGCATTCGGAATCGACAGCGTCATCGAACTTTTCAGTGCGGCAGTGTTGTTGTGGCGCCTGCGAGTGGAAGCAAGCGGCACTGCGGCATCTGAACACGTCAACCTTGTTGAGGATCGTGCGGCGCGTTTGGTCGGCTACTCTCTCTACGTGTTGGTTGCTTACGTTCTTCTTAATTCCGGTTACGGCTTGTTTATTGCTAAGCGGATTACCGACGCAAACGAAAGTGTCTGGGGAATTCTCATCGGCGCGGTGGCAAAGGTCGGCATGCCGATTCTGGCCGGTTATAAACTGAAAGTTGCAGCTCGATTGAATTCCCGCGCGTTAAGAGCCGACGCGATCGAATCGATCACGTGCGGTTATTTGTCGATCGTTTTGATGATCGGCCTGGCAGCGACACGATTGCTCGATTGGTGGTGGCTGGACAGCATCGCCGCGTTGGGGCTGATTCCATTTCTTATCAGAGAGGCGCGCGCAGCAATCAGCGGTGAGTGCGATTGCAGCAAGGCTTGAATAATGCGTCTTACTGTGGCGCCTGACGTCACCATGCAGGTTGAGGTCAATCGCGCTGAATTCTTGCGCGGAATAGTTGTTGCTTGTCTATATGCCTGCTTAGGTATATAGATTCGCATGACGCTTCATGATTTACAGAATGCGCTCGAGGCGAATCCCGAGCTGTTTCCGCGATTTGTTCTCCCAAATGGTAATTACATCCCGGCGCACGCCCATGTCACTGAGGTTGGACATGTAGTCAGGAACTTTATCGATTGCGGCGGACTGACCGGAAAAGAAGAGAAAGCCTTGCTGCAAACGCACGTCGGCAATGACACCGATCATCGGCTTCAATCGGACCGCTTTGCGAAAATCCTGGAACTAGGAAACCGCGTGATTCCGAGTGCAGACCTGGATGTAGATGTGGAATACGATTGCTGCGTCGTAGCGCAGTATCCGATTGCCGAAGCCAGACCAGACGGTGAGCACCTGAACTTGATCTTGCGCCGCGGCCGGACGCAATGCCGTGCGCAGGAGCGTCGCCAGAGCGAAACGGCAGCTCCCTGTTGCGCCACTTCCGCGACTTGTTGCTAGTCGTCATGGACCTCATCGAGATCTATCAGTGCTTTTGCGATCGCACGCGATTGCGCATTCTCAGTCTTCTTACAAGATCACCGCTCTGCGTCTGTCATTTTCAGGACATTCTTGGTGAACCGCAGGTCAAGGTTTCCAAACACCTCGCTTACTTGCGTAGTAGAGGCATCGTGGCCACAAAGAGGGAGCAGAACTGGATCATCTATTCCCTGCCCAAACGACGGTCGGACGAGTTGGAACGAAATCTAAAATGTTTGCAGGACTGCGTACAAACAGATGCGGTATTCAAACGCGATATGGAGAAGCTTGCCAAACTTGCAAAGAGCTGTTGTAAACCACGCAGCGTATTCAGGCGCGGCGTGAACGGAAGGAGGACAAATGCAAAAACAAAAAGTTCTGTTTATTTGCGCTCATAACAGTGCCCGCAGCCAGATTGCGGCAGCGTTGTTGAATGAGACGTGTGGCGAATTCTTTGAAGCGCACAGCGCGGGATTAGAGCCAGTTACAATCAATCCGCTGGCCCTGGAGACGCTTCAGGAGCTCGGAATCGATATTTCGATGAACACGACGCAGCGCGTTTTCGATGTTTGGATATCCGGAGAGATATTCCAGTTTGTCGTGACGGTGTGTAGCGAGGCCGAGGCTGAAGGTTGTCCAATTTTTGCCGGCGTCACTACCCGGTTGCACTGGCCGTTCGACGATCCTTCCAAACTCTCGGGCACGCACGAGGAACGGTTGACAGAAACACGTCGCATCCGCGATCAGATTCGCGCCAAAATCGATTCCTTCTGCGAGGAACACTGCGTCGCGAGCAAAGTGTGAAGAAACTCACCGCGGAATTCATCGGGACATTCGCTCTCGTCTTCGCCGGCACAGGCGCGATTGTGATTGATGAAACAACTGGCGGTACAGTCACGCATGTTGGCGTTGCGCTAACCTTTGGTCTGATCGTGCTGGCAATGATTTACACAGTGGGTGACATTTCGGGCGCGCACCTAAATCCTGCGGTAAGTCTGGGATTTCTTGCGGCACGAGTATTTCCACTTCGCCAAGCCGTCCCATATATCGCCGTTCAGTGCTGCGGAGCCTTGGCAGCCAGTGGAGTATTGCGCCTTCTCTTTCCGCAAAACGAGATGCTGGGCACGACAAATCCCGCCGGCTCAGCAATCCAGTCATTTGTTCTCGAGCTGATTTTGACTGCGATTTTGATGTTTGTGATCCTTAGCGTCTCAACCGGAGCGGCTGAAAAGGGGATCACAGCAGGAATCGTAGTTGGTGCTGTGATTGGGCTCGAAGCGATGTTTGCCGGGCCAATTTGTGGAGCGTCGATGAATCCGGCACGATCGCTTGGACCTGCCCTGATGTCGGGGCATTGCCAACATCTGTGGATTTACCTTCTCGCTCCTGTCATCGGCGCTGCTATTGGCGTACTTTGCTGCCGCTGTGTGCGGGAATCCGAATGCTGTTCAGGTAAAGGTTTCCATCCCACCAAGGGTGCGGGTGGTTCGGCAACTTCAATGCTGAAAGCCAATCCCCTAGCTCAATCTTGAGGTGGGTGACCCACGTCGCGCTGCCAGGGCAATTTTCCTTCGATTTCCAATTGCAGAGACAAACTCAGGAATGTGCGGATCAGCACGATCATTCCCAGCACCATCACATTTTGCAGGGTCGGCGCGACAACGACAGTCCGAATAATGTCGCCGGCAATGAGAAACTCGAGACCGAGCAGGATCGCGCGTCCCACATCCTGTCGGTAAAGCGAATAATAGTTGCCCGTCCCATGAGCGCGATCCCGCAGGCGCAAGACAAGTCGGATTGTGGCAGCCACCATGCCCGCGGCCACAATGAAAACACCCACTCCATCCACGCTCGTGCCGACCACTTCCATGATATGTCGAAAGTATTCCATGGCTGCGTTCATAGCCGGAAAGTGCGCTGACTTTCAATGCTGTTTTCTCGGGTGCGGACGCTTGCGCGGTGGATCGGCTTCTCTGAAAATGCCAGTCCGGCTCGGACCGATGCCAGATGTATCGCCGAAGGCACTAATTCGGGCGACGCTGCCGCACTTGTTGCCAACGCGTTGAGGAGTCGCCGCGGCGACCGTTCCACCTTCGCGTCAGGGCTTGGACCGCAGCGCGCGTAACTGACAATCGGGCCATGTCGGCGAATCGGGCGCGTTTAGCGGGCTCATGGGTGCTGGAACAGGCGCCGACGGATCGGGCACGCCGATGCGCTTGTTCACCCAGAGCGCCTGATACGCCCACGCGGGAAGCGGTGCGGCCTTCGGCGTGCACGACCAGTTGTTGAAGTGAAGATTCACGAGATAGAAGTTCCGGTTTAGTTTCCGCAGCGCCTCGACAATCTGCGGATCGTCGAAGCCGTGCATTTCCATCGCAACCTGCGGGATCGACGCAAGCAGCTCGTCGGGGGCTGCGAGCAGCGAATCCCATTCCGCGCCCTCGATGTCCATTTTGATGATTAGACGCCGTCCGCTGTCGCCATTCTTGCTGATTTGATTTTCCAGCGTGTCGAAGAGATGCGAACCCCTGTCGCCGGTCCGATTCCCAACACATTCGTTGTGAAACACGAACGTGCCGCGATTGCAGGTTGGCCGCGCCGGATCAAAACAATCGTACTGATGCACCGGGACGTGATACCGGCGCGACATCTCGCATCCCCAATCGTCATTCCTGCCAACGCCGTACGAGTACGCCGCATCGAGCGGCTCAATCAGATTCTCACACATCAGGTATCCACCATCATTGGTGCTGCCGAAGCGCTTCAAGATGCAATTCTTCAAGACGACCGGCCGCAGTTCCGCAAGAATCGCTTCCCGAAGCTTGCGCGCCGAGGATCGGTGCGCGATATCGCCAATCGCAACGGCCGCTGCTGTGACGGCGATGACGGCAAAAAGGATGCGTATGGCAAGTCGTCTCATGAAGGCGCCTTGCATCGATCGCGGCCTCTTAAAAGCATTGTCACGCGGTGATCCTTCTGACCATCTATCCGGCTAAGAAGGCATGCATTCCAGAACAACGGAGGCAACGGCGTGGTGCTCCGTATGGCTGAGCGTGACGAGTGCATTAGTGATGCCGCGTCGTGTCGCGAGTTCCTTGGCCGGCCCGGATAAAACGAGGAATGGTTCGCCACTCGGTTTTTTCTGGATATCGATGTCGCGCCAACCCATCGCTTTACCGATGCCGGTGCCGAATGCTTTCGAAAGGGCCTCTTTTGCCGCGAAGCGCGCGGCCAAATGCCGAGCCGGGAATTTCATCGACATCGAATATTGAATCTCGCCTTCGGTAAAAACTCGGTGGAGAAAACGATCGCCAAATCGATCGATGGACCGCTGAATGCGGGCGCACTCGACAAGATCGACACCGGTACCAATCACACTCATCTGAAATTGCGATCGCGTTGAGGACAACGCGATCCACCTTTAATGATCATCCTGGATATTTTGCCATCGCAGCGAGCATTTCTTTCACCGCAGCATCGAGCCCAACCCAAACAGCACGCGATACGATGGCGTGACCAATGTTGAGCTCCGTCAAACATGAAATTTGGTTGATCAGCTCGATATTTTTGTAGTTGATGCCGTGGCCGGCGTTGACCTGGAGATTTGACTCCGATGCGCCGCGCGCGGCGGCCCGCAATTGTTCCAGCTCTTCTTTCTGAATCTTTTCTGTAAACGCGTTGGCCAGTTTGCCTGTGTGCAGCTCAACCATTTCGACGCCGAGTTCTGCTGCGGCATCGACTTGTTCCAATGTGGGATCGATAAACAGGCTGATTCGAATGCCGGAGGTGTGCAATCGTTTGATCGTCGGTTCCAATATCTTGCGATTTGCAATGACATCCAAGCCTCCCTCGGTGGTAACTTCCTCGCGCTTCTCCGGGACAAGGCAGACTTCATCCGGCACGATGCGTAGCGCCACGTCGAGAATCTCCGGTGTATTGCCCATTTCCAGATTCAATTTCGTCATAATGTTTTCGCGCAGCCGTTCGATGTCCCGGTCCTGGATATGCCGTCGATCGCTGCGCAAATGGGCGACGATTCCCTGCGCACCGGCGCGTTCGCACATTCGCGCTGCAATAATGAGGTCTGGTTCTGCATTCTTGGATTCTGGCATCGTGGCATAGCGTGCCTGCCGCAGCGTTGCTACGTGATCGATGTTGACTCCCAAGCGCAGGCCGCTCATTGACTCAGAAAATCCGATTGATCGCGCCAAATAGGACTCAGTCAATGACTCTGAGCAAGTGGGAAAAGCGGATTCGGTAGGGCGGGCAGTCCTCTGCACGCCGCCTTCCGGGTTCGGTAACGGCGCGCACGGAGTGACGCGTCCTACCTCATTTTAGCGATCGGTGGGACTCGGCGTATTAGGCGCCTGATTTGTCGATTCTTGACTGCCGGTTTCTTCCTTCGTCTTATTCAGCGCTTTCTTGGATTTTCGATGGACTGTTTTAGCGCCTTCTTTTGTTTTCTGGCCCACGGTTTGAGCGGTTTCCTTCGTCTTTCTGCCGACAGTCTTGGCAGTCTCTTTGGTTTTTTCACCGACTGTTTCCACGGCTTCTTTGGTTTTTTTACCCGCAGTTTCAAGTCCGTCCTTGACTGCCTCGCCTGCTTTCTTTGCTCCGTGTTTTACGTCTTGCAGTGTTCCCTCTTGTCCGAGCGCTACAAGCGCAGTCGTCACGGTCAAAGTGATGATAAGGCTTGTTATTTTCATGACTACCCTCCTCTTGATTTGTTGTCCCTGTACAAAGAAAACGGATGAAATCTGCGAGTCGCGCGCATTGTCGCTTATCACGCCGACAATCCAGGATGCCGTTTGCAGCAGGTTCGCTCATAAATGGACGCAAGTTTCGACAGTGGGATGCCGAAAAAATAGAGCATTGCGATTAATCCGTAAGCCAGAGTCAGACGCACAGGTCCGATGGTTTCGTAGCGCCTCGGGCTCGCCAGGAGTCGTTTACGACTGGATACCACCCGACCGTGACGCCGGAGCCGCCGAAAAAATTCCACGTCTTCCATTAGTG
>Ga0193721_1000250_pt1 | contig 16446 bp, 14 predicted proteins | sample U2s2metaG_FD_145078 | JGI IMG/M metagenome (GOLD analysis project Ga0193721, IMG submission 145078) | Soil microbial communities from a riparian zone of the East river system, Colorado, United States - U2s2 | ecosystem: Environmental > Terrestrial > Soil > Riparian zone | place: USA: East River...
AGTACTTCATCCCTTCGGTTCCCATCGAGATGCCGTCGCTCACCGTGATCGTGCCGAACGTCTGCGGCATGACGCCCGCGGTCCGCAGGGCGGCCTCAGCGCGCTTGGCGAGCAGGTCGAGCCCGAGGTTGCACGGCGTAATGGTCGAGTACGCGTTGGCGACGCCGACGATGGGCTTGCCGAAGTCCCGGTCGCCGAAGCCCACCGCTCGCAGCATGGCGCGGTTGGGGGAGCGCTGCACTCCGTCGGTGATCGTGCGGCTGCGAAGCTCGTGAGCCATGGCGGAAACTAACCCTTGGCGACGGGGATGTCGCTCCGGGGGTAGGCGCCCAGAATCCGCAGATCGCGCGCGAGTCCGCGCAGCTCGGCCAGCGCTTCGGCCACCCCCGCTCGCGGATCGCCCACCACGTCCAGATAGAACGCGTACTCCCAGGGCCTCCCGGCCAGCGGACGCGATTCGATCTTGGTCAGGTCCAGCCCGCGCGCGGCGAAAGGTCGAGCCCGCGCCCGGCGAACACGCCGAGCGCCCGGTGCAGCGAGCCGGGCACGTTGGGCAGGGTAAAGACGAGCGACGTCTTTTGGGCCAGCTCGGGCGGCGCTGGCTCGCGCGCCACCACGAGGAACCGCGTGTAGTTCTCGGCGTGATCCTCCAGCCTTTCCTGCAGGACGGCGGCGCCGTACAGCTCCGCAGCCAGGGAGGACGCGATCGCCGCGTCGGCCGCGACCCGCCCCGCCATGAGGTCGCGTACACTGCCGGCGGTGTCATACGCCGGAACCTGGACGACGTCGGGGTGGGCGGCGAAGAACGTGCGGCACTGCGCCAGCGCCACCGGGTGCGAGGCGACACGGCGGATGCCCGCGAGCGTCGTGCCGGGTCGGGCGATGAGACAGTGGCGCACGCGGACCTGCGTCTCCGCCACTACGTGGAGCGCGTGCGCGCCGAGCAGGTCGTAGTTCTGGTGTACCGATCCAGCGAGCGAGTTCTCGATGGGGACGACGCCCCAGCCGGCTTGCTTGGCTTCGACCGCGCGGAACAGCTCCTCGAAGCTGGCGCAGGGCACGAGGCGCGCGTCCGGCCCCAGCACCTCGAGCGCCGCGGCATGGCTGAAGGACCCGGCTTCGCCCTGAATGGCGACTGTCACGGTGCTCATGTGGCCTCACTGATAGTCGCAGGCCCAGCGAGCGTCAAGCAGGGCCTGGCGTCTCCCGCTTGCCTGAAAGGTCGATTCCCCGTATTTCGACGTTTCGACGTCGTCCGGAGGGGAACCTCGGTCCCCGTCGGGCGGTTCCTGTTCTTGCCGAGCCACCCTCCCCCGTCGCTGAGGTGTCCCATGAGCGTAGCGTCGACCCTTCATCAATTCGGCGACTGCTTCATCAATTCGGCGACTGGGGCTTGTTGGCGCTCCGGCTCGGCGTGGGGACCGTCTTTCTGGTCCACGGCCGCGAGAAGCGCGCCATGTGGAAGTTGCAGCCTTCGGCCCAGATGCCCGCGGGAGTGCTCTCGCTCCTGAAGGTTCTCTCTATCGCGGAGCCTCTGGGCGCGCTCGCGACGCTCGCGGGCTTGCTCACGCAGGCGGCGGCGGCGGGATTCGTCCTCGTCATGCTTGGCGCGATCCGTCTGAAAGTGACCCAAATGCGCAAAGGGTTCACCGGCGAAGGAGGCTGGGAGTTCGAGTTCCTGCTCCTCGTCGGGGCGATCGCGCTGCTCTTCCTCGGCGCAGGGAAGTTCGCCCTCGACCGCCTCCTGTTCGGGATCTAGGCACACCTTTAAGGAGATCATCATGACTCACACCACCACCCCCCGTCGGGACTCGCCCGTCAGGTCGCGTAGCGCCACCGAGACGACCTCCGGCGTCGCGCGGCTCTATCCCACGAAGCACGATCTGCCGGAGGCCAATCGGCGCGAGGCGGTCGGGCTGCTCAATCAGCGGCTCGCCGAGTGCATCGACCTCCAGACCCAGTGCAAGCAGGCACACTGGAACGTGAAGGGGCCCAGCTTCATCGCGCTGCACAAGTTGTTTGACGAGATCAATGCGGCCGTCGAGGAGTACGTGGATCTCATCGCCGAGCGGGTCGTGCAGCTCGGGGGCATCGCCGAGGGCACGGTGGGGGTCGTCGTGGAGCGCTCCACGCTCATCGATTACCCTCTCGCCCTCTCGACCGGTGCGGAGCACGTGGCCGCGCTATCCGACGCGCTCGCCGCGTTCGGCCGCACGGCGCGGCTCGGCATCACGCGCTCGCCGCGTTCGGCCGCACGGCGCGGCTCGGCATCGAGGAGATGAACGACCTCGAGGACGCGGACAGTGCCGACATCCTGACCGAGATCTCGCGCGGCGTGGACAAATGGCTGTGGTTCGTAGAGGCGCACCAGCAGGGCACGGTTACGCCCGCCTGATGACCGAGACCCCGAAGGCGGCTGCCCTCGGCATCCATCACGTCACGGCGATCTGCGGCGACCCGCAGCGCAACCTGGATTTCTACGCCGGGCTCCTCGGGCTGCGGTTCGTGAAGCGAACCGTCAATTTCGATGACCCGCAGACCTATCACTTTTATTACGGCGACGGGCAGGGCCGCCCTGGCAGCATCTTGACCTTCTTCCCGTGGCCCGGCGCGACGCGCGGGCGCGCCGGGCCGGGGCAGGTCGCGGTCGTGTCGTTCGCCGCCGTGCCGGACGCGCTTGGGTTCTGGATCGAGCGCCTGGTGCATCACGGCATCGCTTTCGAGGGGCCCAGCACACGCGGCGTGGAGCAGGTGATCGCGTTTCGGGATCACGACGGTCTCATGCTCGAGATTGTGGCGACATCCGGTGCCCAGACACGGGCCGGGTGGACTGGCGCACCGGGCATCCCGCCCGCCCAGGCGCTCCGCGGGTTCCACAGCGTCGCGGTATGGGAGGAACGGGCCGACGCCACCGAGCGGTTGCTCGTGGGTACGCTCGGCTTCCACGAGGTCGCCGAAATCGGCGGGGCGCGCAGGCTCGCCGCCGGAGACGGCGGGCCGGGCACCCTCGTCGACATCCGCGCGGTCGGGGGCTTCCCTCCGGGGGTCGGCGGCGTGGGCACCGTGCACCATGTAGCTTGGCGCGCGGCCGACGACGCTGCCCAGCTCGAGCTGCGGGCCCGCGTGGCCGCTCTGGGGCTCGAGCCGACGCCAGTGATCGACCGACAATACTTCCACTCGGTCTACTTCCGCGAGCCCGGCGGGGTGCTGTTCGAGATCGCGACCGATCCGCCGGGGTTCGCCATCGACGAGCCGAAGGATCGGCTCGGCGAGCGACTGATGCTGCCGCCGCAGTACGAGCTGTATCGGACGCAGCTCGAGGCCGCGCTCCCACCGATCCATCTCCCGGTGCCGGCGGTCGACACGGAGCTGGTGCGCACGGTCGGCGGACCGGAGGACGTGACCCGCGAGGTGGCTGGCTTCAGCCACCGCTACCTGCCGCCGGCGGCCGGGGCGGAGCTCGCCGGCAGCACAACGCTCCTGCTGCTCCACGGGACGGGCGGGAATGAGGATGACCTCGTGCCCTTGGGGCGGGCGCTCTTGCCGGGGGCGGGGCTCTTGAGTCCTCGCGGTAAAGTGCTGGAGCGTGGGATGCCACGCTTCTTCCGCCGGCTGGCCGAGGGGGTGTTCGATCAGGAGGATCTGGAGCGACGTACCGAAGAGCTCGCCGGGTTCGTGGAGACGGCGGTGAGGACGTACGGATTGAACCGCGACGGGATCGTAGCCGTCGGCTTCTCGAACGGCGCCAACATCGCCGCGAGCTTGCTGCTGCGCCGGCCGGGTCTGTTGCGCGGTGCGGCGCTGCTCAGCCCGATGATGCCGCTTGCGCCCAATACCTTGCCCGACCTCGCGGAGACTACCGTGTTCATCGGAGCCGGCCGGACCGACTCGATCGCACCGCCCGCGCAGGCGGAGCATCTTGCCGCTCTGCTCCGACGGTCGGGGGCTGTCGTGACGATCCACTGGGAGCCGGGCGGGCACGCGGTGATCCACTGGGAGCCGGGCGGGCACGCGGTGACCGATGGCGAGGTCGCAGCGGCTCGGCAGTGGCTTAGGCAATCGGTCGTAGAACGCCCCCGGCAGGACCGAGCGGAGCCCGTCCCCGCCGAACGACGAATGTAACCTATCGCATGGCACTGCTCACCCCCGCCGTCGGCCCGCGCGACCACGCGTTGGGACCGGTGGACGCGCCAGTGACGCTCGTGGAGTACGGTGAGTTCGAGTGCCCGTTTTGCGGCCGTGCCTACCCCGAGCTGCAGCGCGTGCTGCGGGAGCTCGGGCCCAAGGTGCGGTTCGTGTTTCGGCACTTTCCTGTGAGCGAGCAGCACCCGCACGCCCAGCATGCCGCCGAGGTCGCGGAGGCGGCTGGCGCGCAAGGAAAGTTCTGGGAGATGCACGATCGCTTGTACCAGCGGCAGTCGGCTCTCGCGGACGACGATCTCCTGGCGTACGCGCGTGAGCTGGGGCTCGACGCGGACCGGGTGCGACGCGAGCTGACTGCACACGTACACGCGGCACGGGTGCGCGAAGACTTCTTGAGCGGCGTGCGGAGCGGTGTGAGCGGCACGCCGCGGTTCTTCATCAATGGCCGTCCCCATGAGGAGCCCGGGGACGCGACAACGCTCCGCGTCGCCCTGAGGCGGGCGCTGTAGCGAGGAGGATCGAGCTCAGCGGCGCGGATACCCTACCGTCGCCAACGTCGCGGTGATCTCGTCGAGACTTGCCGGATCGTCGATCGTGGGTGGTATCCGATACTCCTTCGCATCGGCGATCTTCTTGATCGTGCCGCGCAGGATCTTGCCGGAGCGCGTTTTCGGCAGCCGCTGGACGACGACCGCGGTCCGGAACGCCGCCACCGGGCCGATCCGCTCGCGCACCATGGTCACGAGCTCGTCGGCGATGGCGTCGGCGGGACGCCGCACGCCCGCCTTCAGGACGATGAGGCCCAGCGGGATCTCCCCCTTGATCTCGTCGGCCACACCCACGACTGCGCACTCGGCCACGTCAGGATGCGACGCGAGCACCTCTTCCATCGCTCCGGTGGAGAGCCGGTGGCCCGCGACGTTGATGATGTCGTCGGTGCGACCCATCACCCAGAGATAACCGTCCTCGTCCTTGTAGCCGGCGTCGGCCGTGAGGTAGTAGCCCGGGTACCGACTCACGCTCACGTACGACCGCACGTAGCCCTCGTCGTTGTTCCACAGGGTCGGCAGGCAGCCGGGAGGCAGCGGCAGGCGGATCACGATGTGCCCGGTCTCGCCGGCAGGCAGCTCGCGGCCGTCCTCGCCGAGGACGCGCACGTCATAGCCCGCGACGGCCTTGGCGCACGACCCCGGTTTCACCGGTAGCATCCCCAGCCCCACGCAATTCACGCCGATCGGCCAGCCGGTCTCCGTCTGCCACCAGTGGTCGATGACCGGGACGCCGAGCTGCTGCTCCGCCCAGTGCAGCGTGTCGGGATCGCACCGCTCGCCGGCGAGGAAGAACGTGCGGAACGCGCTGAGATCGTAGCGCCGGACGTGCTCCCCGGTGGGATCGTCGCGCTTGATGGCGCGGATCGCCGTCGGAGCGGTGAAAAAGACGCGCACCCGGTGCTGCGACATCACCCGCCAGAAGGCGCCGGGATCGGGCGTGCCGACCGGTTTGCCCTCGTAGAGGATGGTGGTGTTCCCGAGGATGGTGGTGTTCCCGTTCAACAGCGGACCGTAGACGATGTAGGAGTGCCCGACGGCCCAGCCGAGGTCGGAGGCGGCCCAGTACACTTCGCCGGGCGCGACGCCGTAAATGTTGGGCATGGTCCACTTGAGCGCGACGGCGTGACCCCCGTTGTCGCGGACGACGCCCTTCGGCATGCCCGTCGTGCCCGACGTATAGAGGATGTAGAGCGGATCGGTCGCGGCCACCGGCACGCACTCCGCGCTTCGCGCCGCCGCCATGAGCTCCGACCAGTCATGGTCGCGCCCGGCGATCATCGGGGCGCGCTCTTCGGGCCGCTGGAGGATGATGCAGCGACGCGGCTTGACCGTGGCGAGCTCGATCGCCTTGTCGAGGAGCGGCTTGTACGGAACGACACGATTCACCTCGATGCCGCACGAAGCCGAGACGATCAGCGTCGGCTCGGCGTGACTGATGCGGGAGGCGAGCTCATGCGAGGCGAAACCCCCGAACACGACCGAATGGATCGCCCCAATCCGCGCGCACGCCAGCATCGCGATGACCGTCTCCGGGACCATCGGCATGTAGATGATGACCCGGTGGCCCTTCCCGGCGCCCTGTCCGATCAGTGCCCCCGCGCAGCGGGCGACCTCATTCAGCAGTTCTCGATAGGTGAAGGTCCTGATGGTTCCCGTGACGGGGCTGTCGTAAACCAGCGCGGGCTGGTCAGCGCGGCCGTGCTCGACGTGCCAATCGAGCGCGTTGTAGCACGTGTTGAGCGCGCCGCCCGGGAACCAGCGGTAGAACGGGGCGCGCGAGCTGTCGAGCACGTGCTCCCATCGCTTGTACCAGTGGATGGCTTCCCCGGCGTCGGCCCAGAACCCTTCCGGGTCCTTGGCCCACCGTCCGTAGACGTCGTTCTGAGTGCTCTGCGTGGTGTTCGTAATGGCCCTCAGGTGATCAAAACTCGTAGCGCAGCCCGAGCTGCCCCTGCCGCGGGGCGAACACACCGCTCCTGCGGCTGAACAGCGCGTCTGTCTGGCGGCCGACGAAGCCCGAGTAGTTGTTCCAGTTGAAGATGTTGAACGCCTCCGCGCTCACGCTGAGCCGGCGGACGCCGCCCACCGGCACGCCCTTGGCGAGACGCAGGTCGACTGTCCGGTACATGTTGTTCCACGCCGCCACGGGCCGGATGATCCGGTTCTCGATCCCGCCCACGAAGTCGTCGTTGAAGTTGTTGTCGTGGTTCGCGTCGACGCCCGTTGTCGCCACGTAGGGCCGCGGCGCCGCGAAGATCGACACCGTCGACAGCTTGAGGCCGAACGGCAGGTCGCCGATTGCAGAGAACACGACGCGCCACCGCTCGTCGGCAGCGGTCGGCTGCATGATCAGGAATGTGGCATCGTGTTGTAGGGCCCGAGCCCTTCGGCCTGCGACTTGTACCAACCCACCGTGAACGCCGTGTTGAGGCGCAGCCCCGGCCGGTCGTACGTCACGCTGCCGATCAGCGCGTCAAACTTGGCGCGCCCGATGTCGTCGTACAGCGTGATGTTCCCATATGCGTTGGTCAGACTGCGGTTGCCCGTCGTCGTGTTCAGCCAGTTCGGCGTGAGCTGTACGTACAGGTGGCGCGCGTTCTGGTGAATGTAGTCCACGTTCAGCGCGATCACGTCCGTGAGCTGGTGACCGATACCGATGGAGAACTGACGGTTCTCCGGCGTTTTCATGTTGGTCTTGAGGAGGAAGATGTTCGGCACGGTGGTGCCGCCGCCGTTCAGGACGATCCGCCGCAGCGAGTCCGGGTCGGTGGTGCCGGGGTTCTGGAAGTCGTAGGTGCGCCAGCCCGCCGACACCTTCTCGTTGAACGCCATGAACGTGGTGATCCGGTCGTACATGATGCCGGCGCCACCGCGCAAGAACGTACGGCCATTGTCGAGCACGTCCCACGAGAAGGCGACGCGCGGCCCCAGGTTGTTGAGATCGTTCTTGCGGTGCCCCGTGTTGAGGAAGTTCGTGAGCAGCGGGATCGCCTGCAGCGTCGGGTCGCTCGCCCACGGCACGGTGAAGTCGTTGTCCAGCGTGTTGATCTCGGCGTCGTAGCGCAGGCCAGCCGTGATCTGGAGGTTGCGCCGCGCCTGCCACTGATCCTGGATGTAGGCCCCCGTGCTCCAACCGTTGGTGATAGCCCGGGCATCCTCGTCCGAATTGGGATTGAAGAAGCCGACGCCGATGCGGCCCGGATTGAAGAAGCCGACGCCGATGCGGCCCAGGAGCGGGGAAGAGCTCGAATCGAATTGGAATTGGAAAAGGCCGTCCCGGTTGCTGGGTTGCCAGGCGTTCGTGTGGACGCGGGCCAGTTCCACGCCGCCGGTGAGAATGTGATGGCCGTCGCCCAGCGTGTGTGTAACACGGTCGATCAGTCGAACGTGCGTTTCCTTGAGCACGAGCGGGAAGCCCGCGGTGCCGAATTGGATGCCGGGGTACCGCATGGCGACCCCGGGCTCGAGCGGCGACTCGTTGTGGCTCCAAGACAGCAGGTTTAGGGACAGCTCGTTGACGAATCCCGAGCTGGGCGTGTACGTGTCCCGGAGCTGCACGCTGTGGACCCAATACTTGGCTTTGATACCGGCGTCATGCGCGCCGATCGCGCCGAAGCTCGCGCCACTGCCGAAGTCCGTTTCACTGTTGTAGTAGCGGGTAGCCCAGGTCGCGTCCAGCGTGTGCGCGGCACCGCGTGACGCGGTGAGCCGCACGACCGCAGTGTGATTCTTGGTTGGCGCCTTGAAGGTGCCGGCGAAGGTGTCCCAGAAGCCGGGGTTGTAGGGAGGGCGCCCGGGCACGACGCTGATGCCATCGTTAATGCTCTGCCCCTCGTAGCTGACGGCGAAGAACAGCTTATCGCGCGTGATGGGGCCCCGCAGGTTGAAGCCGAACTGGGCGCGGGTGTAGTCCGGGATCGAGAAGGTGCTGGGGCTCGCGGTCCGGCGCTCCCGCTGGATGAGGTCGAGCGCCTTGAGGGCGTTGGTCTGCCCATAGCCGAAGATGGACCCGTGGAAGTCGTTGGTGCCGCGCTGCGTCACCGCGCTGATGACAAAAGACGCCCCGCGCGTGTACTGGGCGTCGTACGGGTTCAGGTGGACGCGGAACTCGCGCATCGCCTCCTGCGGCAGCGGCGAGCCGGTCTGGGGGATCCCGACGAGGTTGCCGTTGAAGAAGCTTTTCCACTCGGCGCCGTCCAGGTAGAAGTTCCAGAAGCGCAGGTCCGGCAGTGGGCCGGAGGAAGGCAGTGAGCGGCCAGCCGTGGGCGCGAAGGTCCTCACCCCCGGCACGATCGCCGCCAGGTTCATCGTGTTGCGCGTGTTGAGGGGCAGGTTGATGATCTCGTTGGTCACGACCAGCGCCGAGACGTCGTTGCGCTGCACCTCGAAGCTGGGCTCCCGCTGGTGCGTGACCTCCACACCCTCCAGGGCCACGGCCGCCTCCTGGAGCTGGAAGTCGAGCGTCGCGTGCTGGCCCACCAGCAGCTCGATGTCGCGCTCCTGCGCCCCGTAGCCCAGCAGGCGCAGACTGACGTGGTAGGCACCGGGCGGCAACCCGACGATGGTGTACGTGCCCTGCGGCGACGTGACGGCGCTGCGCTGCTGCCCGGTCTCACGGTTCGACACGGTGACCTGCGCGGCGACAAGCGGCGCACCGCTCGCTCCGGTGACGCGACCCTGCAGGTTGACCGTGTTCTGCGCGAGCAGTCCGGCGGCGCCGGCGACGAGCCATCCGGCGGCCAGCAGCACGGCGCGGAGTCGGTGAGCCAGTCGAGACAACATCGGACGATCCTCCTGGTAATGACCTGTGAGGTCAGCGGTGGTGACTCCGCCGGAACTCGAGAACGTACGCCCCACCGGCCGGCAGGTCCAGCGTGATCGGCACGATACCGCTCGAGAACTCACCGAACGGACGACGCCCGCGCTCGTCGATCCGCTCGATCTGCCCGCCGCTCGCGAGACCGTAGGCGGCCGGGTCGAAGGCGAAGGAGACGGACATCGGCTGGTCGACGATGCTCGCCACGGCGATCGCGACGCTGCCGTCTGCCGCGCGCCACGCCCCGGCGATCGCCGCGCGATCGCGACGCTGCCGTCTGCCGCGCGCCACGCCCCGGCGATCGCCGCCGGGTACTGCGCCGTCGACACCGTAGGCCCCCCGCGCCGCGCCGCGTAGATCGACACGCGCGAGAGATCCACGTCGACCGACGGTACGTGCAGCTCCGGCGGCCGCAGGAACGTGCCGTACAGCAGATAGTCCAGTGCCCGGGCGCGGATGCGAGCCAGGCGCATCATATAGGCCGTCTCCTCCGGCCGGTCGGCCAGCTGCGAGGCGCGGAAATTCGCGATCGTCGGCTGTAATCCCCAGACGAAAGACCGCGCCTGCTCCAGATAGAACTGCCGGCGGAAGCGCGTGTCCAGCAACGCGAGCGGCTCGGCCGGCGCGAACTGCGCGGGCCACAGCTCGTCATAGGGCGGCATGACGAGCGACGAGTAGTTGCCGTACGTCACGCCATAGGCGTGGTAAACCGCCTGGAAGAATGGAATCGGCTCCCACCCGCTGGCGGGGTCGCTGTAGCGCTCCTGGCTGACCTGGAGGGTGAGCATGAGGTCCAGCTCCGGCAGCCAGGGCTCGCCGGCGCCCTCGCCCGCGAGCAGGACCGGCCGCCCCGGCCGGGCGGTCGCCCGGATCTGCGCCGCCAGGGCGTGGAATCCGCCCATCCAGTAGTTCCCGCCGCCGACGGGATGTCCGTGCGTCGAGTCCCAGCACACGAGCGACTGGACCGACTGGTCCATATAGATCCCATCCACCCCGTACTGGTCCAACACGGTGTCCGCGATCCCAGCGTACTTAGCGCGCCAGAACGGTGTGGTCACGTCCATGGTGGCGCACGGCTGCGGATCGAACGTGTTGTAGGTCTCCTCGCGCACCCGGCCGTCCTTCTCCTTCACCGCCCAGCGTGCGGCGTGCTCGCTCATCCAGCTCGGCGTGCCGGTGCACCAGAGCCGTTGGTTCATGTAGACCATGGCATGGCTCCCGGCGGCGTGGGTCGCTGCTACGCCAGCACGAAACGAATCGACTCCCTCCCGCGGCGGGAGGTAATCGGGGAAGCTCGTGTCGTACGGGCCGTGGTGCCACCAATGCCAGTAGATGTTGACGGGAAGGCCGAGGGCACGCTGCAGCGCGAGCGCCGGCGGCCCCACGCCGGGCGAGCGGCCGCGGTTCCAGACCCACATGCCGGTCCGAAGCAGCCATTCCGGGACGCGGCCCCGGGAGAGCCGGCTCTCCCGCGCCCAGCGTTGGCGCGTGGCCCACGCGCGGTAGCGCTCGGCGACCGTGATCCAGTCGCCCCGGAACGTCCCGAGCAGCGCGGCGTACGGCGGCGTCCATTCAGTCCTCGGGCTCGCCGGGTTCTCGAGCGGGTGGATCAGCTCCAGGCCGCGCGACCCGTCCGAATCGCCCCACACGGCGAACGTCTTGCGGTAGGCAAGGGTGTCGTCGGCGGCGGCGTACAGTCCGGCGCCGCCGCGCCGGTACAACGCCATCACCTGGAGCGACAGCGTGCCCGGATACGCCCACTCGAGGCGGCGACCCTTCCCGTCCGGTCCCGCGAGCAGCGTGGCCGGGTCGCGCGCCAGCGCGCCCATCCAGCGGGGCACCGCGAGCTCTTCGCCGCCGCCCAGCGGCGGTATGGCGGCGAGCCGGGGGAAGCGCACCTGTTCGATCGCGAGTGCGCCCGGCGAGTCGACGACGATCCGCCACCCCGACAGGCGAGCCGGTGCTCGGGTCGAAGCCGAGCCGCAGGCTGGCGTTCTGAAGCCAGAGCGTGTCCCCGGTCCTCACCCCCTGCCCCCCTCTCCCTTCGGGAGAGGGGGGACGCAGGCCGAACGCGAGCGCCGCGGCGACGGCCACCAAGCCCCGGAGGGAGAGGTTCAACGGTAGATCAGGTACGGGGCCCGCTTCTTCCGGAACGTCGCCTGATCGCGCTCCCACTCCCTCAGCAGCTCCGGTAGCGTGCCTCCCTCGATCGCCTGACGCAGCCGCGAAGTGCCGCCGTGCCGCTCGATCGCGCCCAACTGGAATTGATCCGGGTGGAGCCGCCGGATCAGGTCGATCATCAGGAGCGAGGTCGCCAGCGGCCGGTACGATGCGCGGTCCGTCACGGTAAAGCGCACACCCTTCAGTATCTGGCCGGGATACTTGCGCGCTGTCTCCGTCGTCGGGAACTCGACGGCTTCGAAGCGGATGCCGGGCAGGTTCCTCGCGTTCATGGCCGCGGCGACCTCGGTGTTCCTGAGCCAGGGCGCGCCGATCTGCTCGAACGGCAGATCCGTGCCACGCCCCTCCGACAGGTTCGTCGCTTCGAAGAACACCGTGCCGGGGTAGTAAGAACACCGTGCCGGGGTAGTGGATGGCGGCCTCGAGCCGCCGGATGTTCGGCGATGGGTTCACCCACGGCAATCCCGTCTGGTCCCACCACATGTCGCGGCGCCAGCCCTCGACCGGCACGACGGTCAGGTCGGCGCCTATCCGCTGCTCCGCGTTGTACATCTTGGCCAGCTCGCCCACCGTCATGCCGTGGCGCGACAGGACCGGATAGATTCCGATGAACGACTCGTAGGTCGGCTCGAGGATGTTGCCCTCTAGGATGGTTCCGGTGACGGGGTTCGGCCGGTCCAGCACGACGATAGGAATGCCCTTCTCGGCCGCGGCTTGCAGCGCCAGCGCGAGCGTGGACTCATACGTGTACTGCCGGACGCCCAAATCCTGGATATCGTAGACCAGGACGTCGATGCCCTCGAGCATTTGCGGTGTCGGCTTATTGGTGTCGCCGTAGAGCGAATGGATCGGCACCCCGGTCTTCTCGTCGATGCTCGAGGCGACACGCGTCTCCGCGACCCCGCGGATGCCGTGCTCCGGCGAGTAGAGCGCGACCAGCGTCAGGTCCGGCATGCCGCGCAGCAAGTCGATCGTGCTGCGTCGCTGGCGATCGATGCCGGACTGGTTCGTGATGAGCCCCACGCGTTTGCCGCGCACGAGAGCGGGCAGGTGCTCGACGAAGACCTCGACGCCGGGGCGGACGGCGGGCGCCGAGGCGCACGCCAAGGCGGCTGCGACGAGCAGGGCTGCAGAGCGTTTCATGCGTTCCGTGACATGCTACGCGCTGCGGACGGCGGGCGCCGAGGCGCACGCCAAGGCGGCTGCGACGAGCAGGGCTGCAGAGCGTTTCATGCGTTCCGTGACATGCTACGCGCTGCGGCCTAGATTGCAACCTCATGCCCGCAGCCTTCTCACCGTCCCCAAATTCCGGTCGCGCGGTTGGACGCTAGCCCGGACCGTGTCGCGTTGCTTCGTCGGGGGATCGCGCTCGAGGGAGTGACCGTTGGCTACAACGCCCTCGAGGGGCTGGTAGCAATCGCGGCTGGCGTTGCAGCTGGCTCCGTTGCCCTGACGGGATTTGGAGTCGACTCGGTCATCGAGGTAACGAGCGGCGCTTTGCTGTGGTGGCGCCTCCGGGCTGAGTTAGGTTCGTCGCCCTTGGGGCCGACCGTGGAGCGCAGGGCTTCGCGGGGAGCTGGGTTCCTGCTGCTGGCGCTCGGCGTCTACATCGTCACCGATTCGGCTAGGCTCCTCCTCACGGGCACCCGTCCTGAGTCCAGCCTGGTCGGGGGAGCTGGGTTCCTGCTGCTGGCGCTCGGAGTCTACATCGTCACCGATTCGGCTAGGCTCCTCCTCACGGCCACCCGTCCTGAGTCCAGCCTGGTCGGCATTGTGCTCACGGCGTTCTCTCTGATCGTGATGCCCCTCCTCGCCCGCGCGAAGCTTGGCGTGGCGTCCAGCCTCGGGAGCCGGGCGCTCCGTGCCGACGCGCACGAGACTATCGTCTGCGCCTGGCTCTCGGCGACGACTCTGCTCGGTCTGGGCTTGAACGCGGTGCTCGGCTGGTGGTGGGCCGATCCGGTTGCGGCTCTGGCCATGGTCCCACTCATCACGCGAGAAGGGCTCGAAGCGTGGCAGGCGGAGCCGCCCCCTACGGCCTGAACGCCATGATACGCGAGCCCTTCAATCGATCCGGCAGGGTCTCGTACATGACTGCGGCCACGACCACTCCCGAGACGAATGTCAGCGCTGCGATCGCGCCGACGGCGACGGGCATGGTGAACGCGTCCGCCAGAAGCCCCGCGCTGATCGCCCCTACTGCGTAACCCGAATCGCGCCAGAGCCGGTAAACTCCCACTGCGCTCGCTCGCCAGTCGGGGTGCGCGACGTCCGACACCGCGGCGAGGAGCGTGGGGTAGACCAGGGCGGTCCCGATCCCCAAGAGTATGGCGCCGGCCATCCACGACGAGAAGGAGCGGCCGACGACGAACGCCGTGATGCCCACCGCCTGCACCCACATCCCGGTAACGATCATCCACTTGCGTCCCCAGCGGTCGCTCAGCGCGCCCGTGGCGAGCTGGCCAATCCCCCACACCAAGGGGTAAGTCGCGGTCACCACGCCGATGCGGTCGAGCGTGACGCCGCGCGCCGCGAGAAACACAGGGATCAGTCCCCACACCACCCCGTCGTTAACGTTGTTGACCATACCCGCCTGGCTCGCCGCGAATAGTGCGCGGTCCCGCCAGCTCGTGAGCAGGAAAACGCTGCCGAAGCCGAGGCGGGGTGCATCGACGCCGAGCTGACGTGACTCGGCCCGCGCGTGGCCGCGGGTCTCTCGGACGGCGGACACCGAAATGACCAGGCCTAGAGCGGCGAACGCGATTCCGGGAAAAAAGGGAGCCGGCCGCAGGCCGTGCGCGGCGGCGAGGTAGCCGGTGAGCAGCGCCGACAGCGATAGGGCGACGTAGCCCGCGAACTCGTTCAGCCCCATCGCCAGGCCGCGCCGCGCCGGTCCCACGAGATCGATCTTCATGATGACCGTGGTGGACCAGCACAGCCCCTGGTTGACGCCGAGGAGGACGTTGGCGAACACGATCCAGCCCCAGCTCGGCGCCCAGATGATGAGCAGCGGCACCGGGAGCCCCGCGAGCCAGCCCGCGACGAGGAGCGGCTTGCGTCCGACCCGGTCGGCGAGCTGTCCGGCGAAGAGGTTGGCGAGCGCTTTGACGATACCAAAGCTGACGAGGAAGGAAAGGACGACGGTCTTCGACACGAGCCCGAAGTCCGCCTGGGCGATGAGGGGGACGACGGTGCGCTCGAGCCCCACCATCGCTCCGACGAAGGCATTGACGACGACGAGCAGCGTGAACTGACGCCAGTTGGCGCCGAGGCCGAGCCGGATGGGAGACGGCAGGCCGAGCCGGATGGGAGACGGCGTCTCAGGCAACGGCGCAGCGATTGGCGCCTGCCTCCAGCTCGGTGGGGTCATCAGGCAACGTGCCGGCTTCGTTCAGGGCGACAATGCGGTGATGGTTCGGCGGTGTTGGCGGGAGCCGGGTGAGGATCTGGCTCACGAACGTTTCCTCGGTCTCACGCAGGAGCGACGTCCGCTCCTGGACTTCCTCGACCGTCGCGCTGATGGGCTGGCCGTCGAACGACACCGGCTCGCTCGTATGAGCAGGCAGGACGACAGTTTCGGGAGATAATGCGACCAGGCGCTGCAACGACGCGTGGAGCACGTGAGCCCGGCGGCGCGCCTGCTCCGCTGACGCCTCGAGGTCCGGGCGGCCGACGGCCGCTAGGAACAGGGTGTCGCCGGTGAACAGGACCCGCTCGTTCAACAGATAGCAGGCGCTCTCCGGCGTATGGCCAGGCGTGTGCAGCGCCCGGAGCCCGGCGGATCCCACGCGCACGATGTCGCCGTCCTCGAGCGGCGCGTACTCGAAGGAGACGCGGTCCGTCGCGGGAAGGCAGAGTCTGGCTCCAGTGTCGGCTGCGAGAGCGCGGGCGCGGGACAGGTGGTCGGCGTGCACGTGCGTTTCGAGGACCGTGCAGATACGCCAGCCATGCTTGTCGGCCACGCGATGGTACACCTGCGGATCGAGCGACGCATCGACCACCGCGGCATCGCCGTTTGAGCCGATCAGATAGGAGAGGCAGCCCTTCCCGGTGCGGCGCAGCTGCACGATCCGCGTGGTGCTCCCGGGGCACGGAAGCTCGGCGATGTTCCAGGCCAGGCTCCAGGCGCGCATCCCGCCCTCGAGCGACACCGCGTCCACGCCGCGCGCGCGCAAGCGCTCGGCAGCCAGCATGCTCGTCTTCCCGGCAGCGCACACAGTCACGACGCGGTCGCCATTCGTCGGGCGGAAGTCCGCGAGGGCGGTCGGGTCGCCGCGCCGCAGTGCCTCGTACGCGTCGGCGTGCACGCTGCCGGGAATCGACCACTCTGCGTACTCGGCGATGGTCGGCGCAGTCATCGGGAAGCGTGCCTAGGTCGCGGGCCTCTGGGCCGTGAACAGCACCGCCTTCACGCCGTAGCCTTCGGCCGCGTCGCGCGTCGATTCCTTCCGGAACGCGAAGCCCGGGACGACCGTCGAGCGCACCCGCTTGAACCCCGCGTCCTCGAGCAGTGCGAACACCTCTCCCTCCGGGAGAGCGCCGCCGATTCAGCTGGCCCAGAGCTTGGGATCGTTGACGATGGACTGCGAGAGCTGTTTCGCGCTCACGATGTCGGTGACCGAGAGCCGGCCGCCGGGCTTGAGGACGCGGAACAGCTCACGGATCACGGTGCGCTTGCGGAAGGACAGGTTGATGACGCCGTTCGAGATCACCACGTCTACGCTCGCATCTGGCAGCGGAATGTCCTCCATCTGC
>Ga0193721_1000254_pt1 | contig 16189 bp, 19 predicted proteins | sample U2s2metaG_FD_145078 | JGI IMG/M metagenome (GOLD analysis project Ga0193721, IMG submission 145078) | Soil microbial communities from a riparian zone of the East river system, Colorado, United States - U2s2 | ecosystem: Environmental > Terrestrial > Soil > Riparian zone | place: USA: East River...
TTTTTTTATTTGGCCGAGATAAATTCCGGCAACGGTGTCTCCATCGAGTTTCAGGCTCGGATTGCCCGCCAAATTGTAAGTCAGCACGACCGCGCCGGCGACCGTCGGGATATGCAAGATTTTCCCCGGCGCCTTGCTCAAATTGTCATCGCTCATCGGCCCGTCCGACGCGCCGAAATCCACAGTCTGGGCCAGAATTTGTTTTTGTCCGCCACCGGATCCTATCGATTGATAATTGAAGCGCACGGAAGGATCGACCTTCGCGTATTCGTCGAACCATTTGGAATAAATCGGATACGGAAACGTCGCGCCCGCGCCGTTGATCATCATCTGCGCGGAAGCGCTCGCGCTTAGTCCCAGCGCACCTATTAGCCCAAGAATTTTTGGTAGTTTGGTCATGCGACGAGATTGCCGCAAGCCAATTCAGGTGGTCAAAATCTTTACTGTTACGTTTGTGTGACGAAACACGGATGACGAATGCCGAATGAAGCTCGAATGTTCAAATGACGAAATGGCATGGAGAAGTGCGATTCGTCATTCGGATTTTGTCATTATTTCGTCATTAGGCATTCGTCATTGTGCAGCGGCAACAGCACGCGAATCGTTGTTCCTCGTCCGACTTCGCTCTCAGCTTCGACCCGCCCTCCGTGTAACTGCGCGATATGTTTCACGATCGCCAGACCAAGACCGGTTCCTCGAATGTTTTCGGCGGTGCGCGCTTTATCGACGCGATAGAAGCGTTCGAAAATACGCGGCAAATCTTCTTTGCTGATGCCGACGCCATCATCGCTCACGCTCAGCACTATTTGTTCGTCGCGCCGCCGAGCCATGAGCGTGATCTCGCCGTGGTCGCGCGAATATTTCACAGCGTTATCGATCAGGTTGTAAAGAGCTTCCTGCAGCCGCACGCGGTCAGCGTGAATGCTCGGGAGATCGGGCGGAACATCGATAATTACGTTGAGGTGTTTGTTTGCGAGCTTCTTTTCCCAATCGCGAATCACTTCCCTGAAGAAGCTCGACACCTCGACGTTGCCCAGTTGCAAATTCGGATGGGCCGATTCCAATTGCGCAAGCGTAAGCAGGTCCTCGGCCAGCAAATCGAGGCGTTTCGAATGGCGTTCCATGACTCGCAAAATTCGCGAGAGTTCCTGACGCGATGTTTCCGGGCTGTCGAGCAACGTCTCGATGTAGCCGCGCAAGATCGACAATGGCGTGCGCAATTCGTGTGAGACATTGGCGACGAAGTCCCGCCTGACCTGATCCATCTTTGTGAGCTCAGTGATGTCGTGAAACAACACGAGCGCTCCGGTGATTTCGCCTGCGTTGTTCCTTGTGGCGACGGCGTCGAGCTCAAATTGTGAACCGTCAAGAGCCAACTCGCTGCGGACCGGGCTGCCTCGATGAAAAGCTTCGTCAATCACTCGATCCAGCGTAGCGTCGCGAACAATTTCCAGCAGCGGTGTCTCTTCTGAAATGTCCGGTATCGCAAAGAGTTTTCGAAACATCTCGTTGGCCAAAATCACATGTCGATTGGAATCGACCACCAGCAATGCGTCGTGCATCGCCGAGAAAATGGTTTGCATCCCAGAATCCCTTTTTGCGACTTGCTTGTGAAGCTGCTCCAAATCCTGGAAAATTTTTTCTAGCCGCAACCCGATACGTTCAGCGTCAGCGCTGCCGTGAAGCAGAAACGTGCGCGGCTGCTCGCCGCGCGCGATTTGCGCGACGAGCTCTTCCACCTGCCGCCACGGTGAAACCCATCTGCGCCAGGCAATCCAGCCAATTGCGCCTAACAGAGCACAGATTACGACAACAGCGATCCAGAACATGGGATTTCCAAAAGACCTCTTACTGTCATTCTGAGCGAAGCGAAGAATCTCGGATCAAGTCTACACCGAGCACCAACAGAAATAGAACAGAGATGTTTCGCTTCGCTCAACATGACAGCGCAATTTAGTAAGCGAACTTATGTGCCAACGCTGCATCAAAAGCGGTGCGAGGACGCCCCGCAATCCGAAAGCACTTCGTGCGAAACGGTCGAGAGGGCCCACTTCTTTTTCGCGACAGCTTTGGAGTGCGACGCGTCTTCGCGTCGCTTTCAGAACCACAGCGGCAGAACTCAGATCATTGGTGTTAATTTTCCCGCAGCCGATAACCGAAGCCGCGAACGGTTTCAATGACGTCACCCGCTTTACCGAGTTTTTCACGCAAGCGCCGCACGTGGGTATCCACCGTGCGGGTATCGATCACACTCTCGTAACCCCAAACTTCGTTGAGCAAACGATCGCGTTCCTGCACACGGCCTCGGCGTTGCATCAATGCCTGCAGCAGTTTGAACTCGATGCTCGTGAGGTGCACCTGCTTTCCGTTCACACGAACTTCGTGTCGCGCAGGATCGATCGAGATCGGGCCCGCGTTGAGACTCTCATCGGCTCTCTCGCCGCGCCGGAAAATTGCGCGAATCCGCAACACGATTTCGCGCGGGCTGAATGGCTTCGTGACGTAATCATCAGCGCCGAATTCCAAACCCACGATGCGATCGATCTCTTCCGCTTTTGCCGTTAACATCAGAATTGGAATTTGAGACGTCGCAGTGTCGCTCTTCAAAATTCTGCAGACTTCGAGGCCCGATATTTTTGGCAACATCAGGTCAAGAATGATGAAGTTGGGTCTGTCGTCGCGCGCCTTCTGCAACCCGCTCGCGCCATCGTTAGCCATCGAGCATCTGTAGCCCGCCTTGCGCAAATTCAGCATAAGAAGATCAGCTACGTCGGTTTCGTCTTCGATGATCAGAACTTTCCTGTTCGAGCCAGTTTCCATTGGAACCGCAAATCAACTCCGGCGCGCGGTAAATTCCAATCTTTCTGTACGAATTCAAAGACTCGGTTCGGGAATCAGCGCCAAAGTTAACTTAATCGTCACACTTTCGTCATACGGCTGTCACAAAGGGCTTTTAGCCTCGCCCGCGTTTGGATAGGCAATTGGTAACCGAGCGGTTCTGCCTCTCGACCCAACCATCAACCATCAAGGAGAAACTCATGTTCAATAAAAAATTCGTGTTACAGGCAGCGGGCGCAAGCTTGACTGCAATTGTGTTGCTAACTGCGCAGCCGCTGCGCGCGCAGTCAGCATCCGACAGTGCGCGGCTCGAAAAACTCGAGCACGCGGTGGAGTTATTGGAAAAACAGAACGCCCAACTGCAGGCAGAGATCAATAGCCTCAAGTCAAAACATAGTGAGCCTGCGCCTGCGGCTGTTGCCGAAGGAAAAACAAAAACCCAGGTGACGTATGACGGCAAAAACTACGTCGAGAAACTTGTTCCGGACTTGGGCGGCTCGAAATGGAAATTGTTTCCAGCGATCACCGAGCTGGAGCTCTTTGGTGATGCGCGTCTGCGATACGAATACCGCGGTGGCAGAACCGACGACACCCCGGTGGCGCCGCCCGGCCAAGGCGTGGCAGGGACACACGATTGGCAGGAACGCGAGCGCGAGCGTTATCGCCTGCGCCTTGGATTACGCGGCACGGTCCTCGATGACTGGTTTTTCGGCCTCCGGCTGGAAACGAGCAGCAGCCCGCGCTCGACCAACGTGACAATGGGCGACGACAGCAGCACTAATGGTCCTTTTTCCAAAGCCAGCGACGGCATCGCCGTGGGACAGGCTTATCTGGGCTACAAAGGCTTCCCCGGCCTTACGCTGACTGGAGGCCGATTTGCGATCCCATTCGTTACCACCAGCCTGGTGTGGGATGACGACATTAACGTGGAAGGTTTAGCCGAGCAGTGGAAGCACACCTTTACATTTGGAGGAGGACCGCCTCCGCCTCCGTCATTCAGCAAGGATGGCAAAGCCGTGGTGGCGGGACCGCCACCAGAGCCATTCCTGAAGCTCGATCTTTTCGCAAACTTCGGCCAATTCGTTTACGACGATGCCAACCCTGAGAATCCACTCGGAGCCAGAGCTACAATAACACAGCCCGTGACAGGGGAAACTCAGCTTGTCCCGAACCACGATGCGTTTCTGCTAGGTTGGCAGGTGGGCGCCAGATTTGAGTTCCCGCACATCTTATACTTCCAGTTTGCGCCGACGCTCTACAATTATACCGGCAACGGCGACACCTTTAACATCCACTTTCAAGGCGGTGATCCTAACTTAACAAACGCAGCGTCGCTGATGCAGAACCAGACCGGCATTAACAGTCTCTTGGTTTTCGATATTCCGGCTGAAATCGGGTGGAAGATCGGGAAGATACCAATGCGTATCTTTGGGGATTTCGCGACCAACTTCGAAGCTGACGATCGCGCGGCGGCAGCAGGTCACTCAGGCAAAGGCGGTGATCGCTACGCCTATGAAATCGGTCTAGGCATTGGCCAATTAAAGAAAAAACGTGATTGGGAGATTCGCGCCTGGTGGCAACACACCGACCAGTACGCTGTGGACCCGAACCTCGTAGATTCAGACCTATTCGACAGTCGTATTAATATGGAAGGCGTCGGCGTAAAAGCTGGGTACATGTTGGCCGATGCCATCGTTTTCAACCTCACGTATGGTTATGGCTGGCAGGTGGACGACTCGCTCGGCACCGGCGGCACCGGCGATATTGGGATAAATCCGCTGAACCAATACCAGCTCTTCCAGGCGGATTTGAGTGTTAAATTCTAGCACGGTTAGGTTAAATCACAGCCCGCCGGGAGAGTCTTCCCGGCGGGCTTCCCAGTGCACGCAACCTTCATCCCTATGAAAGCAAAGGCGAAGCGAAAACGAACGCGTTCCCGAACGTTGCGGGCATCGTCACCGGTGACGATGCTTGAGTCCGAACTGGAAGCGCTACATCGGGATTTGCGAACCACTGCCAAGGCGTACATCACCCGTCTCGAAAACGATCTATTCGTCTGCCTTGCCGCACTCAGATCATATGGACCGATCGAAGAGCTGCCCCGGGAAATACTGCAGCAAATCCGCGACCTGACGATTATTGTTCGTAATCGCAAATTGAAACCGGAAAAAGGCCGCCGCAAAGACCTGCGGAAAATCGACTTGTCGATCGTCGACCTGGTCTCGACGATCGTACACAAGAACTGAGGCGGATGCATCCTTGGGATAAGTGCGGCCATCCCAAGCAGTTGATGTTCGATCCCCCGCGCGCGCGACGGAAAATCAATTCTCCGATTGTGCCTGAAAGTTTCCGAAGAGTGCTATCAAAACGTTCTGGAGTGAAAAATTGTTGTCCATTTCGACCCACTCGCCAGCGGCGCGCGGGTAATTGGTGGCCGTCAAGGTGGCAGTGACGCGACCACTCTCCTTCACCAGATAAATCTTCGCACCGGGAGCCATATCAACCCAGCCACAGGCGGGACCTTCCCGAAAACGCGCGACCGGGATGAGGTCACCGTGCTCGCTCTTCACAAAGAAGGTGCCTCGCGCCGAATCGTATCGGACGCTTGGAAACCAGAAGTCGAACGATTCGTCTCTGCGCGGATCATTGCTGTCGGCATACGGCGAATTAGTGAACGTGATCCGCGCCACTAATCGACCAGCCGTGCGGTCGAAGTGCAGTTGGTGCGAGATCATTTCGCCGTATGCGAATGTTTGTGCATGATGCGGGCTGGTAATCCTGATCGCATCCGCCATTGCGGAAGCCCTCGTGGTGAGAACCGCTGCCAGCAAGATCGCGAATCGCATGCTCCAATTCTATGGAGGACGCGCGTTCCAGTCCAGACTTCGCGCTTTAGCGCCGACCGCCCCACTCTTCAAACGGATTGTGAACTGGCAGCGCGTAGTACCACATGAAACCATCCAGACGATTTGCGCGAGTGTGGCCACGTCCAAACAGAGCTTCTACATCATCCACAGTTGCGCGACCAACAGTTAGCGAACCGATTCGACGCATATAAAAATCGTACGGTAACGCTTGTGCGATGTAAGCCGGAGGCGCAATCAATACGCCATTGCGATTGAATCGAAATGCGAGCGCATCCGCCCCGTAACCATGGCGAAGCGGGTCAGCGGTATCGATCACAGGCGCTTCGTAAAGGCCGAGTTGATGAAACAAGTGCGAATCCGGTCGGACGACATAATAGCCGTTTCGCGGACCTAAGGAGACGTAATGTGAATCGTCGTCCCAGGAAGCCGCGCAAGCGTATGTAGCAAGGGTCAGCAACAAGAAAGCAGCACACGACCGAGGCTTCATGATAATGATTAGGCCTGAGTCCGTCTTCTGTCATTCGATTTGCCATACAAACGTAACAGTAATTCTTTTGTCGCTGTACCGCGTTGTTCTTACGCTTGCTCGTGATGCGGATGCAGTCATTCACCTTTTCCCGACGGGATTCATCGCAAATCTTTGCAGCTCAACAGCGATTTTCATTTGGCAAATCGGCTGAGGAAGTTCTGGCGCCCAGACGTTATCGCACCGGGTGGATCTCCGATGCGCACCTCGGTACGCGCGGCTGCAACTCCGCAGCGCTGCTCGACTTTCTGCGCGAGAACGATTTCGATACGCTCTACGTTGTGGGCGATCTGATCGATATTTGGTCGCTGCGTCGCGGAATTTACTGGCCGCAGCAGCATAACGACGTGATCCAAAAAATTCTGCGCAAAGCGCGCAAAGGCACGCATGTGGTCTACATTCCGGGAAATCACGACGAGCTAGTGGCCGGCTTTTGTGGCGTCTACGGCAATATCGAGATCAAGGAGAGGGCAATTCACGTTACCGCCTCGGGGGAACGCATTTTAATCATTCATGGTCACGAACTCGATGTGGTGGTGTCCAGCAGCGGCCGGATGAAGTGGCTCGCGTTTGCAGGTGATCTTGGCTATCAATTTCTACTCTCACTCAACCCGCTGATCAACTTCGTCAGGCGCCGCTTTGGTCTCGGGTATTGGTCGCTTAGCGCCTATGCAAAGCAAAGGGTGAAAGACGCAGTGAGCTTCATCGGCAAATTCGAAGCTGCTGTGGCGCACTATGCGGATCGCTATGACGTGAACGCCGTGCTCTGCGGCCACATCCATAGCGCGGCAATCCGCGAATTCGGCAAGGTCACCTATTACAACTGTGGCGATTGGGTCGAGAGCTGCTCGGCACTTGTAGAGAGCGAGGATGGGGTTCTTTCCATGATCAATTACCATCCATTCTCCGCCTCCACGCAAACCAAAGTGCCCGTAGCGCCATCGGGGCTGAATGACGAAGCCAAAATGACGAATGTCTAATTAATGTCGAAGCTCAAATGACCATTGGAAAATCAGCAGGTCTAATCACAGAACAGAATTCAGTGTTCGTCATTTCTTCGTGCTTTGGTCATTAGCCTGCCACGTCGGAGCTGCGCGAAAGCGGGTCATTCGTCATTGACCAAGCTTTGCTGGTTGAGTTGTCATCCGCTTGTCACGCGCTTTTGACAATTCGTAACCTGACGCCGCAGAGCATCGAGTATCAAATGTTCAACTATGAACGTGATTACGGTCAGAAGAACGGTGAAACGAATACCGAACCCGGCATGCAAAACTCGCAGGTCATTCCGCGAACTAACTCGGAATTATTTCGCAGGCGAAAAGAATTGGGAATTTATCATCGAAGCGCTGCTGTTCGCGATCATTGTCGCGATTTCGGCGTGGCCAATTGTGGTAGCGGCCGGCGCGATGAACGAATTTCTCCGAACTGCGGCAAGCTGAAGAGGTTTGTCAGCGAGGAAAACAAAGGCTATGGAGGAAAAGATGAATACTGAAGAAGTTGCGAAAAAGGTGGTGGAATTGGTCCGCAAAGAAGCCTGGTATGAGGCGCTCGACCTTTACGACGATAACGTGGTCAGCGTGGAAGCCTTCAGCATGGGCGGTGGCTCGCCGGAAACGCGCGGGAAAGAAGGCGTTCGCGGCAAAATCGATTGGTGGGTCAACGCGATGGAAATCCACAGCTTCGACGCCAGCGAGCCGTTCGTTGCGCACGATCGTTTTGTCGTGCAATACGACGCCGATGTTACCGACAAGCAGTCGAAGCAGCGGCGAAAATTGTCAGAAGTCGGCGTTTACACCGTTAAGGACGGGAAGATCGTCCGCGAAGAGTTCCTGCCTCGCGTCGATTGAGATCTGCGCGTTGCGAACGCAGCGAATCTAAACGTCGCGTTAGCGGCCGGCCGCGTATTTGTCGATCAACGCTTGGAAGCGAGGATCTTTACGCAACGGGTCCCAGACAGGATCGAGCTTGAGTATTGGAACGACGAGCCCGTTTGGGACGCTGAGCAAATGATCGAGCAGACTAAATGCTTCATCAGATTCCCCGGTCCGGGTATAAATTTGTGCGAGCGCAGCGGTGCATTGCGGTCCATCGAAAGCGTCCTGAGATTCCGGCAACAATTCGACGGCCTTCTTACCTTCCTTGATTGCTTCCTCTTTTTGACCCAAGGCCGCAAGGATAAGGCCATGCTGAGCGTGTCTCGCCGGGTCTTCGGGCGCTTCGCGCAGCAACTTTTCTGAGACCACTCGCGCCTTTTCGAATTCTATCTGCGCCGTGGGCTTATCGCCCTCGAGGAAATGAATCGTGCCCTCGAGGAAAGTCTTTGGCACCGGGGCCGTGCTGTAAGTAATCAATGTCTCACCGGGGAATTTTTGCACGACGGCAAGGGCTTCGGGAAATTTGCGTTGCCACATAAGCATCCCGGCTCGCACCCAAGTCACCACACCATTCGGATCGATCTCGGGTGGAATCGCTGAAAATTGTCTTTGGGCTCCGCTAAGGTCACCTCTCCACGCAACCGCCAGGTATCCTTTCAACCCAACCGTCGCGAACGACTGAGGCGCTATGGCGATTGCGCGATCAATCGTCTTGTCGGCTGCCTCAAAATTGCGCAAGGCCATGTAATTGTCAGCCAGGTTAATCAGCATGCCCGCGTTTTTCGGATCGAGCGCGGCCGCTTTTTCCAAATTCGCGGTTGATTCAGTCCATTTGCCCTGCCGTCGCTGGATGGCGCCGATGGCCAGATAGGCTTGCGCTTCGTTCGGCAGGTCACGCTTCGCGATCTCGAACTCAGCGAGGGCGCGTTCGTAGTCGCGATCGCCATAATAATACGACAAACCGAGCGCGAGGTGGCCCTCCGGAAGATTCGGTTGCAAGCGAAGAGATTCATCGGCATTGAGACGCGCTTTTTCTCGACGAGCAGCTGTCGGCTCGAAACTGTGATAGATCCAGCTCTCCACCATCGAGAGCCCGGCAAAAGCAGCTGCAAATTTTGGATCGAGTTTGATCGCTTGTTCGAAAAGCTCCTCGGCTTTTAACGAATCGTCGCGGAAATGATCTGGTCGATTTGCATAGTCGTGCGCCTGGATAAAAAGCAGATATGCATTCGGATCTTTTGTCGGTTGGCGATCAAGCTGTTCTTTTTCGTTGGGCGAGAGTTTCGCTTGGAGAGCCGAGGCGATTTTTTGCGCGAGATCGGTTTGAATCGCAAACACGTCGGTTAAATCGCGGTCGTAGTCTTCCGCCCAGATATGCTCATCATTGTTCGCGTTGATCAGCTGCACGCTTACCCGAACGCGATTACCAGCCCGACGAACGCTGCCTTCCAGAAGTGCGCCCACTCCGAGTGCTTTCCCGATTTCGCGCGCGTTGCGCAAAGCGTCGCCACGATACGACATGACTGACATCCGCGAGATGACCTTTAAATCGCCGATCTTTGAAAGATTAGTCAGGATATCGTCCTGGATGCCGTCGGCGAAATAGGCGTTTTCCTTTTCATCGCTCAGGCTTTGAAAGGGCAGAACGGCAATCGACTTCTCGACGATGCGTCCGGAAGCGCGAGGGAACAGAAAAAATCCGGCGACCGCAGAAATCGCGAGCCCGATTGCAGTAAGAGCAATAACATTTCTTCGTCGGTGTGTTCCAGGCGGAGCGGCCGTGGCCTGAATGCCTTGCGGCGTCACATCGTAGGCCCAAGCCAGAATTAGGGCGACCGGAAAACCGGCCAGCAATAGCACGACCACAAGACGCAGCGTCCAGTTTGGCAATTCCCAGGCCGGAAAAACTGCTGACCCGATTTGAATTATGAATCCCGCAGCGATGATGTAAGCCGCGGCAACGCGATACACCTTCCGCCGCTGCAACTCCTCAAAGAAACCGCTCATAATGAGATTCCGGCCCGATGCACAATACTCTAACCACCATAGCTTACATATGAAAACGCGCAGTCTATGCGCTGGCTTTCGGTGTCTCATCGCGTCCCGATGAATCGATAAGTTAAGTTCTCTTTCTCAGCGCCACGCGATTTGAAAGGTTACCGACGCAGCCTCCTCGGGAGCCGGATGCGTTATTCAATTAGAATGAGCGAACTCGATGATCGGGGGATCTTGTTGAATTGTCCAAAGTGCGGGCGGCGTAATCGGATGCGATACGAAGGATTTGGACAAACTTTTCATTGCGCCGACTGCAAGAATGATCTGCCGCCATTAAATGAGCCGGTGGATGCGCGAAGCGATCTCGTGTTCGACGCGCTGATTAGTCGCTCAAAATTGCCTGTGGTAGTCGATTTCTGGGCGCCGTGGTGCGGCCCGTGCAAAATGGTTGCGCCGGAGTTCCGGAAAGTGGCGCAGGAAACAGCCGGCCAATTCGTTCTGGCAAAGGTAAACACCGAAGAAGTTCCCAGCCTGGCCGCTCGTTTTCGTGTCAATGCGATCCCGACCATGGTGTTGTTCGAGAACGGCATGGAAGTGGCGCGACAAGCCGGGGCGATGCCCGCGCCGCAGATCCGAAAATTTATCGAGCAGCATACGTAAGGGAAAACATTTATGAAACCGCTTTAGCCGGCATGATCGATAGACGAATCGCCAGAGCTTAATACTCCGCGAAGGCATCATCCGGATAACAGTACAACCAGCGCTCACCGGGCTGCGCGGATGCGATCACCGGATGCCCGCTCGCGTGCGCGTGTTTGCTCGCATGCCGGTTTGGCGAGCTGTCGCAACAGAGCGTGACTCCACATGTCTGACAGGTCCGCAGATGAACCCAGTCGGCGCCTATCTTCACGCATTCTTCGCATTCGGCACGTTGCGGCTGCTTGATTGACTCGATCGCATCGAGATGAGAACAGCCTCGGTCGGACATTATTCTATTCTCGCAGCACCGCTTAATTTAACCAGCCTTGCAAGACTTCATTGCCTGAACAATTCGCGCCGCGAGACTTAACGTTCGCCTTGCGCCTTCTCAGGCACAAATTGAAAGTTTTCTTATGCCAAGCCGCACTTACGAATTCGTTCAGCTTGATGTGTTCACGCAGATGCCGCTCGCGGGTAATCCGCTGGCTATTTTCAAGGACGGTCGAGGATTAAATGATGCCGAGATGCAAGCCCTGGCGCGGGAAATGAATCTTTCGGAAACGACTTTCATTCTGCCCCGCGATCCCGCCACTGAAGCTCGGGAAGGAAAGAAAGTCCGCATCTTCACGGTCGAGCAGGAATTGCCCTTTGCGGGACATCCGACACTCGGCACAGCGCTGCACTTGTATACATCGGAGTTGGCTTCCAGTTCAAAGAAATCTGCCCAGATCACACTTGATTTGAAAGCTGGGAAAATTCCCGTGCGTTTCACCGCAAATTCGGAGAGTGCAGGCCGTGAACGCGTGGATGGTCCGGTATTCGGTGAAATGCGGCAACGCGATCCTGAATTCGGAATGATTCTTTCGCGAGAAGATGTTGCTGATGTCATCGGAGTCGAGGTTGACGAGATTGCTTCAGAGTGGCCTATCCAAGCGGTCTCGACAGGATTGACCTTTACGATTGTGCCATTCCGCCATCAACAGACACTGTCCAATCTGAAGTTTACTTACGCACAGGCAGCGGAATTTCTGAAGAATACCGGCGCTAACTTTTTCTACTTCCTGTGTCCCGAACGACGCGAAGGCCGGCTCGAAGCTCGAGCTCGAATGTTTTTCTACGGCGGCGAAGATCCTGCCACAGGATCGGCGGCCGGCTGCGCCGCCAGTTGGATGACCCAACACGAAGTCGCAAACAGTGATGAGCAGGTGCTGATTCGCCAGGGCATCGAGTGCCGTCGTCGAAGTGAGATGTATGTGCGAGCAACTCGGGAAGACGAGCACGTTACCAACGTTCACGTGGGCGGCTACGCCGTGGAAATACTGCGCGGAACGGTGGTGCTGTAAGCAATTGCCATTATCTTGCTCAGACCGTCGCGTGTAAGGCTCAATTTCTATTGACGCTTGAATGGTCCTTCGAAAACGCTCTCCGAAAGTTTCCGCCGGTCATTCGGAGTTTCGCGCGCCCGGAGCTTTTCAGGTAGCGATTCTTTCGGCCCGGGTTTGCCGACTGCCGCCATCGCTTCGACTTGGAATTCGTCCGGAATTTGCAGTTGTTTGCGCGCGCGCTCGTAATCGAAGCCTTCCATGCCATGCACCACCAGCCCTTGATGGAACCCTTGCAACGCGAAGTTCTCCCACGCCGCTCCGGCGTCGTACGAATGCGTGACCGACGGTTCGTCATTGTGATCGAAATTCTTTCGCGAAATGAAAACGACGAGAACGGCCGCGTTTTTCGCCCAAACTTTGTTCGCGTCGACGAGCAGATCGAAAAACGTTTGCCAATGTTCCGTGCCGTGACGCGCGTAGAGCGCGCGCCATTGCTGAGCGTTGAACGATGACGGCGCCCAGCGCGCGGCTTCGAAGAGTCGCATCAATTCTTCTTCCGAAATTTCTTCGCCCGACATTGCGCGCGGCGACCAGCGGTCGAGCAGAAACGTTTCGATCGAGTGGTCTGCTTTTCGGACTTCACTTCCTTTGATCATACAGCGACACGATAGCGACGGAGTTAGGACAAATCTTCTGTATTACAAAAACCTCGGAGCCCACAGGGTCCGGTACTTTAGCGAAATCTTATAGCAGCCTTTCTTCCAGATTATTGCGATGATCGCGTCGGTTTTAGCGCTGCAGCTCCGAAATTCACGCTAAAGCGTTTGCACCAAATGGACACTGCCCGGTACTTTCTCAAGTCTACGTCACCACCAAGCATGTAGTTTTGGTCGCCGATGTTTCCCTTGAGCACTCCCAGGTCAATGAAACCGGCCTGTTGCACTGTTGCTACGTCCTTCGCATCGTCGGCGGCTACCATGTAGACGTGAACATCAGGGCCGTTTGATGTGCTGAAGCTCGTTAGGCGAAGAACACGAGCGGCACCTCCCGTCCAGTAGATCGTGGCGATACCTTCCGTCGGGTGCACAATGCTGTAAAAGTGTCCCGAAAAAAGAGGCTGCGGCGACGAATCGCCTTGTCCGGTCGGCATTGCTTCGTCAACGCGGCGTTTGATCACGAGCCGCTCTGGTCGAAATGCATACGAAGCGACCAAAACCACGACGGCGGCAATTGGAATTCCAAATTTTATCCACTTTTTCATTTTCGGATCTCCTTAACTTTAGACATGTGGTGCGAATCCTTTAAACTTAGATACGAGGAAAGGGTTCGCGTCGCTGGTGCAGCATGAACATTTGTGGAAAGCTTCAGCGAAGGAGGGCCAACCAATCCCTGGCGGCTTCAACATCGGCCGGCGTTAGTTCGTGGCCCGCTGGGAAATGGCGAATCGTGACGTCTGCGCCTGCCTTGCGCAAAAGTTCAGCCAGCCGTTTCGTCTCGGACGTCGGAATGATTTGGTCGTTTGTTCCTGCGCCAATCCATACGCGCATCGAGGAAAGGTTTGGCTGCTTATCAGGAACAAGTGGCACCATCGCGCGAAACAGAATCGCAGCCGATAATATTTCTGGCCGAAGCAACAGCATGCTCGCGGCGATGTTGGCGCCGTTGGAATAACCAGCTGCAACGACTTTCTCCGGGGCAAATCCATAATGTTGAGCGGCCGCCGCCACAAAATCCGCCAGTTCGTTCGTGCGATTCTTCAAATCCTCCAGATCGAATACGCCTTCAGCTAGCCGGCGAAAGAATCTCGGCATCCCATTTTCGAGCACCTTGCCTCGTGGGCTAAGCAACGCAGCCGTGGGATCGAGCTCGCGTCCAAGCGGGATGAGATCGCGCTCGTTTCCACCGGTGCCATGCAACAGCAACACTGTTCGGTTCGAAGTACCGGGAATGAACTCGTGAATGAAATCCGGGCGCGGCCTCATCGCTTAGTAAATAGCGGTTGTTGTAGCCACCGGTTCGCCGCAGGACGAATCCGTCCAGTGTGCGGACCTGCCCGCCTCGCCGTAGCTTGGCGGAGGAGGGTGGCCGGTCTCACGAGTACTGCTCGCATACTAGGCACGACGGCCCACAGGGCCGTGGCTACAGCGGTGTTTTTAATTGGCTTCAACGGACATCTGGATCGGTGGAAGAACTTTCTCGATCTGCGAACGCGCCGATTCCATCCACGGCGGAAGGCGCAGATGCGCGCCGAGTTCTTCCAGCTTTTCGTCCAAAGTAAAACCCGGCGGCTCGGTCGCAATCTCGAAGAGAATGCCGCCGGGCTCTCGGAAATAAATAGAATGAAAATACGTCCTATCGATCACTGGGGTCACATTGTAGCCAAGATCGACGAGATGTTGGCGCCACTCGAGCTGTTCGGCTTCATCCTTCGCCCGGAACGCAATGTGATGTACCGATCCCGCCGCGACTTGGCCCGTCCCAGTGTCGGGCAAACATAGCAGGTCAACGATTCTGCCCGGCGCAGAATCGTCCGGTGATGCAAAGCGGAATCGGTTTCCCGATTCCGCGATCAAACGATAGCCGAAACTGTCCGTGAGCAATCGGGCTGTTCTTTCGTACCCTTCCAAGGCGGCCGACACATTGTGAAAACCGTGAAGCGCGTGCTCCAATGGAACCGGACTATCAGGCCACAGCTCAACGCCTGCTGCAGAACTCGAAGCGATCAGCTCAATCAGAAGTCCATCAGGATCAACAAACCGAATTGCTTCTTCGCCAAATCGAGAGATCCTCTCGGCAGTCACGTGTTGCTGCTTAAAGCGTTCTAGCCAATAACTGACCGAGTCCGACGAAATCGCAAAGGCTGTCGCTTCGATTTGGCCAGTCCCGCGAATTCCGCGGCGTGCACCCGGCCACGGAAAAAATGTGAGAATCGTTCCCGGCGTACCGCGGTTGTCGCCGAAATAAAAATGATAACTTCCAGGATCGTCGAAATTGACTGTGCGCTTGACGAAACGCAGACCGAGAAGTCCGACATAGAAATCAAGATTGCGCTGTGGATCGCTGGCGATCGCAGTAACGTGATGAAGGCCACGAATTTTGTTTTCCATCAGGTTACGATGTCGATCTTGTCGTTCAGCTGGTAGCGACGCGCGGCTCGGGGTGGAATCGGATCGCAGCAACGATTGCGAGCAGAGCAAAAACCAGGAGGACGACGAGCTGCGTAAGTTTGAATGGAGGCTCGCTTTGCATCGGGGCCAGCGCATGCAGCGCCGGGATTTTTTCAAACGCCTGCACGACTGCGACAAAAAGATTGAAGTAGAGACAAATCACGGCGCCAACGACGTAGATCCAGCGCCACGACCCCGCGAGATGTTTCGGGTAACGCGCAAAGATCGTAAGTGCGAGGAACGGCAGCGATATGATGCCCAGACCGATGGCCGGCGTGAAACCATGGAACGGGAAAGAGAATCCCGTGATCGTTGTCGCGACGGCTGTGCTAAGAAACCATTTGGTCCAACCGTCGAGCCGGTCACCTCCGATCATTCCGAACAACACGATTAGGCCGGTGAAAATCGCGATAAGACTGATGAGCGTGTGAATAACGGTGTAGATCTGCAAGATCATGATGATCCAATTACATCCGTGCTTGGCGATCGGAAAGCACGATTAGCTCTGAGCGCGCCGGTTTCGGCGTGCGGACTAGCTTTCGTACTTAAAGGACAGTTGTAAGCGCGTACGAAACTCGAGCACTTTGCCGTTCTCGATCTTCACATCCATCTTCACAACCTCGGCAATGCGCAGATCGCGCAGCGTACCCGCGGCGGTCCCAACCGCATTCCTTGCCGCATCCTCCCAGGATTGCGTACTCGTGCCGATTACTTCCGTTACTCTGTAAACTGAATCTGTAGATTTATCTTTGCTGGCCATAACGTTTCCTTTCTATATGTGTGTCTGATCTTCCGATTACATCCGTTTCCAGGCAAGTCACGTCACGCTCGTCAATCAGCAACTTCGAGTAACCCACGATGTCGCTGAACAACAACTGCTCTGCTGAATCGCGTAACC
>Ga0193721_1000255_pt1 | contig 16131 bp, 14 predicted proteins | sample U2s2metaG_FD_145078 | JGI IMG/M metagenome (GOLD analysis project Ga0193721, IMG submission 145078) | Soil microbial communities from a riparian zone of the East river system, Colorado, United States - U2s2 | ecosystem: Environmental > Terrestrial > Soil > Riparian zone | place: USA: East River...
TCCAGGCTTAGCGTCTTCACGCGGTTTGCGACTTCTTCACCAAGAATCTGAGCGCATCGTTTCATGTCGATGTTCTCATCATGACCTTCTTCTGCTTTCGTTGCCGGGGTAAAGATTGGTTCTGGCAGTTGCGATGCGAGCTTTAGTCCGGCTGGAAGCTTGATTCCGCAAACGCTATGCGATTGCTGATATTCTTTCCAACCGGAACCCGCGAGATAACCTCGCACGACGCATTCTACTGGCAGCGGTTTCGTTTTCTTTACGATCATCGAGCGTCCGACAAGCTGCTCGCGAAACTCCTGCAGATCGTCCGGGAACTTTTCGAAATTCGCCGTGACGAGGTGATTCGGAACATCGCCGAACCGCTTGAACCAAAACGCAGAAATCTGATTGAGCACTGCGCCCTTGTGCGGGATTGGGTCGGCCAAAATCACGTCAAAAGCCGAGATGCGATCGGTAACGACGAAGAGAAGTGTTTCCCCAAGATCGAAGACTTCGCGCACCTTGCCACTGCGCAGTTTGTTGATGCCGGGTAGCTCGATTGAGGATTGGGTGGCGATTTGCATGACGAATGCTGAACGTTTAGCGCCCAATTTTCAACTCGCTTGCTGTTTTGTCATGTCCAGCGAAGTCGCCTGCCAAGCCGTAGCTTTATGCGAAGGTCTGGAGACATCTCTGGATTATGAGAGAATGAGAGATTTGATTCGCTCACTGCCCGTTCGCTCAGCCTTCGGCCTTCCCGTCTATGTCGCGGCTTCCCAACCCGCTCCGTTCTCGACGGAGCCTGTCCTGAGCGAAGTCGAAAGGCTCGGAATGACACTTGGGCGTTGACAGTCGGGCGGTTGGATGCGCGGAAGCGTTGCGAAGGTGAATGGGGTATTGGACGTTGAATTCCTTCTATGGCCGGAATCGTTGTCAAACCGCGTGCGCGAATTTTACACGGACATGATTGGGTATTTTCCAGTGAAGTCCTCAAGGTTTTTGGCACTCCAACGGATGGCGACGTGGTTTCACTGAAGGACGGCAAGGACCGTTTAATTGGGAGCGCCATTTACAATTCTAAATCACAAATCGTGGCGCGTCGGTTCTCGCGGCGCCGTCAGGATCTCGATCGCGATTTCTTTAGGCGCCGAATCGCGCAAGCTTCCGAGTACCGCGACCGCCGGAAGGTCGATCCAAAGCTGCGTCGCGTTGTGTGGAGCGAGAGTGACGGTCTGCCCGGCGTCATCATCGATCGCTACGGCGATCATTTCGTTTTGCAGACTCTCACGCTCGCCATGGATCTCCGAAAAGATTCGATCACGGCTGCGATGGTCGAACTGTTCGGCAATGTTATCATCATCGAACGAAACGATGCGCCAATCCGCAACGCAGAGGGATTGGAGTTACGTAGAGGCATTTTGCGCGGAACTCCATCGCAAACAGCGATCGAAATCGAAGGCATAAAGTTCGAAGTCGATCTGTTGCACGGTCAAAAGACCGGTTTCTATCTCGACCAGAAATATAATTACGGAACCGTCGCGGGATACGCCCGCGACCGACGCGTCCTGGATTGCTTTGCAAACCAAGGAGCATTTGCGTTGACGTGTGCGCGCGCAGGCGCAGCGGATGTGACCGCCGTTGAAGAAAATCGCGAGAACATTGGCACAGCGAAACGAAACGCGGCGCATAATGAGCTGAAGGCGCAATGGATCGAGCAGGATGTCTTTCAATTCCTTCGCGCGGCCGAAAAGGCGGAGGCACAGTACGATCTGATTGTTCTCGATCCGCCTTCGTTTACGAGGACGAAAAGCGGACTGCGCGATGCGTTGCGCGGTTATCGGGAATTGCACATGCGCGCGTTTAAACTGCTGTCGAAAGACGGTTTGCTGGCGACCTTTTCGTGCTCGCACCACGTGAGCGATGCAGCGTTATCCGACACAATCGTTGACGCGCTTGTAGATGCCCGGCGTTCCGCGAGACGCGTGCGCCGGTTCGAGCAGGCGCGTGATCATCCTATTCTCCCGACAATTCCTGAAACCGAATATCTCAGGGGTTTTCTTCTCGAGATGATGCCGGGGCGATAGCGCCCGAGCTCGGAAGTGAAGCTGCCAGCTTCACTCGGCTGACGAGCATCTTGCTCGGCGAAATCACGTCGGGCTAGAAGCCCGACTGCCGAATCAGGCAAGATGCCTGACTTCCAATGCCACCTTCCAACACCGTGTCGCTGCCCAATCTGCTCGCTGCGCAAAAAATTTTCGCGCGTTTATTGACGGAAATATCTGGAATTCTCGAGTCAGCCATTTAATATGCGCTACGGCGAGCCCGGACCGGGGTCTCGACTTAATCATGGCGGAAAAAATTCGACCGATTGAACAAATGCTGGAGTTGAGCGGGGACGAAGCAATTTCTACTGAGCATCTGGATTCACAGGTGCAAAAAGCGCAGGAGCAACTGCTCCAGCTGAAGCGCCAGCAGGAGCAGATCGAAAAACAGAAGCGCGAATTGGAAGAATTAAGCCGACGCCAGGACGAACTGGAGAATGGGCGGACGGAAATGGCCGACAAATTGACACGCGCGCTGGTTGTGCTCGAGCGAGAAGCGTACAGTGCGCAAAATCGACTGGAGCAAATCCGGGCGACCCGGGAAAGTTTCTCTCAACATTTGGAATTAATTGAAGCGATCGATCCCAGAAGCTGGAACCCCGCAGATTTGCACAAGGAGCTGAGCCGGGCTTTGAGCACGGTGGATGACGCGCGGACCGAGTACGGCGAGCAAAGCAGCCGGTTACAAGCAGCGGGCGCAACACCTGGCGAGATCGCGTTGCCTGACGTCGCGCCAGAAGCTTATGAAAGCAGCAACGGGCGTTCGTTTGCTCAGTGGTTGCAGATTGGCGTCGCTCTCACCTTGCCGCTGATTATCTTTGGCGCTGTTGCGCTTGCGCTTTTCTTTTGGATGGCGAGCCGGTGATGGGGATGTTTCGTCGTTCGCGCAGATCGAACACGCCGCTTCGCTACAGGCAACAAGAAATAACACGACAGGAAGCGGAGCTGCGTGAGAAGCTCGACAAACTCGAGCGCATGGTCACAAAGGGGCGGGCGACCCCGAACAAGTCTCCAGCGCAAACCCGGAAATACGACGCAAAAGGCAACAACCCGGAGAAGCGATTCCACGTCTCGCTAGCGATGGAAGGTGGCCACGCCATCGATGCCGGCCGCAGTACGCGAAGGCCTCGTTCGCTGCGCAAAGTGCGACGGGAAGGCCGGGTAATTTTTCTATTTCTTTTGATGGCGCTGGCGGCCGCTGTGATGTGGCTTATCAGCCATCTGCATTCTTGAGCGACAATCATGGCCAGGAATTCCGACCTTGATGTCGCGGACGTTGCCAGGCTCGCGCGGATAAATCTAACGGACGCCGAAGCCAAAGCTTTTCAGAGGCAACTGAGCGATGTGCTCAAGTACGTCGAAAAGCTTCATCAAGCCGACGTAAGCCATGTGGAAGCGGCGGCGCACGCCCTTCCAATTCATAATGTCTTTCGCGAGGACGCGCCGCGTGACTGGTTCACAGCGGAGGAAGCGCTAGGCAACGCGCCCCGACAGGCAAACGGCCTTTTTATCGTCCCGAAAGTCGTCGAATGACGGAGAAAGATCTGCCGGCGCTGAACATCGCCGATCTGCAGTCGTTGTTGCGTCGCCGCGAAGTTTCCGCGCGGCAGGTGATCGATGCGCTCCAAGCTCGCATTGAAACCGTTGATCCGAAAATCGGCGCTTATCTGTCGCTCGACACGGAGGCTGCTGCTCGAGAGGCGGAGAAGTCGAACGTCGATCTTCCGCTCGGCGGCGTACCGCTTGCAATCAAAGACATCATCAACGTCATGGGTCAGCCGTGCACTTGCGCATCGAAGATTTTGCAAAATTATCGGGCCACCTATGATGCCACCGTAGTTCGAAGATTGCGCGCAGCGGGTGCGATTCCATTTGGCAAAACCAACCTGGACGAGTTCGCCATGGGCTCATCCACCGAAAATTCTTCCATGAAATTGACGCGCAATCCCTGGGACTTGTCGCGCGTCCCTGGTGGGTCCAGTGGCGGTTCGGCAGCCGCAGTTGCCGCGGACGCAGCTTTCGGTGCACTGGGATCGGATACTGGTGGCTCGATTCGGCAACCGGCTGCGCTTTCCGGTGTTGTTGGTTTTAAGCCGACTTACGGGCGGGTTTCGCGATTCGGTCTGGTCGCGTTTGCTTCATCACTCGATCAAGTCGGGCCGTTGACGAAAACCGTTAACGACGCCGCCCTGATCATGAACGCGATTGCGGGTCATGATCCGCAAGACTCCAGTTCTCTGAACGAGCCGGTGCCTGATTATGCCGCGAAGCTCGGAGAAGATTTGCGCGGAGTTCGGTTGGGCTTGCCAAAGGAATATCTGATCGAAGGGATTGATCCACAGGTCAAAACTGCAATCGATACCGCGGTGAAACAGATGAATTCGTTGGGCGCGGAAATTATTGAAATCTCATTGCCAACTACTGAATACGCGATTGCGGTCTATTACATTGTGGCCACGGCCGAGGCTTCGACCAACCTCGCCCGATTTGATGGCGTCCGTTATGGATATAGGGCGGAAAATCCGAAAGACATCCTCGATCTGTATGGCCGCACGCGTGGGGAAGGTTTCGGGCAGGAAGTGAAACGGCGCATCATTCTCGGCACTTATGTTTTGAGCTCCGGTTATTACGACGCTTATTATTTGCACGCGCAAAAAGTGCGCGAGCTGATTCGCCAGGATTTCGCCAGAGCTTTCGAAAAAGTTGACGCACTGGTTTCGCCGACCTCACCAGTTCCAGCATTTAAATTGGGTGAACGCGTCGCCGATCCTTTGCAAATGTACCTCGCCGATATTTTCACCATCGCAGCTAACCTGGCGGGAATCTGCGGAATCAGCGTGCCGTGCGGTTTTGCCGACATGGATGGACAACGCCTGCCGATCGGAATGCAATTGTTAGGTAAGCCGCTGGATGAAGCGCGTATTTTGCAAATCGCACATGCATACGAGCAAAGCACACATTGGCACAAGGCGCGTCCGCCGATCGCCTCGCCAAAATGACTCGGGCTAGACAACGTTCAGTGACAACGAAACCAACAGCGTCGTCCCTGTCATTCTGAGCGAAGCGAAGAATCTCAGTGCTTTCTCAGGTCGACCACCAGCAATAATCAGAGATGTTTCGCTCCGCTCAACATGACAGAGGTGACTCCTCAGCGGTCGCGTGGTGGTCGAGCTTGAGTCGTCGAATCAACAGCCCCGCCGGATTTCGCGCATTACTCGTCATGTTTGTCGTCATGGCGATTGTGTTTTCTGCTCTTCCGCTTCTGCGCTACTTCCGGAGCCGCACTCTCTTTGATTACAAACTTTGGTACGAAACCGGCCAACATGTCCTCGCAGGCCATGAAATTTATTTCTTTCGCTCTGGGAAGTATGATTTCATGTATCCGCCGCCCTGCGCGCTGTTTCTCGCTTGTGCAAGCCTGCTCGGACAAGGAGGGTTGATTCTTCTCTTGGTCGCGATCAATTCTGCGGCCTGGTTTTATAGTGCCCGGCTGAGTGCCATCCTCGCAGGAGGAATGGCCGGAGCGAGAAATGTTTGGCTCTACGTAATTCCGAATCTGCTGGTGATCGTTTATATCTGGTCCAGTTATCACCTCGGCCAGCCGAACCTTGTTTTGCTCGCGCTGATGCTTGGCGCTTTTTTTTCTCTGCGCGCGAACCACGAAACTGTTACCGGCAGTCTGATTGCAGTTGCTGCGGCCATCAAAGCTTTTCCGGTAATTGCGATCGTTTATCTACTTTACCGGCGCTATTGGATAGCAGCAGTCAGCCTTGTCCTGACGCTTGTATTTTTAGTTCTCATTCTACCGGCGCCATTCCGAGGCTTTGAACGAGCGTGGCGCGACATTGAGAAGTGGAGGGCCGGAATGCTAAAATACAGTGAAACCAGTGTGGGACAGCGCCCCATGCGCAGCTACACGTGGAAAAATCAATCTCTGGTTGGGGTCAGCAATCGCTTGCTTCGCCACGTTGATGCCGATGCCGCTTCTGCTCCGCATCAGCCGATTTACGTGAACTTGGCGAATCTCAAATTTTCGGTCGTAAATGCAATCGTTGTTGGCATCGCACTGGCGTTGGGCAGCGTGTTCATCGCGGTAATGCCACGGCGGGATATGCGAACCGTGGAGACCGATGCGATCGAGTTCGCTTTGCTCCTTTTATTGATGCTGATGGTAACACCACTTTCGTTCGGCTATTTCTATTCCTGGCTAATGCTGCCGTTTGCCGTCGTAACGCAACTCGTGCTTGCTACAAAGGATTCTGCGATTCTGTGGTGGAGTCTGCCGGCGCTGGCGTTGCTCGGCCTCGGGTTGTTTTTCCCACGCGGCGCGCAGCTTTACGGGAATACGTTTTTTGCCACGCTGCTGCTCTTTGTCGGATTATCGATCGAGCTTCTGCGCTGTAAGAAACGATCGAAACAAATGCAACCCGCCGCCAGCTAACCGCCCGGTTAATACATCGGTCTGATTGTCGGACCAGAGGCGGTCGGACTAACGCTGACTGCCGATCTCGCGATCTCGATGATCGCTGTTTGGATGTGCGCGACAACTCAGCGCCATGGAACAAGTTTTCGGTTGTTGGGAAACTAAATATACTGGAATGGTTTCCTAAGTAGATCTACAGTTAGCAAGGAACGGAAGACAGCATGAAATCACGAAAAGAGCTTCAGCAGGAATTGCGGCAAACAATTCTTAGTCTGCAGGGTGTGACCGAGCGGCAGAACGCAGGTATTCACGAAGATGCCTTTTTTGTCGGACGAACCATGTTCATGCACATCCATGGGCATGGTCATTGCGACATTCGATTAGCGAGAGAAGATCAAGAGCGAGTTCTTGCCGAACGCAAAGCGCGTTCGCATCGCTGGGCGCCTGAACGAGGCTACGTAACGTTCGTCGTTCGCAACGAAAACGATTTGGCCCCGGCACTGGAGCTTATACAGATGTCGCACGATTACTTCGCCGATCTAGCACGCCCATGAAGAAAATAGTTTTGTTCCTCTCTGCGTTCTCTTTTCACTCAAAGCTTTCGACACCTATTACACGATCGGCAGCAGGACAACATTGACGTGAAACGCCCAAAGAAAGCGCCGCCGCGCAATCGAAAGAACGAGTTCGGCCAGCAACGAATTGTGGAAGCGGCTCGTGCACACTTCTTCTGCCACGGATTCCGAAGCGTGACGATGGATGAGCTCGCGGAGGAGTTGGGAATTAGCAAGAAGACACTCTATGCCCATTTCCCAGGGAAAATCGAATTACTCGAGGCGGTCCTCGCCGACAAGTTTGCTGGCGTCGAAGCGAAACTGAACGAAATCGCGCGCGCGCATCCGCACGATTTTTCGATGGCGCTGCACGAACTGCTAGCCAACATGCAACGCGAATTGGATGAGATTAAGCCGCCGTTCATTCGCGACATGCGACAGAAAGCGCCGCACGTGTTCAAAGTTATCGAGCGTCGACGAGCTGCTTTAATCGAGCGCTTCTTCGGAAAACTTTTCATTGAGGGTCAACGCGCGGGAATGGTGCGCAAAGACGTTCCGGCCAAGCTCACGATTGAGGTTCTGCTCGCCATTGTTCAGGCAATTATGAATCCATTGAAGATGGAGGAGTTAGGCATGACGCCGAAAGAGGGGTTCGCCGGAATTCTCACAATTATTCTCGAAGGCGCGCTGACCCGACGGGGCCGCGCCACCGGCTGATCGAACCTTTGGCTGCTCCAATGCGACTGGTCAGAAAATCGTTCGTCCGAAATCAGACGCTTTGGGTTTTCGCCGTGCTCGCAGTGTCGATCTCTCTCTGCGCGTGCAATAGTCGAAAGAACGCGGTCTCGGGAACGATCGAAGTGGACGAAGCGCACGTCGGCCCGCGAATGAGTGGACGCGTAGAGAAAATCTTGGCGTGGGAAGGGGACCGTTTACACGAAGGCCAAGTGATCGTGCAACTGGATGCGTCAGAACTGCACGCGCGCCGCGACCTTGCCGCCGCGCAAATCAATACGGCAATCCATGACGCGGATGCGCAGGAAGCGCAGTTGCAATTTCTTCGCGACGATGCAAAGCGTCAGCAGGACCTGCTTAAGCGCAAGGTAGTTTCACCTACTGATGCCGAGCGCGCTGACAGCGCGGCGAAATCGCAGCAGAAAAATGTCGAGGCGGCCAAAACGCGTGTCGCGCAGGCCCGTGCACAACTAGCCGATATCGACTCCCAGTTAGCGGAAATGCAGGTCATCGCGCCGGCCGCTTCCGTTCTGGAGGTGCTCAGCGTCAAAGTTGGCGATGTGCTGCCTCCGAATCGTGAGGCCGCCACGCTCCTTTTGACCGGCCATCTCTGGGTACGCGTTTACGTTCCGGAATCCTGGCTGGGTTTAATCAAACTTGGCGAGCACGTCCGCGTCCGTGTCGATTCCTTTCCGCACACGGATTTCGATGGCGTCGTCGAGCAGATAAACCGGCAAGCCGAATTTACGCCGCGCAACGTACAAACTGTCGCGGACCGGATCAAACAGGTGTTTGGGGTGAAGGTTCGTTTGCCCAGCGAGGACGATCGTTTGCGTGCCGGAATGGCCGCAGATGTTTATTTTTCAAATGTAAAATGAGCTGAGCAAGTTTCGCTCGCTTCACGATGATAAAGCAATGAGTGACCCGATGATCGAGTGCGAAGGACTGACCAAGCGTTTCGGCACGTTCACTGCAGTTGATCATGTTTCGTTTACTGTCGGAAAGGGATCGATTTTCGGCTTTCTCGGCCCCAACGGCTCCGGAAAAACAACCGTGATCCGGATGTTGTGCGGAATTCTGGAGCCGAGCGAGGGGACGGCGCGAATCGGCGGCCACGACATTGTGCGCGATCTGGAGCCAATCAAGGAAATGATCGGCTATATGTCGCAGAAATTTTCACTGTACGACGAGCTAACGGTGAATGAGAACCTCATCTTTGCAGGAAAACTTTATGGCCTGAGCGGCCGCGAATTGAACCGGCGGCGTGACGAAATGATCGCCACAACGCATCTGCGGCCGTACATCGACAGGCGTGCTGCACAACTTTCCGGCGGCTGGCGTCAACGTCTGGCGATGGCGTGCTCGCTCATGCACAAACCGACGGTGCTTTTTCTTGATGAGCCGACAGCGGGCATCGATCCGGTCGCGCGGCGTGAACTCTGGGATTTGCTCTTCGAATTTGCTGGTAAAGGCATGACGCTCTTCGTGACGACCCATTACATGGACGAAGCGGAGCGCTGCGATCATGTGGGCTACATTTATATGTCAAAGTTGATCGTATGCGGTGAGCCGGACGAGCTAAAGAAACTGCCGGAGGTAAATCCGCCGGGAACGCGCCGGCTCGATGTGACTTGCGATCACGTGACGACGGCCCTGCATGCCGTGCATGAGATGCCCGGAGTGCGCAGTGCCACGGTGTTCGGTCAATCGATGCATTTACTGGTTGATGAAACCGTGAAGCGCGCGCAGATCGAGGAACAACTGCGCAAAGTCGGCATCAGTCATCTCGAGATTCACGAAATAGGTCCTTCGCTCGAAGACGTGTTTGTCGAGCTTTCAGCGAAACACGCTGGGGAACAGCAAAAAGCCGCATGAGATTGGTCACAGCGCCGCGCGAATTAATTATGAATGAGCGAGCGTGCAATTTCCCGGGGAGCACAGGCTGCCAGCCTGTTGTCGTCGACAGCTTGCCGACGACTTCCAACGCAATACACAAATCCAGCGCAATGAACGTTCGATGGGCTTTTCGGCAGGCTGCCGAAAAGCACAGGCTAGCAGCCTGTGCTCCTCAGACACCAGGAGACCGCGGCTCCTTGTAAAGAATATGAAGCACAAACTTTTTCGCGGGCTTGGCGCGATTCTCTTCAAAGAATTCATCGTCGTCTGGCGCGATCCGTTGACACTGTTTTTCTTTTTTTTCCCGCCGCTGATCGAGATGATTGCGTTCGGCTACGCGCTCGATAACGACGTGAAACACATGGCGATGCTCGTTCTGAACGAAGATCGCACCGTCGAGAGCCGTCAGTTGATCGACCGTTTCGTGAACACGGAGAGTTTTCGTGTAGTGGGCGAAGTCCAAAATTTGGAGCAACTGAAGAGCGAAATGCGTAAAGGCCGCGCCTACGCCGCGCTCGACATCCCGCCAAACTTTACTCGCGAACTGATGGCAGGGCACTCCGCGCAGTTGCAATTGCTCGTGGACGGATCCAATTCCACCACGGCCTTGCAGGCTCTTCAGACCGGCCTCGGCGTGGCGTTGACGCAATCACTGGAATCGCTTTTGCGTGAAACCGGACGGCAGGGGATGCCGATCGATGTTCGTCCCCAAATGCTTTACAACCCGGCAATGCGCGCGCCGAACTTTTTCGTGCCGGGCGTTATTGGAGTCGTCTTGCAAATCGGGACGACGGTTGCTGCCGCCATGGCGCTGGTGCGCGAACGGGAACGTGGCACGCTCGAGCAACTACTGGTAAGCCCATTGAGCCGCGCAGGCCTTATGCTCGGCAAGCTCGTTCCATATTTATGCATCGGTATGGCCATGGCGCTGGTTTTGTTCACCATCATGCGGTTTGTTTTTTTCGTCCCAATCGTCGGCAATGTGTTCGCGATGATGTTTTCGACGCTGGTGTATGTGTTTGCGTTGCTTAGCCTGGGTTTGCTCGTGGGGACCAAGGCCGAGAACCAAATGCAGGCGCTCCAAATGTCGATGGTGTTTTTGTTGCCGAGCGTTTTCTTCTCCGGATTTATTTTTCCGAGGGAAACCATGCCGTGGATCTTTTACGCGTTCGGTGCGCTCTTCCCCACGACTTATTTCATCGCGCTGATGCGGGCAATCATACTGCGTGGCGCAAATTTTTTCGAATACTGGCCAAATCTTGCCGTACTCATTGTGATGTCCAACCTCCTGTTCATTCTCTGCGCGCTGCAGTTCCGGAAAAAGATCGCGTGACGTGCAGCGCGCTCCCCGGAAGCCGCGCGAATGCGCTTCTGGTTATCACGTTCCTTTGTAATTTGCTTGCTGCGTGTCCAACCGAATTCTGTTCAGCGTCTTGCGCATTGCCATCGCGGTCGCCGCGTTGTTCGCGTTACTCTGGTGGTTTGGAATGAGGATGCCCGGCAAAAATATTTCGAAGGCAGCGCCGCTATCACCAGATGAAGTGACGTTACGCGAAGAGCTGCGCGCTGATGTGCAGAAGCTCGCCGGGGACATTGGCGAGCGAAATATGTGGCATTATACCCAGCTCAACGCCGCTGCCGATTTCATCGAAGATTCTTTTTCAGGCGCCGGGCTGCACCCGCGGCGGGAGAGTTACGAAATACGCGGGCAAGCCTGCCACAACATCGAAGTGGAAATACCACCCCAACAAGACGCCACCTCTGCTGAACCCACGGCGGCCGAGGCGGCGGTGTCCTCGGGCGCCGTAGCCTCGGCGAAGGCGGCCAGTCCGCCGTCGATCATCCTCATCGGCGCGCATTACGATTCGGTGTTTGGCTCGCCGGGCGCGAACGATAACGGCAGCGGTGTCGCTGCAATGCTCGCACTGGCGCGCCGCTTTGCAGGAAAAACTACAGAACATACGGTGCGCTTCGTCGCGTTTGTGAACGAGGAGCCGCCTTATTTCCTCGGCGGAGACATGGGTAGTTTCGTGTACGCGAGTCGCTGCAAAGCGCGTGGCGACAAAATCTCCGCGATGATTAGCCTGGAAACGATTGGCTATTTTTCGGATGCACCGCGTTCGCAAACCTACCCATCGCCCGGACTCGGCGTGTTTTATCCGAGAGTTGGCAACTTCATCGGATTCGTCAGCAATGTTCATTCACGGACATTGCTCCGTCGCGTCATCGCGCTCTTTCGCAAACATGCAAAGATACCATCAGAAGGCGCCGCGCTTCCATCGTTCGTTCCCGGGGTCAGTTGGTCAGACCAATGGTCGTTCTGGCGGTGCGGTTATCCTGGCATCATGATCACTGACACTGCACCCTTCCGTTATCCGCACTACCATTCAGCGAGCGACACGCCAGACAAGCTAGATTACGACCGGTTTACGCTGGTGGTCAGCGGCGTGGAGAAAGTGATTGAAGATCTCGACAAGTTGTAGCCGTGGCCGGTGACCTCGGCCCAGTTCGACACTGACGACTGATCAAATGATTACGGGCGCGGCGGCGGGCTGGGTCGTACCCTCGGCGTTGTATGCGGCCTGGGCGTAGGCGTTGGTCTGGGTGTAAGCGTCGGAGTAGCCGTAGGCGTAGATGTCGTAGTTGGGGTGGAAGTGGGAGTGAAAGTCGCCGTGGCAATCGCAGTAGCTGTTGCAGTGGAAGTTGCAGTAGCCGTAGCCGTCGGCGTAGGGCTGGGTGACACGGTAACTGTGGCTGTAGCCGTGGGCGTCGGCGACGGAGGCGCTGGCGTTGCGGTAGCTGTAGCAGTTGATGTCGGAGTAGCAGTAGCGGTAGGTGTAGGAGTCCGTGTCCCTGACGGTAGCGTGAAGGCATAAACTTTGTTGTCGGCACCGAAGTAGATGCGACCGCGAGCGACCATCCCGGTGTTCCATTGACGCGGGCCGTTTATCAATTCGTTGTCGCCGCCGCCTGCGTAAATCACCGCTCCGGTATCTGCATTGTAGCCGTGGAGGCGGTGATCCCCTGAGAATCCGGTGCCGACCACCCACACAATAAAATTGTTTGTGCCATCAGTCGTTGTAACCCAGGGCGAGCCTGTGCCGCTCTGACTTACGCTCCAGCCGCTCGTAATCGTGGGCGGACTTGTCGCCGTAACTCTATAGGCGGAGATCGCGCCGCCCACATCGTTATGAAAACCAAAATACGCTCCCCGGCTTGTTTGATAAGTGACAGCCGATGTCCCCCTGTTAATCCCTCCCACGTTCGCTTGGGCGACGGCTGCGGTTATACCGCCGAGATTGTTGCGGTTGAGCAGATAAGCATTGCCATCTTTGCCCAAGGCGAGCACAAGCTGGGAAGGCGAAGCCCCCGGCACGTCGATGAGCGTCGCGCTGACACCACCCAGATCTGTGTCGCCTTGATCCAGCATGAACCAGTTGTTAGGTGCCCAATAGTCCGTGGGCGTGCCGCTCCAGATTGGGCCGGCTTGCAACCGGATAATCGCTTCGCCGCCGCTCCAGACGCCTCCCGTGCCGGAGGTGTTACCCGTGACGACGAACATGTTAGTACCATCGCTCGCGACTCCTCCATGTCCCCAAATTCCGCCTTTAACAGCCGTTGTCGCCCAAGCGTTCACGTTAGAAGGATTATTGACATTGACGCCAACCACCCAGCCATGGTAACTACCGCAGTCGCCGTTGTATCCAGAGTAAGCCACGTACACGATTCCATTTACGAGAGCCAGTCCACCGCGTTCTTCCTGCACCAGGGAGTCGAAGATAATCCCATTATACATCGCCGTGGCGTTCACATCCACCGGCCAACCTGGATTAGTGGCGCCCGTGTCGACGTTCAATGAATAAATGAAATGCTTCTTAGTCATTCCATCGATCAATGCGTCGAAGAAAAGTGATCGGGAGGCGAGATCGACAACCGGCGTGCCTGTGATGCCAGCGGGATTGATGTTTCCGCAGGGAAGACCTTGAGTAACAGCCGGTCCAATGTCGGTGCGCTGCCAAATCACCACGCCGGTCGTGGCGTTGAGCGCGTAAATGTTATTGGATTCTGTGACGGCAATGATCATCGGACCGTTGGGACCGCCCTCGATGTAAAGGGGTTGCGCATAAACGTTGCCGACGATTGTGCCGTCGAAGTTCAGGTCGCGCGTTAGATTTGCAGCGGCTAAAGGGGTGAATCCTGCGTCGATGTAAATACCGTCGCGGGAAGGATTGTTGTGCTCCTGCGTGACGTTCACCTGCGCGTCGGTTGGCAGAGGCACACTCCATAGACCGGCGACTAGAAGGAAAAAAACGCGAATAAAAGATTTCATCCGTCCGGGATCGATGAGCGTGCCCCGCCTCTACAACATTGCGCCGCCTATCTGTCAAGACATTACAGCAGCAATTTTACGGCGGAAAACGCTCAAGGCTTTTGCGCTGCATTTCGGCTAAGGGCGCGCAGTTCGCTTCGGCGCGCCCGGGCCGCCTTTGCCGTGGACAAGCTCCGCCATGGCATGCCGTTACGCCCTACCAAATCTTATCCGTGCGGCGGGATCGGGCGCGGCGGCGGAGTGGGTCGTATCCTCGGCGTTCCATGCGGCCTGGGCGTGGGCGTCGGCCTCGGTGTAAGCGTGGGACTAGCCGTAGGCGTAGCTGTCGGAGTTGGGGGTGGAGTCGTAGTTGTAGTTGGGGTGGAAGTGGGAGTAAAGGTCGCCGTGGCAGTCGCAGTAGCTGTTGCAGTGGGACTTGCAGTTGAAGTAGCAGTGGGCGTGGCAGTCGCTGGAGCTGTTGGAGTCGACGTTGCAGTCGCAGTCGGCGTAGCAGTTGATGTAGGCGTTGCGGTCGCTGTCGCAGTTGGTGTCGCAGTAGCGGTAGCAGTAGGCGTAGGAGTCGGTGTCCCTGCCGGCAGCGTGAAGGCATAAACTTTGTTGTCATTCGCGACGTAGATGCTTCCGCGTGCTACCATGCCGCTGTTCCACTTGCGTGTGCCGGTCATCAATTCGTTAGTGCCCCCACCTGCGTAAACAACCGCGCCAGTATCACCGTCGTAGCCGTGTAATCGCTGGTCACCTTGTGCACCGACAACCCACACGATTGCGTTGTTGGTCCCGTCGGTCGTTGTGACCCAGGGCGAGCCCTGCCCACTCTGACTCACGGTCCAGGCGCTAACTATCGTAGGCGGACTCGTCGGCGTGATCTTGTAAGCCTTAAGCGTACTGCCCCCTGAGCGGAAAACGAAATAGGTTCCCTGGCTGGTAGTGTAGGTGGCAGATGATTGACCGAGCACACCACCGCCAACGCTTAGCTGAGCAACGGGCGCTCCAATGCCACCGAGATTGTTACGATTAAGCAAGTAAGCATTGCCATCCTTCCCCAAGGCCACAACCAATTGCGAAGGATTCGCGCCGGGCACGTCGACTAGCATTGCGCTGACACCCCCGAGATCGGCGTCGGCATTATCGAGGGAGAACCAATTGGTCGGCGCCCAGTAGTCCGTGGGCATACCGCTCCAGAATGGGCCGGCTTGCAACCGGATAATTGCTTCACCGCCACCCCAAATACCGTTGGTGCCGGAGGTGTTCCCTGTGATCACAAACATGTTGGTGCCATCGCTGGCAACGCCGCTGTGCCCCCAAATTCCGCCCTTAAGAGCTGTCGTCGCCCAAGCACCCACGTTCGAAGGATTGTTGATATCCACGCCCACAACCCAGCCATGGTAACTGCCGCAGTCGCCGTCGTAGCCGGAGTAAGGCACGTAGACGATGCCGTTCACAAGAGCGAGCGCTCCGCGGTCTTCTTGGACCAGCGACGTAAAAAGGATGCCGTTATACATGGCGGTGGCGTTCACATCCACAGGCCAGCCAGCATTGGTGGTGCCGGTATCCACATTCAGCGAGTAAATGAAGTGCTTCTTAGTCGTCCCGTCGATTAATGCATCGAAGAAAAGCGATCGTGACGCGAGGTCGACAACCGGCGTGCCGATGGTGCCGACAGGATTAATATTACCGCAAGGAAGCCCTGAGACGACAGGTGGACCGATGTCGGTGCGCGACCAGATCACCAAACCAGTAGTCGCGTTCAGCGCATAAATATTGTTTGATGCGGTCACGACGATGATCATTGGCCCGTTCGGCCCGCCCTCGATGTAAAGCGGCTGCGCGTGAACGTTGCCCACGATTGTGCCGTCAAAATTTAAATCACGAACCAGATTGGCCGCGTTGCCCGGCGTGAACGCCGGATCGATATAGAGACCGTCCCTGGAAAGATTATTGTTTTTTTGCGTGACGTTGACCTGCGCGTTTGCGTCGGCAACGGCACTCCATAATCCGGCGACGAGAAGCAAGAAAAGACGAATCGAAGATTTCATATACACGATCGATGACCCCCCCGTTACCTTTAACACGCTCTGCCGCCGGTTTGTCAAGGATAACCGCAACCCA
>Ga0193721_1000256_pt1 | contig 16073 bp, 12 predicted proteins | sample U2s2metaG_FD_145078 | JGI IMG/M metagenome (GOLD analysis project Ga0193721, IMG submission 145078) | Soil microbial communities from a riparian zone of the East river system, Colorado, United States - U2s2 | ecosystem: Environmental > Terrestrial > Soil > Riparian zone | place: USA: East River...
GGCTTCCGTGGCGTTGTCCGCCAGAGCGCCGGAAAGAAGTCTGTGCTTGCCATCGCGTGACTTGCAAACACGCGACGCCGCACTAAAAAGCGAAACTAGAGAGTAGGATTGGTTAGGCGCACTGATCATCCGTATGGAAAGAACTTTTCCAAACCGAGTCGAAGCGGGGCGCCAACTCGCGCAGAAACTTGAGAAATATGCGGGACGCGATGACGTGATCGTGCTCGGTTTACCCCGTGGCGGTGTGCCCGTTGCCAACGAAGTTGCAAAGCACCTGGGCGCGCCACTCGACGTTTTTATTGTACGCAAACTCGGTGTCCCTGGTTTCGAGGAGCTGGCTGCCGGCGCAATCGCTTCGGGCGGAGTGCGTGTTTTGAATGAAGATGTCATGCGCGCGATACCGCACGCAGACCAGGCAATCGAGACCGTTACCGCGCGAGAGACAGCAGAACTGCAGCGACGGGAACAGATATATCGCGAAGACCGCGCTCCGCAGGAGTTGCGGGATCGGATTGCTATTTTGGTGGATGATGGATTGGCCACGGGCGCGACCATGCGCGCTGCGATAAAGGCCCTAAGGCAGCGGGAAACCGCGAAGATTGTCGTAGCAGTTCCGGTTGGTCCACCGGACACCTGCCACGAAATCGAAGAACAGGCCGATGAAACGATCTGCCTGAGCACGCCTGAATTCTTTCAGGCAGTCGGTCAGTATTACGACGATTTCTCGCAAACGACCGATGAGGACGTGCGCGAACTGCTTGCGCGTGGCTCGTAGGAGGGCTTGATCATGAGCGAAGTACAAATTCACGCCGGACGCGCAGTTCTCTCCGGAAACTTAAATGTTCCTGAAAACGCGGACGCCCTTGTGCTGTTTGCCCACGGTAGCGGCAGCAGCCGTCACAGTCCGCGCAATCAATTTGTGGCGCGCACACTCAACGACGTCGGACTGGCGACTCTGCTTTTTGATTTGCTTACGCAGGAGGAGGAAGCAATCGACACGCAGACTCGCGAGCTTCGGTTCAATATCCATTTGCTGGCGGAACGCCTTGTCCACGCTATAAAATGGGCAAAGCAGCAGGAGGAAACGCGCGATTTGCGGATTGGCTATTTCGGCTCGAGCACAGGCGGCGCGGCGGCATTGGTGGCGGCGGTTGAACTTCCACAGGATATCGGTGCTGTGGTATCGCGCGGCGGACGTCCAGATTTGGCGGGTGAAGCTTTGCCAAAAGTGAAGGCACCGACTCTGCTTATTGTTGGCGGCAACGATGACATCGTCATCGAATTAAACGAGCAAGCGCGCGATAGAATGCGCTGCGAAGTCAAACTCGAGATCGTGCCCGGGGCGACGCACTTGTTTGAGGAGGCGGGAGCACTGGAGCAAGTGGCAACACTCGCGAGCGATTGGTTCGTCGCGCATCTCGCAGTGAAATGACGAATGACGAATGTCTAATGACGAAGGAATGACAAAATCCGAATGACTAAGCGGATTGGCCCAGGGTCTTTCGTCATTTGAGTATTTGTGTTTGCTTCGTCATTCGTCATTCTTTGTACGTCACCACCCGACCCCAAAGACTTTTCGTTCCCCAAATACCGGCTCGAAGGCATTCCAACTGCACGATCTGGCTGTGATCGACAAAAAGATTTACATCTGCACCGTAGTTTTTGATGTACCACTCGAACACGTCGGGATCGGCGGCTTCGAACATAAGCTTGTCCATCCCGAGTTCACTGATGAATTTCGCCGGGACATCTGTGCGCCATGGCTCAACATTTTCAGTAATGCCTTCGCTTTCGATCATAATAATCTCGGCGCCGGCATCGAGAAATCGCTTTGCCTGCGCGACGGCCCAGTTTGGATCGCGCGTGCCTTCGGCTTTTAGTTCGCTGGCCGTCGTCGCGCCGCCGGCCCCGAATTGGATTCCAACTTCCGGTTTTGCTTTCAATCCTGATTTACGCACCAATTCGATCAGCCGAAGCCAATCATCCGTCGGAATCGAGACGAACCCAGCTGAGATCTCGATAATATCGAACCCGAGCTTTTTGCAGTGGGCAACGTACTGGCGCACGGCGTCATCGCCCTGCACAAGAACGCGCTCAACGAAACCGCCTGTGGAAACCAGCACTTCATGTTTGTGGCAAAGCTCGATGATGTCTTGCACTGCTTGTTCTGGCATGAGCGTGAACGCGCCGCCGGCAAACTTCAGTGAATCGACGTAGGCACCCATCGTTTCGAATAGATCTTCAAGGTAACGCCGGCCCACGACCGAGTAGTACGGCCCACGGATCTCCGTTAAACCGCGCTTCCGCGGTTTGCCTTCCCGCTCATTGATTCTCAGGAACGGAAAACTGCGTTCAGGCTTCTTTTGCTTCATTCGCTCTCTACTAAGGAACGGAATGCAATGCACGAGTGGCCGTCTGGGCCAGCGCACGCGATTAGCGACCTCCGCTACAAATCTTTGTGCGCGAGTAAACAGGTTTGGCGCGGATAGAACGCACCAAATCCCATGATCTTTATTCAAACCGCGTTCCAGTGCTCGTGGCGCAAATGGTGACGATTAGATTCCCATCAGCGTCGAAGATCTGGACCGTGCCAGTACCAGTGAAGCTGTCGGCGGTGGTGAGCTGTAACGCGACGGTAGCTTCAACTCTGGCCTCAAAATCGCCTTCCGCGGTATAGGCGTAACTCACAGCTCTATTCGAGTAATTATGACTGCCTGGCTCGCGCTGCCAAACACCGTATTCGGTCCCCTGACCGGGATCGCCACCAGGCGGGACCCCATAGCCGGTGTAAGTGCCGCCCTGATTGTAGGTCGTGATAGCCGGAAATGAGGAAAATTCCTCGCCAGTTATACAGTCGACCCCGTGTCTGGTAACGAGCCACGTACCCTGAAGGGTGTGGGCGGTCGGTGATAGTAACGCTTGTCTGTCCTGGCTCCAGACTGGCGAAGTGGTCGCTGTCAGGGCAAGAACGATAACTGCTATTTGCTTTTTAAGGTTCATCTTTTGTTCCTTTGTTTGATTTGGTTTTTCTTGTTTTGGCCTTCTCTGATTCCTCATCGTGAGGAGTTATTTCTGGCCGTTCACTGAGGTAGAGCGTAAAAATCGAGCGCGAGGTTACACGGAAAATTGTAGAGCCGCCGCACCGTCAGAGGCACCCGGCCGGCTTCGAAAAGACGAGTTCTCGCAAGTTCAGGCGACCCGCCTTCGCGGCGCTTCCGGCGTGGCAAGCACGCCTGCCACCACAGTTGTTACTTCCGAGGAATCCGCTTGGCTGCGGCGACTATGGTTTATGCGAAAAACGCATTACGCGCAGCGGATCCCTTACCGGGTCTGAGCCACTCTGACTGGTTAGAATCTCTTCTTTAACTGGACGTACCAGAACCGGCCTTTGATGGTGGCTATCGATTCGTCGTAGCCGTTCTCGACGCCTCCGGCCACAAACGGTGGGTCTTCGTCAAACACATTCTGCGTCCCAAGGGAAATCGTGGTGTTATTCAACCAGGACCGCCATCCACAGGGATTGTATTCGGCCGTAGATACAGGCATGACATTTTTCTCCTTGTCCTCCTTCACCTGGATGTTCTTGCCGCCGTCCTTTGCAAGGCCAGGTACCTCGGCCGAGGCAGGCGGTGGCAGGTTAAACGTGTACGATGCAATCAGATCGAGGGTAATCCACTCGCGCACTTTTCGCGCGCGCCAAGGCAAAGGCCCACTTCTCGGCGTTTGCGGCTTGGGAGGTTCGAAGGAACCGAATGCACTTGTGAGACTGACATTGTCATCTTCGTATTGGCCTGTGTAGTGAATTACTGCGCCAACATCCACACCCTGCATCCACGTATCAGCCGGGCCGTCGTAGAACAGACTGAAATTAGCCCGATTCCATGGCAGCGAGCCGGTCAGCGTAAATCCAAATGGTATGACTTCACCGGCGATACCAAACCGTTTTGTGCCAGGGGAAATCTGAAGCTCAGCCCGGGATAGCCACGTGCCATTGACCGTTGCGGTCAGCCTGCCAAAATCGCCGTGACCAAACATTGACGAGTCCAGAATGTAGACCGCTTCGTAGTCAAGACCTTCAAAGATCGCGCCTGTAAGATTTTCGTTGGGATCAATGACCAGAAAGATCAGCCCAGGCACCTGCCTGCCGTTGATTATTCTAGGAGGACCGCGGAAAATCAGCCCTGGAATATCATTCTGAACAATGAATTGCGTGCCGAGCAAGGACGCGATGGATCGCATATCAATATGCCACCAATCCGCACTGAGCGTCAGGCCCTTGATCCATTTCGGGCTGTAAACGGCACCATAAGACCATTCATAGGCAACCTCCGGCTGTAGGTTGGGATTTCCTATAACGCGAACCTCGAACAGATTGGGCTCCTTTGTGAATGGATCGAAAGTCCCACTAAAGTCTTGCGTGGACGCGGGTGAAATCTCCGATAGAGCCGGAGCATGAAACGCTTCGGTATAGCTGCCACGCAAGGTAAGGGCGCCGATATATTTGGGATCGAGCGGCTGCCAGCGAACCGAGACCTTTGGCTTCTGTGCGTTATACTGGCTGTGCGCCGCCGGCTGAAATGGGAAAGCTCCAGAAGGCAAAACAGCAGAGGTGTTTTGGCTGTACCATTCCTCGCGCTCGGCAAAGTCAACTTCGAAGCTGTAGAAACCGGGGAAGTTCCACGTCGGGCTGGTGAAGGGCACGCGCACCTCCTGGTAGATTGACCAAACATCCCGGTTTACCCGTGCGCTTCCTCCATCCGCTGAGCCAATGCTTTGAAATGTTGTGTTAAGCGAGTCTCGATCACGCGTCCACCTCGGCGCGTCATACTCACCGCCAATAGCAAAGGAGATCGGCCCGGCGGGAAGCTTGAACAGGTCGCCGTTAACAGTGGCATAACCAATAGGCAACTCATACTCGCCTGAGTTATGCAGAGTGAGGTAAACTCTTTGCCTCGCCGCCTTGGTGTTGTGGGCATTGAAATTCAGGAACGGATCAAATGCGGTAGCTGGGTTGGTATCCAAAAGTGCTTCCCGCAATCCCGGCTGGCTGGCTTCGTCGGTAGCCAAATCCTGGCCTTCGTTGCGTGAATAACGAAAACCCAGTTCCCAATTCCAAGTCTTGAAGTAATCGCCAAATTCTCCCATCTCACCACGCAGCCCCACGTCAAACAGTGAATCCCAGTAGGTGAACTTTTCATGTCTTGGACCGGTGTCGTTAATGCCGCGAAACGCAACCCCGGTAGTCATCGGGATTGGTGTTCCGTTAATAACCAGAGTCGTATCTCCAACCGTGAAGGGATTAAACGGATTCGAGATTGGCACACTTATGCCGTTGGGACTAAAGCCTATGTTAGTGCCTGGGATCTTGAATGGATCGGGCACAAGCGGCACCGGTGCCAGCGACGTATCGAAAAACGAACGGACATATTTAAAATCGCCAAACACCTGCAGGTATTTGTCACACAGATCGCGCGTGAACGAACCGTAGAAGGCTTGGCGATCCGCTGGTGGAAGCGCTGGCGTTACAGCTGCGAAATTATAGAAGAAGTAGTTGCCACCTCCCCTATATTTGGTGCCGAATTGTGGAAAGAAAAAGGCTGCGTTCGGGCCGATGACACCCGGGGCGCCCGGATACGCATTGGGATTGACCACGCCAGGCCCCGGGGGAATGCCGAAGCCCGGAATAAAGGGGAACTTATAAAACGGCGAAGTCGCCGCATTTGGTACTGAGTGCGGAAGAGGCGTGTTGACGCCGGGCTGCGGCGTACCGCCAGGACCGAAAAACATACTGGGACGCAACCGGCCGAATTGAACGCGGCCAGGGAAATTGGGGCTGCGGAAATCGAATCCGCCCCACGGGATTTGAAAGGCGTTACTGGATAAGTCTCGATCGGCGCTGAAGATCCCGCCGGTCCGCTCCCAGGAATCAGCAATGACTACAATATCGGTCTTATCATCTCCTGTGCCGGCTTTGATCCATGCCTCCCACTCGCCCATTTCGTTAGAGGCTCCCAGGTTGGTATTTCCGTAACTGCCCCCGATCTCCAGCCCGCGGAATTTGTGCAGCAAGAAAAAGTTGACCACACCGGTAATCGCATCGGAACCGTACACAGCCGAGGCGCCATCTTTCAGAATATCGATGTGATCGATCATCGGAAACGGAATCAGGTTAATGTCCACACCTCCGCTGAAGCCGACTGGGTTTAAGGAACCAAACGCAACACGTTTTCCGTCAACCAGCACGAGGGTTTCTTTGGCCAACAAGCCGCGCAGATTGAATTGGACGGTGCCGTCCCCGCCATTTGCGATGTTCAGGTTGGTGGTTCCGCCGGACTCCTGTGACAGAAACGTTGTCAGGTCCGTTGCATTGCGAATGCCGAGTTTTTCGATGTCTGCCGGACGATACGTATCTACTGGGTTCGGACCGGTCTCCTCTGCTGTCGGAATGTTCGATCCAGTAACAATGACTCGCTCCACCTCGACCGTTGCACCGGTTGTCACTTGCCCCGGCACAATCGCTTGGGCAGAACAATTTGGAACGATTAAAAGACTAACGCCTACAGCAGCGACGAAGGCCGCCTTTCTTAGCGCTGGGCGCATTACGCCAACTTTCATTGAGCGCTATTGATGCTGCGTTTGTAGGGTCGCGCCTGGCAAGCACAAAAATTTTGCCTAACGAACGAATGACCACTCAGGGTTCCACATCAGTTTCAATTCGCCACCGCTGAGGTTTGGCGCGGATGGAACGCGCCAACCCCGTATCTTCTGTTTAGCCTTGTAGGTTGTCTTTCACTTCAAACCGGTTCGTCTTTTATTCAGTTCTGGCCTTGTCTTGCCGAGGTAGCGCTTCCCCTACCCTATCAACGGGATCAAGCGCTACGCTCGGCGACGGTTTGGCAGAGGCCTGCCAACGCTCACCGTCCTCTTACGACGATGGTGCCGCTGATGGTACCGCTGCTCTCGCCGGTCGCAAGATTCACGCATCGGTCGGTGGTGAGGCTGCCTCTAGCGCCAGCGTACCGGCCCGTTCCGCCAACAATGGTCCCCCTTGACACAGTGTGAAGATCGCCGTTGGCGCAGGAATCAGGATTACCAAGATTCCCCAATTCCCACGTTAAAATGCTGTCACCGTTAGCGGCGTCTCCCACTATCAAACGAGTTGCCCCGGTGTTGCCAGGTGGCGTACTGAAGAAAGCAAAGACCACTGGGACCGAAAAAAACTGTGTGAATGGACCAAGCTGCGTGTCGGTTGACGTGACGCTCCCATTAACATAAAACCCTTCCGCTGGATCGGGGAAAGGCGTGTCAATTTCGCTCCCTGCGACAGTACCATTAATTCGTATCACTCCCGCTTCCACCACGGAGCTGGCGAGCGCCACGGTCAGGAATATTGCTGTCATTAAGCTGATTCTTTTAATCTCTTTTTTCATAAACTAAGTTTCCTTTTCTTGTTTTGGCCTTCATTGGCTTCCCACCGTGGGAGACCATTTCCGGCCGTTGCTGGTGTAGTGCGCAAAGTCCCGGCCCGAGGTTACGGGGATAAATCGCCTGGCCAGTTAAATCGCGTGCTCGCGAACGCCTTCGGAGTAAAATCGCTCAACCGTTGACTCGGCAATTCCGAAACCGCTCGCGTGCAGCCGAGCGCTGCGCTACCGAAAGGAAACCAGGCGTTATTTGGAAACCATTTCTTTCGGTGCTAACGAGGCGACGATTTTTTCGAAGCACGGCTCGCCGCGCAGCGCGTCCCACCATGGCATCAGTTTTAATTCGCCATAGCTGACGGCGCTCGGATACATCGGATACCGAATGGCCTTGGCAAGCTGTTCGCAAGCGAGATCCTTTTCACCGACCCACGCAGCAATCATTGCCAAATGTTCGATCATGTGGAGACCATTGACTGAGTCCTTTTCCACGGGAAGAAGCTCGACCGCGCGCCGCCCTTCGCGCAAGGCGTCCTCCTTCCGCCCGAGAGCGGCATCGATTACACCGAGCACGCACCATGCCGGGCCGTAATCTGGTTGAGCCTGTACCTTTTTTTCCTGTTCCGCGTGCGCAACAGCAAAAGCCAATTGCGACTTTTGCTCGTCGTTTGTCATTCGGGCGATAACGCCTTCCACGAAAGGACGTGGGAAATGAACGGCATCGACGCCTAACGGGTCTTCGTCGGACGCGAGCAAGGCCTCTCTTGCGGCAGCGACGTCGCGTTCGACCAGCGCGCATTCCAGCCACCAACGCGCGATCTGCGGCATCGCAGCAGGATTTGTTGCCCGGATGTCATCGATCAATTGATGCAACGGCCCGGTATCAGCTTTCCAATTCACTTCTACGAATGCGCGCTCTGCTTTTGCCGTGAGATCATTGGGCTCGATAGCCAATATGCGATCGAAGTTCGATTTTTGTGCAGCATAACGGCGGAGGCCTCCGTAACTATCTCCGAGGTTCTCGAGAATGTTACGGTTGCGCGGATCGAGCTCAAGTGCCCGCTCGAGATTTCGAGTAGATTCTTCCCAGTGCCCCTGACGCCTTTGGATGAAACCCGTCAACGCAAATATCCGCGCGTCGTTGGGCAGGGTCTTCCGGGCAACTTCCAGTTCAGCCAGAGCGCCGTCATAATCGAGGTATCCATTATAAAGATGAAACGCGCGCGCGAGGTGTGCTTCGCCGGCATTTGGACGAATGCGAAATGCTTTCTCTACGGCTGCTGCTGCGGACGCCAGCCGCGTAGGAGTATGGTCGAAGCCAAAGAAGTAAAGCTGGTCATGATGCAAGACGAGTTCGACAAACGCTTCGAAAAACGATGGATCGCGTGCCACAGCCTCGTTCAGCAGATCGATAGCCTGCTGCCCCGAATCAGCGCTGCCGGCGCGCGATGTTGGTGTTAAACTAATGGCGCGCGAATAGAGCTCGAAGGCGACGAGATCGCCGGTGGGTTTGCGTTCAATCGCCAGTTTCTCAGCAGGTGAGATTTTAGCACGGAGTTGGCCGGCAATTTTCTGCGCAATCTCGCTCTGAATTGCGAACAGTTCATTCAAATCGCGATCGTATTGCTCCACCCAAACGTGAGTGTCCGTGCGCGTGTCGATCAACTGCGCATTCATGTGAAACCGTGTCCCGATTCTCCGGACGCTGCCCTCCAGAACGTGAGATACGCGCAGATCATTACCGATCTGTCGCACATTTCGTTTGTCACGATATTCCATCACGCTGGTCCGGCTGATCACTTTCAAATCGGCGATCCTCGCCAGCTTGGTCAGAACGTCGTCCTGCACGCCATCGACGAAGGCGTCGGCGTCTTCTCTCCGCTCGCTTAGGTTTTCAAATGGCAAAACAGCGATCCCATTTGCCAGGGGTTGCCAGACTAGCTCGCTGTTCCAAACGATCCAGCCAGCGGCTGCTGCCAAAGCGGCGACACATGCCACAAGCAGCGCGCTCGTTGGATTGCGTTGAACCCATTTTCTGCCTCGCGCGACAACTCCGCTGTGCCGCGCCTGAATTGGTTCATGCTTCAGCCAACGTTCGAGATCTTCGGCCAGCACAAGGGCGGAAGAGTACCGGCGCTTTGGATCTTTCTCGAGACACTTGAGGCAGATTGTGCTGAGATCGCGATCTATTTTCGGATTTAGAAGCCGCGGTTTCTTCGGCTCGGTGTCCAAGAGTAGCTTGATGGTCTCGTAGGTTGCTCCACCAGCAAACGGCGGCTGACCCGTCAGCAATTGGTAAAACACTGCGCCAAGTCCGTAGACATCTGTGACGCTGCTGACTGCCGAGTTGTTCCCCATTGCTTGCTCCGGCGCCATGTAACTTGGCGTGCCCAAAACTTCCAGCGTGCGCGTCATCGTGCTCTCCGTTTCCACCAGCCGGGCCAGTCCGAAATCGGTGAGATGCGGTTCGCCTTTTTGATCGAGCAGAATATTTCCCGGCTTGATGTCGCGATGGAGGATTCCGTGTTCATGCGCGTAGTGCACGGTCCGCGCCACCTTCGCGATCAATTCCACTGCCTGCCGGATCGACATCGGCGCACGCCTGACTACTTCCTCCAACTGCCCCCCTTCGACGAACTTCATACTGAAGTAGCACTGCCCGTCCCGCTCACCCACCTCGTAGATGGGGACGATACATGGATGATCCAAGCTGGCGGCAGCTTCCGCTTCACGGCGAAAGCGTTTCACGTGAGCTTTGCTTGCCCACTGACCAAGGCTAATGACTTTCAGTGCAACTGTACGATTGAGGCTCTTTTGTCGGGCGCGAAATACCACGCCTTGGCCGCCTCGACCGACCTCTTCCAGCAATTCGTAATCGCCCAACTCTCCCAGCATCTTCGCCAAGCGGTCGCTCTTGGCGGCTGCATGTGCTGGTCTATCCACGTTACCGGAATCATCGACCCCGGTCACAGATTCGCTCGCGAGCGCATTAATCGCAGCTTCGTAGAAACATCCGGGGCACCCTCCTTCTGGCGCGTCGGCTGGAATTTCCGCCCCGCATCTTGGACAAAGTTTCAGTGCGCTATTCATTGTCGGAGAGTCGCTCGTGCGCTCCCCTCTTTTACTGCGTCGAATTGTATCGGAGGTTACGTCCGGACCACAGCAATTAGATAACGCAGCTCATCTTCAATGTCGCCGGGCATTGCAACCGTGTGGGCGATCACTTCTCGGAATAAGGCTTGGTAACGCTGACGAAATCGGTAAAACGCTTGTTTGACGGCGTTCTCCGTCATGTCGAATTCGCTGGCGACCTGGGCTTGCGAAAGTCGACCCGGTTCGTCCATGAGCATTTTCTTCATCTGATCAAAGAACCGCAGATTGTTCGCACTGCGATACTCGTCCCGCAGCCGTGTCATCACTTGCTCAAGAACTGTAAACGCCCAACCACGTTCGTAGATTTCGTCGGCTGTGAACCTGTCGCTCCGTTCATCGAGGCGCTCCTGCCCACGTATCTCATCCAACGGAATGAGCCCTTCTCCTTTTCCCCGTTTGATCGCGATGGCACGACGCCGTTCGTCGGCAAGAAAGTTCTTGAGCGATGCAAGCAGATAAGAACGAAGCCGCGCCTTCTCCTTGCGGACGGTATTCAGGTCTTTCCGTTCCAATAGCAGCGCGAAGAATCCCTGCGTGAGATCCTCTGCATCCTCTGGCCCAATACCCTGTCGCCGTACGAAGCTATAAATGGGTCGCCAATAAATGCGGCAAAGTTTCTCCAACGCGGCTCGTGCCGCTCGCAACTCACTTTGCGCGTCCAACACCATGCTCCAGTGCGTTGCAGTAAACGGCACCGCCGTTTTTTTTTCGGGACCCTCGACAACCATCGCGGTCAGATTGCGAGTCTTAAACGCGATCGGCTTACTAGCACCGACATCCTCCGTGCGCTTAATTCCTTCCGGCGTCAGTTCAAACGCCCACGCTAGGATCAATGCCACCGGAAAACCAATGATGAGCAACAGCACTACCAGACGCACCGCCCAATTCGGAATTTCGAAAAAAGGAAAGATCTGACTAGCAATCTGCATCAAGACCCAAGCCACGATTGCATAGGCAATGCCAACCTTGTAAACCTTACGTCGCTTAAGCTCGGCGAAAAAATTGTGCGAGTTCATTGCCCCAGACGTTCTGGCGGGCGCTAACGATGTTACCCTGGTTAGTTTTGCGGTTTCACTGGCATCTTGCTGCGCATCGTCTGGGATTCCCATACCGCGCCTTTGCCAAGGTCTGAGTATACTGGTCATTATCGCAGAGTCGCTTGTGCACTCCCCCTCTTTTACTGCGTCAAATTCTATCAGAGGTTACGTCCGGACCACAGTAATTAGATAGCGCAATTCATCTTCAATATCGCTGGGTATGGCAACCGTGTGGGCGATCTCCTCTCGGAATAATGCTTGGTAACGCTGACGAAATCGGTAAAACGCTTGTTTGACCGCGTTCTCCGTCATGTCGAATTCACTGGCGACCTGGGCTTGCGAAAGTCGGCCCGGTTCATCCATGAGCATTTTCTTCATCTGCTGAAAGAACCGAAAATTGCCCGCACTGCGATATTCGTCCCGCAGCCGGGACATCACTTGCTCCAGAACTGTAAACGCCCAGCGACGTTCGTAGACTTGGTCGGCCGTCAACCTGTCACTCCGTTCAACATCGATGCGCTCGCTCTCACGAATGTCCTCCAACGGGATGAGCCGTTCTCCTTTCCCTCGCTTAATCGCCATGGCACGGCGCCGTTCATCGACTAGAAAGTTCTTGAGCGATGCAAGCAAGTAAGAACGAAGCCGTCCTTTTTCCTTGCGAACGGTATTCAAATCTTTGCGTTCCAATAGCAGCGCGAAAAATCCCTGGGTGAGATCCTCCGCGTCTTCGCTCCGAGCCCCTTGTCGCCTGACGAAGCCATAAATAGGCCGCCAGTAAGTGCGGCAAAGATTTTCCAAGGCCGTCTGTGCTGCGGGCGATTCGCCTTGCGCTTCCAAGACCACACTCCAGTGGGTGGTGGCAAACACCCCCGCGCCGGCAGGCACCGAACCAGTCGCGCTCAATGAAGTCACCTCGTCAGGAGCTGCGCTCACACCGTAATTACAGTAAAAAGGCGGGCCGAAAGCAAGCCTGCATATAACGGAACAGACGTTGAGTTGCGGACGCGATTCTGCTGCAAAGTCGCTGTCCTGTAGCCAGAATCGCTGACTCCGGCAGCCGCGGTCAGCGACCGCGGCTACAGTTACGCCGGAAGAACAGTCGAGAGCGTTACCTCCCTGTCGACGGTTTGCGTAAGAACATTTTCAACCGCGGCGCCGATTTTCGATCCATCGTGATCGATTATCCAAACCTGCTGGCCTTGTTCGAATGGGCCGCGCGTCATTACCTTTAGTAAAATACCCTCCTCTGTAGCTGGATTTTTGAGTACCTCGACGCAGATAGCGTCTGTCTCCCCGAAATCCGCCTTCAGCCTCAGTTTGTCGTCTATTTTCGGCATCTTCATGGCCACGAGCGCCGTGATACGCGACGCAAAACTAAATCGCTGCTCGCTCTTCCTGCGAGCGTGTCCCCGCTCATAAACGAATCACTCACAAATGGCCCAGTTTCGCATTACTGAGATCGAAGATTACGAGGCGCTCGTCGGAGCGGAAGTCATACAGCGAATTCGCGACAAGGCCGCCAAACTCAAAGGCCTGCGCGTCGCGAATTTCAATTCCACGTACTACGGCGGCGGCGTTTCTGAAATAATTTCTTCGCTGACCCTGCTCATGAATAGTCTCGGACTGCGCACGGAGTGGCGAGTGATTCAGGGCAGACCCGATTTTTTCTCCATCACGAAGAAAATGCACAATGCCCTGCAGGGTGCAGAAATCGATCTTTCCAAGATCAAGAAAGAGATCTTCGAGCAGGTGATTTACGAGAACAGCGTGCGCAATTTTCTCGACCACGATTTCATTATTGTGCACGACCCGCAGCCACTGCCGTTGATTGACCATTACGAAAAAAAATGCCCGTGGCTTTGGCGCTGCCACCTCGACCTTTCCAGGCCAGACAAGGAAATGTGGAAGTATCTGCGGCGGTGGATCGACAATTACGACGCTGTGATTCTGAGCTGCAAGGAGTTCGCTCAGGAGATGAAGCCACCACAACGAGCGATGATGCCGGCGATTGATCCATTCACCATTAAGAATCGTCAACTGAGTGATCGAGAAATCGATGAGCGTCTGGCGCACTACGAGATACCCACAGATTTACCACTCGTCGTCCAAATCTCGCGTTTTGATCCGTGGAAAGATCCGAAAGGAGTCGTGGAAGCGTTCAAACTCGCCCGCAAACAGATCGACGCCCGGTTGGTGTTGCTTGGCAATTTTGCGACCGACGACCCGGAAGGCGAAGAAATTTTTCAGTCGCTCTGCGCTTGCAGGGACGAACGAATACTGATTCTGACCAGTGGCGATGACACGGCCTTGGTAAATGCGTTGCAAACACGGGCAGCGGTTGTGTTGCAAAAATCGTTACGTGAAGGTTTTGGGCTGACAGTCGCCGAAGCGATGTGGAAAGGCACGCCGGTGATTGGTGGGAACGTTGGAGGAATCCGTTACCAGATCGACGACGGCGTCAATGGTTTCCTCATCTCATCAATTGAGGAAACAGCCAAACGAATCGTGCAACTGGTCGACGATAAGAAACTACGCGACGAGATGGGACACAAGGCGCGCGAGACTGTTCGCAAAAATTTTCTGCTGACGCGTTACCTCGAACAGTATCTCGATCTCTTCGGCGAGTTGTAAATTGCCTAGGGCGGAGTGTGTTTAGCGTTTTTCGATTCGACAGCTCGTTCCTGTCAGTTGAGCGAAGCGAAACATCTCTGACATCTCTTGCTCGCTGCCCAAACAAATGATCAGAGATTCCTCGCTCCGCTCGGACTGACAGCAAGGCCGGCTCGGCGAACCCTACACACCTCCGCGACGGATTGGCCGCCGTAAAATCGACTTCAAAAATCTGTCTAACGTGTCTCGACCAGTTCGCGCGGTCGTGCTGCGTGCCCTTTGGCCTTGTCGCGCTTGAGTACCGCATACAGGAACCAAACAATGAAACAGTTTGCCAGCAGAATGAGCACACCGACCAAACCGGGGTGATGCCAGAGATGACGAATTTCAATTGGAATCAGTGTCGCGGTAGCGAAAATCATTAGAAATTCCGCCCAGCGTTGCTGCATATAAACGCCGATCCCCTCAGTGAAAAGAATCGTCGTATAAAAAAGCGCCAGAAAACCTGTGGCCCGCAGCGTTCCCCCTGCGAGCATGGCTTGCAGTTTGTGGAGCAAAAAGGCGATAGGCTTGCTATGTTTCAGCAGGATTTCGTCGGCGGTCCAATTCGACAGCGCATCCATCCAGCGAGTCCGCGCGTTCAGAAAAAGCAGTGAAACACCAAGAACCAGGAGCAGGATGCCCTTAGCAATCTTGAAAAGCGCGATCAGTTTGAGATAGCGAACACGACGGGTGCCCTGCAAAATAGCGGGCTCGTGCGTCGGCTTGTTCACTGTTTACTTCCTCGCCGAAACGAACTCATTTCGCAATGATCGGCCTTTCCCGGCAGCAAATTTCCAACTTGTTACCGTCCGGATCCTCGAAGAAAAATGCATAGTAGCCGGCACTGTACTCCTTACAGATTTCCGGACCTTCAAGCGCTTTGCCGCCCGCCTTGCGCACCAACTTCGCAAGCCGATCCACTTCTTTTCGTGTATCCGCCCAGAATGCGATTCGCGTGCGGTTTGGCTTGTGATTTTTGTCCCGCTCGAAACAAAAAAATTCTGACGGCTTGTCGCCGCCAGCGGAAAAAAAGGTATGATATTTCTTGCCAGGTCTTTCCTCAACAAATCCAAGCTGCGGCAGAAATTTTCCGTAAAACTTTCTTGCGGCGTCCATGTCTTTTACTCGTAAGTCGATATGATCAAAGCAACGCGTCTTCATTTTGTGATTCTCAATTGATTCGCGTCGCAATTCAATCGTGTGCGATGCGGGACTTCTTTACCGAAGAATTGGAGGCACTGCGTAAGCGTGCTTTGGATCGACATCTTCGCGAAATCAGTAGCGCACAGGGGCCTGAAGTTGTAATCGCCGGTCGCCATTTCATTAACTTCTCGTCAAACGATTATCTCGGGCTCGCGAACGATCTACGATTACACGAAGCAGCAGCTTCGGCGATCGACGAATTTGGCGTGGGCGCCGGGGCGTCGCGGCTAATCAGCGGGACGCAATCGCCACATCTGCGACTGGAACGCGCGCTGGCAAAGTGGAAAGGAACCGAAGCCGCGCTTTGTTTCAGCAGTGGATATGCCGCGGCGCTTGGAACGATTCCTGCCCTAGTCACCAAAAATGATGTCATCCTGCTCGATAAACTCTGCCACGCATCGCTGATCGATGGCGCTAGGCTGAGCGGCGCGGTTCTGCGTGTCTGTCCACACAATCAGCTTCGCAAATTGGAGAGTCTCCTTGAATGGGCGCGGCGTAAACATCCGGGCAACCGCGTTCTCATCATAACTGAGTCCGTCTTTTCGATGGACGGTGATCGCGCGCCGCTACGCGAGTTGGTTGAATTAAAAAAACGATTCCGTGCGCT
>Ga0193721_1000259_pt1 | contig 15976 bp, 19 predicted proteins | sample U2s2metaG_FD_145078 | JGI IMG/M metagenome (GOLD analysis project Ga0193721, IMG submission 145078) | Soil microbial communities from a riparian zone of the East river system, Colorado, United States - U2s2 | ecosystem: Environmental > Terrestrial > Soil > Riparian zone | place: USA: East River...
CGGGCACCGCATGGCAAGTAAATGAATTAAATAGGTTGTCAATCATTTTCCGGAAAGACAACGGGATATAATGTATTCCGAAAGGTTTAGGGATCGCAGCCGTGCCATCTGCACTGAGATTCTTAAGATTTGCTTCCGTTGCCATCCGAGTTACATGCAAGCAATGTCCCAGTCTACCGTTGAGACTGTCGATCTTCTCGATCTGAAGCTGCTGCCTGCATGGTTGAAAGAGCCTGCTGAGCCGAGAAGCTATGCGGGTTACACAGGCGAGGAAAGCAGGTGGCAAAAAACAGGCCATGGTCCGCCACGCGATTGGCCAAAACGCCGACGTCCCAGCAGTAGCCAGCATCCAGGACCCAAGACAGACCGGCGTCATCCCAAGGCACGGCGAAATAAGGGCGCCGTTCCCCGTGTTTCGCAAGGCGCCAAAGATCGTCGCCCGCTGAATCGGCCTCTTCCTCCGGCGCTAACGCCGCCGGTGACAGTTCGTTTCATGCCATACTCACCAGCATTGGAAAATGTCGCCACGCAGATCAAGTCCGACTCAGTTGCTTATTCGCTGTTTGCGCTGGCCCGTTTGTTCCTGGAAAAACCGGTGGGCTACGCGGTTTGCCTCACGGCAAAGGAGGAATCGCCGCTTTATCAGCTTGGCGAGAACGGCACTATGTCGACCAACCGAGAATTCCTCGAGCGAAATGCATTCCGATTCGCTAATCGCGACTTTTACCGGATCGATGTTGTGGAGACGGATCCAATTAAGGGAAATTTCTCGAATGTCGCGCGATGCCGGTCGAGCGGAACGCTCCTCGGCCCGACTAACCATCACAATTATCAGCCGCAATTGCGCAGCCTCTATGAGCAACGTTTCAGCCGTCGAATGAGTTTTGCCGATTACCAGCGGCAAATCGAGATCGTAAGCGATTCCGCCTTAATCGAGCGCTGGAAAGAAGAAGCACGCAAAGTCACGACCTATACGACGTTACGCGAAGAAACTCCCCGGACATTTTCTTCTGTGGTGGAAGCGGAACGGCATTTTCGATCGCATTATTTGCCCGGATTGATCCGTAACGTAACCGAATCGATCATCGGCGGCGCGTTGAGCCGACGTTTGCCGGATCGGACACTGCATCGGGTGATCGAGGAGGCGTGGACGCGAGAGACCCGCTCACCTTCAAATATGATGCAGGAGCTAGCCGGCCGGTTCCGAGAAAACGGGTTGCAAGTTTTTCGCCATCGCCGCGGCATGTTGTTTGTCTCACCAATCCGGGTTCGCGCATTTGTTCACGAACAGGCCGGCGTGTCGCTTTCTGTGAATGCGATTCTCCAAGGACTGGCAGGAACGCCTGGAATCAATCGTAAACAACTTTCCGAAAAATTGATTGGCGATGGTGCGATGGAAACTGCAGAGGCACGCAGGCTGGCGCTCGCGTCGGACCTGCGTTGGCTGATCAACGAGGGTTACGTCATCGAGTTCAACGATGGCTCGCTCGATCTGCCCCGGGCGAAAGTCAGCCCGCAGGATCCTGTAGCAGCGGTGGAGTCTGCTCCGAAGTCGTCGAATGGGTCAACCGCCGAGCCGGCGGAGCATCCGATCGCCACGACCACCTAGACGGTGTTAATCGCCAACGCCCTTCCTAGATGGCACCAGCTTTTTTAAGCGCCTTGTAAGCGCCGTGTTTGTTGATCGTCTTGAGACCGCGCGCCGTGACGCGGACTCGCACAAATTTCTTCAGTTCCGGCACCCAAATGCGCTGGTAACGCAAATTTGGCGCGAAAATGCGCGGTACCATTTTCGTCACGTGCCGACCGACGCCGCCTTTTTTCTTGGCCAAACCACGCCGGTGAATGACGCTTCCACGCATGGCTTTGGATCCTGTGATATCGCAAATTCTTGACATAATTGAGCCCGATAAGGCCGCGTAAGCTGCCGTGTTGAGACTAGCGCGTCAAGTGGATCGCAAGTGCGAAAAGAGCGTCAGTCAACGCCGATTGGTGATTGGTTGAACGCTTCAGCGTTGCTCGCAGTCAAACCTAGCTCGCACAAGAGGCTATGTAATTTGCACGACCGAAATCGCACAGAGCCAATGCACAAAAATAATCATAAGCTGCGGATCGGGATCGTCGGAGCAGGCAACATCGTTCGCACCCGCCATTTATCTGCCCTGAAAGCGAAGCCGGATGTGGAGATCGTAGCGGTTTCCAATTCTACATACGAAAGCTCCGAGAAGTTTTGCAGCGAAAATCTGCCGGAAGCGACCCCGATAAAAAACTGGCCGGAGTTGGTGGCGTTGCCCGGCATCGACGTTGTGTGGATCGGCACACCCCCTTACATGCACTCGGCGGTGACAATTTCCGCGCTCGAAGCGGGCAAACACGTGTTTTGCCAGGCGCGCATGTCGATGGATTTGGCTGAAGCGGACGAAATGCTTGCGGCATCAAAACGTTATCCCGAGCTGGTGACCATGCTTTGCCCGCCGCCGTTTGGAATGCAGGCGGATTTGATGGTGAAAAAGATCCTGGCGGAAAATTACATTGGCCGACCACATCTTGTGCGGCTGCAAAGTTTCACCGGCAATTATTTGGATCCTGAGACTCCGGCGCACTGGCGGCAAAAGATCGAGATCAGCGGACTTAACACACTGACGCTTGGAATCTACGTAGAGGTATTGCAACGGTGGCTTGGCGATATCACCGGGGTGTTCGCGCGTGGCAAAATTATTTATCCGATTCGCGAAGGTTACGGCGTGGTCGTTCCTGACATGCTGACTGTTCTCTGCAGTTTCGAAAATGGCGCGGAAGGCGTTCTGGAGTTTAGCGCTGTCAACGCAACGGCGTCGGGTGATCGGCTGGAAATTTACGGCAGCGCCGGCACGCTCACGTACGATTTCACTTCCGATGTCGTGCACGCGGGAAAGCTCGGAGATCGAGCGCTGCACGTGGTCGATATTCCCCCAGAATTGGAGGGTGAGTGGCAGGTGGAAGAAGATTTCCTGGCGGCGGTGAAGTCAAAAGGACGTATACGTCCCCATCCGAACTTCGAAGACGGTCTGCGATACATGCGCGTCGTACAGGCCGTCGCTGATTCTCGTGCGCGGAATGAATGGGTAGCGATTGAAGGCTGAATCCAAGTCCGAGCGACTCGCGGTTGATGAAGCAGCCGTTTAAGGCGTCATCGCGTTTCCGACCAAATATCTTCTCACGACCAGTGCCCACACGAGCAGCGTGATAAGTTGGTACCACGCGAAGAACCGGTCGTAACCGCGTCGGCCGGCAATGAGACCGCCCCCGGCAAGTAGCGCGTATTGCCCGACGAATGGCACGTACCATATCGGCTGGAAAAGTTCGCCATGAACTGCCGTTTGCGCGATGTCGAGGAAACACATCGCGATGAATATGGAGTAATAGCCCGCGCGGTTCCGTTCGAAGCGGCCCTGGTGTTCTTCCGCTTCAGAGAGGTCGGGCGGGTAAAGGAAAACTGTGAGCAGATACAGCGCAACGGTCCAGGCAATCAGCACCAGGAATTTGTCGAAAGTCCAGTTGACCTCGGTATTCCACTTGAACGTGACCCACCACTGCAAAACCAGCAACAGCAACGTCGCGACGGTCAGGACAAGGTGGACCTCATCGAGCGGGTTTTCTTTGCGCCGGTAAAACGCGCGCCCGGCTCCCGCGAGTAGATTGGTCACACCGAGACCGATGATTATCGACATCAGCGCCGCGATGAACTCGAAGCTGCTCATCAGGTTCTGTGCGTTCTGCATGACGTGCCGAGGTTAATGGGGATCGAACCCGAAAATCGAGTGGCAAATTGGTGGATCTACAGTAGCGCTCGCGTCATTCACGGCGCGCGAGGAGCTCGCTTTGCCAATAGCCAATCGAGTGCGTTGTTCAGATTAGCGAGCGCTGTGCTTTCGATCGGATCGTTGTGGTAGGCGCCAGGCAGTTGAATGACGCGCTTTTCTCCGGCGTAGGCGTTTACAACTAATCTGTGGTAACGAGGCGGAACCACTTCATCCTTTTCCGCGAGCAGGAAGATCGCAGGCGCGCGAATCGCCTTCGCGTTTGCGATACTATCGAGTTCTCGTGGAATCTGCAACGCAACCGGACCCGCCAGTAGCCACAGATTCCACCAGCCGAATCGAAGCAGAATGATTTGGCGCAGCGGCACAGGATTATGCAAAATCAATCCGGCGACCGGGCGCTGCGCAATCACGTGCAGCGCTGCGGTTGCGCCGATGCTTGTGCCGAAAGCGACAATTGGTCGATCATCTGCGTGACGTTTTAGTTCATCAAAGGTTGCAAGCGCGGCCGGTCCAATCCGCGATAGTCGCGCCGGTCCAGTGCTGCCGCCGAATCCGGGATAGTTCATTCCCCAGATCTCAACCGCGCGATCGCTCCACATTTCGGTCTCCGCGGCTGCCCAGCGATCGGCACGATCGGCGTTGCCATAAAAACGCAGAATAAAAATATCTGCGTGGCCTTGTTGTTGCGCGCGATGCGATTTTGCCGCCCACACTTCCAACTCGCTGTTCTGAAACGGAACAGTTTTGCGAACGGCGCCGCCAGGATCAATCGGCGCCCTTGTCGGAAATAGAATCAAATGGTCCTGTAAGTGAGCCAAAAACATCAAGGCAAAATATACGGCGCAAATTCCGAGTAATGGAACAAGCCGCCGAATGATTATAGGCCCATGTCGTTTTGATATGACGCTAAGCCGATTGCTCGCCCGGCGCGGTGAAACTGCAAACATCCGCAACGCTAATCAGCCTCGTCTTTGAGCATTGATTTGATCTGCTCGCGCAATTCCGACGTCTCTTCATGCCCGTGCGCCGAGACGGCATGCTGCACTGCTGCATCGAGCACTTCTTCTTCGGTGCCGGAAATCTTGAGCGAGCAATTTTTCTCACTCGGATAATCCCTGCAATCGATCGACTTTCTATTCCCCATCTCAACCTCCTACTATTTCTTGGTTTCTTTTGAAAGGGGCGTCAAGCCGCCGCACTCCAAAGCCCCGAAAGCTTTTGGGGGCGAAAAAGCCGCGCTGATTTGTGTTAATTCGTGGTTAGCTCTTCTTTAATTCGTCCAAATCTTTCAGGACTTGCTCGCTGTGCTCGGCCGGTTTCACTCCGGTGTAGACCTTCGCGACTTCGCCTTTCGGGTTGATGATGAACGTGTTCCGCGCGGCAAGTTTGCTGCCTTTGTAATCCATCACCGATCCATACTCGGTGGAGACTTTCGCATCCGGATCGGCGAGCAATTTAAAATTGAGCCCTTCCTTGGCGCAAAAATCTTTGTGCGATTGCGCGGTGTCCACGCTTATCCCAAGAATGACTGCGCCGGCGCCCTCGTACTTGGCGAGATCGCGCTGAAAATTGTGCGCCTCCATCGTGCAACCGCTGGTGAAATCTTTCGGATAAAAATAAAGCACCACCCATTTGCCGTGATAATCTTTCAGGCTCACCTGCGACCCATCGCCGGTCGTGAGACTAAAATCCGGCGCGGCCTTGCCGACCTCCGGTTGCTGTTGAGACTCCGCTGCCATCAAGCTCAACGTGCCAATACCAAGGAATGCTGACAAGATGATGTTTTTCATATTCATGCCCCAGTTTTCGAGCATCAACGCGGCCAGTCAAGGGCTGCGGCGAATTGGCTTGCGCTTTGGCGCCGGTTTGAGGCAATAAACGCCGTCTATGCCAAGGCCGATGGTTGCCGAAAGTCTTCCGATTAAGCCAGCGCGACTGATTCTTGGTTTGATTGCCTGCATCGGGCTGGTCCTCGCGCTGTTGACGCTGTTATTCGGTTTCACGTCGATCCCGGCGAACTCCATTGGGGTCAAGACACGCTTTGGCGCATTCCACGATAACGTGAATCCGGGTCTGGCTTACGCGATTCCGTATGTCGATGAAATTCAGATCGTCCCCACGCAGCGCCTGCTCAAGCTCGAGTTCGGGTTTTTCACACCGGGCGCAACAAACATTTACCAGGGCGACCCTGAGCCACAGGAAACCGAGACGATGATCACAGGCGACCTCAACACCGCCCTCGTTCCGTGGGTGGTGCAGTACCGCGTCACCGATCCGAAGATGTATTTGTTCGGAGCGCGTGAGCCGGAGAAAACGTTGCGCGATCTTTCCGAAAGCGTGATGCGCGAAGTCATCGGCGACCGTACCGTGGACGAAGTGCTGACCATTGGCCGGCACGACATCGAGACATCAGCCTTGAAACGCCTGGCCGATTTGAGTTCGCAATACGGTTTGGGAATCCAGATTCAACAGGTGCAGCTGACCAGCGTGCGGCCGCCGCCGGCGGTGCAGGCGGCGTTCAACGACGTAAATCAGGCGCAACAGGAGAAGCAAACCGCAATCAATCAAGCCTGGGCCGTGTATAACGACGCTGTCCCAAACGCGCGCGGGCAGGCGAAGGAGCGCGAGAAACAAGCCGAAGCGTATGCATTCCGGCGGGTGAACGAGGCAAAGGGCGAAGCGCAAAAATTTTCATTATTGCTCGCCGAGTATCGGAAAGCGCCTGACATAACGCGACGGCGTCTTTATCTCGAAGCGATGCAAGCGATCCTGCCCAATTTGCAAAAGAAAATCATCGTCGATGACAGTTTGAAGAACATTCTCCAGACGTTGCCGCTGTTGCCGGCGGAACAAACCCGGACGCCGCCATGAATGTGATCGATGTGACACCGCGACCCGCCGCCGTTTCGACCGTTGTGCGTTTTTTGCAGAGCCGGGTGATGTCGATTCTGGGCATTCTCTTCATTCTCACAGCGTTCAAATGGGGAACGCTACTCTTCGTCATCCATCAGTACGAGACGGGGATCATCACGCGTTTCGGGAAAATCGTTCGTACCATCACCACGCCCGGATTGAAGATGAAGCTTCCGGTCATCGACAAGTTGCAGCGCTTCGATAAACGGATCCTCGCATGGGAAGGACCGCCTACGGAATGCCCTACCAAGGACAAGCTTTACATCATAGTCGATTGTTTCGCTCGATGGCGTATCAGCGATCCATTCCTTTATTACAACCGACTCAACGACGAGCGCAGCGCACTCTCCCGCCTGGATGATATTCTCGGCAGTGAAACGCGCACCGCCGTCGCCACGCACGATCTGGTCGAAATCATTCGGGTGACCAAAGGACGAAAACCGGTTCGTGACGAAGAGCTGGAAAAAACCGGCACGGTTTTGCCCAGCACGATTCCTGACATCGAATTCGGGCGCGGCGAAATTGAGAAACAGATTACCGAGCGTACCCGGCAAAAGATTGCCGATTTCGGAATCGAATTGCTCGATGAACGTTTCAAGCGCAGCAAATACAATCCAACGGTTGCGGAGAAGATCATCGAGCGCATGTCGAGTGAGCGACATCAAATTGCTGCGCGCTTCCGTTCCGAAGGACGCGGCGAAGCGGCGAACATCAGCGGTCAAAAGGAAAGTGATGTCGCATCGATCAGTTCCACCGCGACGAAGAACGCACTTGAGATTGAAGGAAAAGCCGACGCGGAGGCGGCTTCCATCTATGCCGCAGCATTCAATCCTCCTGATGCGCAAGAGTTTTATTCGTTTCTTCGCAGCCTCGACGTGATGCGTGCGGCGTTTGAAAAAGACACAACCGCAGTCATCTCAACCAACAGTGACCTTGGTCGAATGTTGAAGTCGATGGCAGAAGCCGTGGCTCTGCCGAAACCGGCGCATTAAACATTTCGGACGAAGTCCTTTTGGAGTGCGATGCGTCCTCGCATCGCTTTTCTGGTTGTCAGCCGTTCTTAAAAGCGACGCGAGGACGCGTGCGCACTCCAAAAGCTTCCGCAAAATGGAATAATGCTGCTTAGGCGATGAAATTGCGCCGGAGTAAGATAGCTTTTTCGTCTCTAAACGATGAAAAGCTGGACGATCGGCCATTCAACACGGAGCATCGACGAATTCATTTCGTTGCTGAAAAAGAACGAAATCAAGCTGTTGGCTGATGTGCGATCGTTGCCCGGATCGAAACGTTATCCGCAGTTCAATAAAGACGGGCTAGAGAAATCACTGAACGCGCACGGAATTCGTTACGAACATTTTCCTGAGCTGGGCGGACGACGAAAACCGAAAGCCGATTCGCGCAACACGGCGTGGCGCAACGCTTCATTTCGCGGTTACGCGGATTACATGGAGACAGAGCAATTTCAGAAAGGTGCCGAGCGCCTTCTCGGTCTTGCTCGCGAGGCGGGGCCTGCCGCGATCATGTGTGCAGAAGCGGTGTGGTGGCGCTGTCATCGTTCACTGATTTCAGATTTTCTAAAAGTGCGGGGCATCGAAGTCATGCATATTCTCAACGTCGACAAAGTCGAACCGCATCCGTTCACATCTGCAGCCCAAATCGTCGGTGGCATGCTTAGCTACGGGACCGAGGCAGACCCGTTAATCTAGGATCAATCGGGCGCGATTGATTTTTCTCTCGGTAAACCCCGGCGCGATTCACGCCAATCGCGATGTGCAACGTAAGCCGGCACCGGCGGCAAAAGTTTCTCCCGTTCCATCATTCGTTCAGCCAGCCAGTGAAACCATTCATTACCTGTCTCTCGCTTTAGCGTGCGACGCCATTCCTCCGAATAGACGTTGAGTTTCTGCCAGGAAAGTAGGATGGGACCGCTAAAAAAATCATCGACCATCTCAAGAGTGATTTCACGACGAAATAACAACACACCAAGACTTTCCCAAGTGAGCGAAACCAGGTACACCGCATCTTCGCCATCAGGCCCGAGCACTTCTCGAATTTTCTGTGTGTCCGCGCCGTCCGGCAACGACATCACACGGCGAAGAGCACTCGTAAAGGCAGGGCTTTGGAATGATCGCACCAGTTCGAGCATTGCCTCCCTGCGTCTCCGCTGACGGTAATAACCAATTTGCGCGGCTGCGAAAATGAGGGCGCCCGTCACCGCGAATGCGTTTATTAGATTTGCCAGAGTCGAGAGGTCCATTTCAGCGTGGATCAGTTACGCGCCCGAGAAAAAGGCAGACGCCACTGGGAACATGCTGAATCGCGTAAACGAATGGACGATCGACTTTCACTTCGATCGGCGGCGGCGGAGGGGACCTTAAAGCAGTCCCCGCCATCATTGCCACGGCGGTTGCCGCAGCCGCTTCCGTTCCCTTTTCGTCCACTGCGATGAAGGTTTTGTGAAAGATCTGCGAGATATAGAGGTAATCCTTAGGCTTGCGCGGCGCGATCTTGTCGAAATTCGCGCTGCCCGGCGGCTTGTCGAACGCCGTCTTCATCCCGAGCGCTTCGAACTTTTCGGCCAACGCGATTGTAGGCGGCTCAATCTTGAATTTTGGCAGATAAAGATCGACGTCGCGTGTATCGAGTCTTGCGCATGCAGCGAGTGTGTCGCCTGTCAGCTTGGACTCAAGCGCTCGCAAGCCATTTATGTCGTCCGGGAGGAGAACAAGAAATTGGAGTTCACTTCCCACGTAAGGAAGGCTCACAGCAGTAAATCCTTCGCGTTTCGCATACCCGAAATGCTTATCAGTTTTGTGCATCGTCGGAATATTGACAGGCGTTCCGCCGCGAACATGAAACGGTTCCGGTTGCGTCGCGTTGTCGGAAAATTCACTGGCCCAGGGGGCTTTTAGATAAAGAGCGTTCGCCAGGACCAGGCGCGCTGTTTTGTCCAGTGCCCCTCCCGGAATCAGATCGCGAATCCGATCATGCGTCTGGTCCGCGACCCATTTGTTAATGCGCTGCGTAGCTGCCGCAGCATTGGCAACGAAATCGATAGGCTCAAATGCTCCACCGAAATTTTGTTTCACCAATGACAGGTAAGTCTCGCGAAACGCATAGCCCTTTTGCGCAAAGAGCCTGTTGGCGATGTTCAACGTGATCGGTTCACTCGGCCCACCAAATCTTTTGGACTGTTTTACAAGCTCCGCTGTCTTCGCGCTCATTTCCTCCAGCGCATGCTGGAGCGCGGCGAACGAGGCGGGCACACCGCTATCGTTTCTGAAATGCAGAACACGCGCCATTTCCGTGCGCGTCTCGCCGTCGGCGCCGGCGAACGTCATCGCCAGAGCGCTTTCAATTGAGTACGGAGAGACGCAAAGATTGTCGTCCCGCGTTGCGAGCTGGTGGTGAAGATCGACAGCGAGCTCATTTGTCGCTTTTGCGGCCAGGTCAAAGTTTGTTGCGCCATGTGCCATCGTAGCGACTAACGCGCCGAATACGTGCAAGATCAAAAGCCGTCTCATGTCGTGATGAAACACTGGAATTGGAAGTGTTGCGATGAATTTTGGAGTGCGGCGACATGTCGCCGCTTTCAAAGCGTGGACATGTCCGTGTACTCCAAACTTGAGCGACGTCGATTTATCGTGCCCGTCGTATGCGATGCTTTCAAAATCCGCCTCTCCCCTTCAACAAAGGAGAGAGGATTGAGGTGAGGGATTCCGAACGTCAGTCTAGTCAGACGCGAACCCTCACCCTAGCCCTCTCCCTTGGGAAGGAGAGGTGAACACAGCTGCGTATTGCGGACACTCATTAGCGCTGATTTAGTGCGTGACCTAAAAGCATGCCCGCAAAGCGCAAGCCGAACCTGATTCTTTTTCTGCCGGACCAGCAGAGAGCGGATACGCTCGCTTGTTACGGAGGCGTGAAGGTACGCGCTCCCAATCTTAACAAGCTTGCTTCTGAATCCGTGGTTTTCGAGCGCGCTTACGTCACCCATCCGGTCTGCACACCTTCGCGCTCTTCAATAATGAGCGGTACGTGGCCGCACATTAACGGATGCACGCGCAACAGCGTGCCACTGGATCGGCGGTTTCGCGTTTTTCCCGAGCTGATGGAGGACAGAGACTATGAGACGTCATACATGGGCAAGTGGCATCTCGGTGAGGAAGGGCCCACCGGACGCGGATTCCACGAATGGATTTCGACTGAACACCACGGCGACTACACAAAGTTCCTAATCTCAAAGGGCACCACGCCCGATAAACAAAACGGCCGATTCTCGGAACTCGCCATCAGCAATCTGCCCCTCGCTCTATCGCGGCCAAAATTTCTGGAGCAACGCGCCTGCGAATTCATCGAAAAACATCAGCGCGATCCTTTCATTCTGGTGGTGGCATTTGTAGAACCGCACTCGCCCTACAATGGGCCGCTCAACGACGAGCATCCACTTGATGAAGTGGAACTCGATGTAACCGCCACGCTTCCCGAGAGTGAAGGTATTCCGCTGCGTTACCGGCTAATGCGCGAATGGCAGCAAGCGGAAGCGATCCTGGATCGCCAGCGATTGCCGACTCAATTGTTTTTCGGGATCACGCCCGAGGAATACCAAAGCATCAAACAACGTTATCTAGGTCTTGTCACTCTCGTGGATCAGAGCATCGGCGCCATTCTTGGCTGCTTGGAACGGTCCGGCTTGAACGAGCACACGATCGTTCTGCATACCAGCGACCACGGCGACAGCCTTGGCGCGCATCACCTCTTCGGGAAAGAAACAATGTTCGAAGAAGCCGCGCGCGTTCCGTTGCTGATTCGGTTGCCGGATCAGACGCGCGGTAAAATAATTTCGCAACCAGTGAGTCATATCGATTTCGTGCCAACGTTACTCAACCTGCTTGGACAACCCAGACATCCTCAATGTGCCGGCAAAAGTATGCTGCCGTTGATTCAAGATGAAGCCATGACGCCAGATAATGTCTTTTTAGAGTGGGCGCCAAACCGGACAAAAATAAAAAAGGGAACATCACTGGCCCGGCGACGCATGATCAAGCGCGCGGTCGAAGAGTCTACTCGGACGCTTGTTTCTCCAGACGGCTGGAAGCTTTGCCTCCGCGATAAAGATTTAAACGAACTGTATAACTTGAAGGACGATCCATGGGAAACGCGCAATCTTTACTCGGACCGGCAATATGCCTCAGTCGTTTCCCGCCTTGCTAGCGAAATTCACGGATGGCAGGAATCCGCAAACGACAAATTAAGGATTTGACCGGATAGCGCGCGCGTCTCGCGTGCTGGCGATGACGCCCTCGCCATCGCGAACTTTTGGTATGACTTCGAACGGTCGTCGAAAAAATTAAATTCAGAGATAGGATTTTTTCGCTTCTCTGCGAAAGCGCTTCAGGTGTCCTTTGCTCGCCCACTGACCAAGGCTGATTAACTTTAACGCGACTGTGCGATTGAGACTCTTTTGCCGGGCGCGAAACACCACGCCCTGACCGCCGCGACCGACTTCTTCCAGCAATTCGTAATCGCCCAACTCTCCCAGTATCTCGGCAACGCGCGCTGCTTTCTTGTTCTGGCGAGCAGCAGCCGCAGCATTCTCTTCAACATTTTCAGCGGAGCCGCCGTCATCCGCCTTCGCCCAGGCTATGGCGGCGGCGGACGAGTCGCGAATGGTTACGGATGCGTCCCCGCGCGGACCGAGGCCAGTCTCAAGAAGGCAACCTGGGCAACCTCCTTCTGGCGCATCGGCTGGAATTTCCGCGCCGCACTTTGGGCAAACTCTAATTACGCTGATCATTATCGGAGAGTCGCTTGCACGCTCCCCTCTGTTACTGCGTAAAATTCGATCAGAGGTTACGCCCGAACCACAGCAATTAGATGGCGCAGCTCATCTTCGATATCGCCAGGCATCGCTACTGTGTGGGAGATCTCTTCTCGCAACAAAGCCTGGTAACGCTGACGAAATCGGTAAAAGGCCTGCTTGACCGCGTTCTCCGTCATGTCGAATTCGCTGGCGATTTGGGCTTGCGATGGCCGGTCCGGTTCGTCCATGAGCATTTTTTTCATCTGATCAAAGAACCGCACGTTGCCCGCACTGCGATACTCGTCCCGCATCCGCGCCATCACTTGTTCCAGGACCGTAAAGGCCCAGCGACGTTCGTAGATTTGGTCTGCTGTTAACCTGTCGCTGCGTTCAACATCAACGCGCTCACGCTCACGAATATCATCCAACGGAATTAACCGCTGGCCTTTGCCGCGTTTGACTGCCATTGCATGGCGCGACTCGTCAGCCAGAAAATGTTTAACCGATGTAAGCAGGTACGAACGAAGCCGTCCCTTTTCCTTGCGAACACTCTTCAGATCTTTCCGCTCCAATAACAAAGCAAAGAATCCCTGGGTGAGGTCCTCCGCGTCCTCGGCCTCGGCGCCCTGTCGGCGCACAAATCCATAGATAGGTCGCCAATACGTGCGACAAAGCTTTTCGAGCGCCTCTTGCGCCGCTGCCGATTCGCTTTGTGCGGCCAGCACCACGCTCCAGTGCGTGGTAGTAAACGCCACCGGGCCGTGATGAGCATTTCCGCCAATCGCGGTCAGTGGAGTGACCTCATCCTCAGCGGGGACCACGGGACGATTGAACTAAAAAACGCGCCAAAGGCAAGTCTCATTTAGGCGAGCTCGAATCTCAACAAGGTCTCCGCCACAGCTACTGCTCAAACCGATAGCCGTGTAGTTTGATTTCTTTGGCGAATGCTTTTTCGACGATTTTTCGTTGTTCGTCATTGAAGACTTCGTGATACGGTCTGCGATCGGACCGGTATCCGGATTTGGCCGTAACGCCAAGAGTGCCGTCAAAAGGAATTTTTAGTTGCAAGAAGACTTCGCTAAGTTCCGCCAGCAGGTTCTCGTAGCGAAGGATCCGGTCGACGATGATTTTCGTGCCGGAGCGATCGGTGTATCGGAAGAAGTTAATGGGAAACCTGCCACGGGTGAGATATTCATCCAGTGAAAGGGAGCCGCCTTCACGCGCGGCATGCATGTGGTAGTGAGACAAAACCTTGTCCCACGGATTTCTTTCCACGCAAAACTTGAAGTAGCTGTTCCAGACGTCGGCCGGCACGCGGTTCCTAATCTCGCGTGCCGGCATGTGATTATAAAATTTGCCCCGACTTGTAATTGCGTGTCGCAGCACGGAGAAAAGTTTGCCAGGTCGTTCGAGGATCTCGGGAACTGGATTAATGAACCCCCCGTAATTGCGCGGCTGATGTCCTTCGACGGTCGGCGCAATCGGCGTCACGATGTCTTTAGCGCCACAGTGCTTTGAAAGAAAGACCTCAATGCTTGTGCCGGCAGTCTTCGCGGTCTTGATGAAGATGAATTTGTATTTGTGAGAAAGGATCATTTTCCCGCTATAACCTGTCGCACGCCCCATAAATACTCGCCAGCACTCGCATGAGCGAACAACGCATCGTAAACTGAGCTCCTCGCGAATGATCTCATTTCAAAAGCGGTTTCTGTTCGTTCACATACCGAAAACCGCAGGTAACTCGATTCAGAGCACGCTCCGCGATTATTCGGAGGATCAGCTCGTCGCCTTACGTAAAGAGCAAGACGGGATCGAGCGCTTCGGACTGCGCAACCCAAATTACAAAATCAAGAAGCACTCCACGCTCCGCGAATATCGAGATGCGCTTGGAGATGAGCAGTTTTGCAGTCTTTATAAGTTTACCTGCGTCCGAAACCCGTGGGATCGGATGGTCTCGTATTATTTTACACCTACGCAAAGTCCGGAGACTTGGGACCGCAAAAGATTCCGAGAGATAATTTCCAAAGCTGTATCAGTCGCAGACTATCTGCGACTGGATCCGGATGAAGAGGACCCGTTCGCTAACGTCGATTATATCATGTGCTTCGAGAATTTGGTGGACGACTTTCGCACCGTCTGCGGAACACTTGGCATTTCGCCGTCAACGCTACCGCGATATAACCGCTCCAGCCGCGAACATTACTCGAAGTACTACGATGATGAACTTCGCGAATTAGTACGGATGCGGTTTGCCGCGGAGATCGAGCGGTTCGGTTACAAGTTTTAGCAGCTATAACGCCCTGCAACGTCCCGCAGGGCACTCCAATGAGTTTATCGGCTGAATGCATGATGAAAGCGATGCGAAGACGCATCGCACTCAAAGCACCCCGTGCGAAATCATTAGAAACCTATCACCGTTTCGCGCAAGCTTTCGGAGTGCGTACGTGTCTCCGCGTCGCTCTTCGGAGTCTGTCACGCGAGGGCGACCCTTCGCGGTGATGGCTAAAAGCAACTGTAAAAGGCAATACCCAAGACTAAAGGGCGCGACGACGTTTCGTAGAAAATGGGCTGCGCAATTTCTGTTAGCGCAGCTTTACAACTTCCCAAGCGTCACATATTCGCCCGTCGGACGCTGAAACCATTCTGGCAGCTCAATGCCTGCCTCCAGAATGCTTTCATAACAGTTTTGCGTGATATCACCTCGTCGAGTGCTCTCTCCAAACACTGCAAAATTTTTCTCGGTCACAAACAGCCGGTGTTCGGGCAGCTTTGGCACCTCCTCTTTCAGATCATCCATTACTTTCGCGTTTGGGATATGGTCGGGCAAATGAGTGAACAGGTGCCTGAGCACTTTCGCGCGCAGGATTTGATGAATCCATATTTGGGACCAAGTCTTTCGCTCCAGGTAGACATCGCCAAATAGGTTCTTAGTTTTGTGAGGGTGAAGAGTGAACCAGGGGCTGCTCAATGTTGCCCTGCATCTGCAGAACAAGAGGCCATCGATCCCGGGTGAACGCATAGCATGAGAAATGAGACTGGCGACCTTGTCTGTGGGAAGTTCGATCGGGTATTTGTCGTCCACGCACCAGTAAATCCACTCTTCGTCGTCGATCTCCGCCAGTAAATGCAACACAGTGCCTTTAATGTCCGAAGGAGAAGTGAAATACTTGACGCGCTGGGTGTCGGTTCCGCCAAGCTCCTGATAAGGAATGTGAAAAACGAACGGATGATCCGGCCACAGGTGGTCGTACTTGAAAATAAGATGCCGGGTAATCGCGCGGAACCGATCACACGTAAGCACGATAGCTTTTATTTTATTTGGAGAACTCATAGCCGAAGTGCTCGATATCCACTTTGAACTTGTTGGCAATCACATCGCGTGTCCGCGAATTGTAATACTCAGTGTAGTGGCGGTCACGGGGATTGGCTCTTCGATGCGGCAACTTTTCGTCGAGAC
>Ga0193721_1000263_pt1 | contig 15900 bp, 14 predicted proteins | sample U2s2metaG_FD_145078 | JGI IMG/M metagenome (GOLD analysis project Ga0193721, IMG submission 145078) | Soil microbial communities from a riparian zone of the East river system, Colorado, United States - U2s2 | ecosystem: Environmental > Terrestrial > Soil > Riparian zone | place: USA: East River...
CCGTGCGTCTACAGTTTTCCTGATCAGCTCAACGGCGCGGGCGAAATTTTCGTCCAGGCGGTCCCGGAGTCGCTTAAGCTCAAAAATTTCTATATCCAGGACGCGTCCGGCCTTTTCAAGGTAGTCCATCGAATGATATAATGTGGGCAAGGGCGTGGTGCGGGCAAGAATTTGCACGCCTGGAACGAAAGGAAAAATATGAAAACATTTATCATCGCAATCCTGGCCGCGATGGTTACAACCGCCTCAGCGCAAGAATTCAGAGCCCCAATCGGTCCGCAAAAACCGGTGCGAGCGATGGAGACGCCTCCTCCTCTCTCAAAAATTTCTATATCCAGGACGCGTCCGGCCTTTTCAAGGTAGTCCATCGAATGATATAATGTGGGCAAGGGCGTGGTGCGGGCAAGAATTTGCACGCCTGGAACGAAAGGAAAATATGAAAACATTTATCATCGCAATCCTGGCCGCGATGGTTACAACCGCCTCAGCGCAAGAATTCAGAGCCCCAATCGGTCCGCAAAAACCGGTGCGAGCGATGGAGACGCCTCCTCCTCTCTTAAAACGTCCCGAAGTCACCGGAGTTGTCCCGCGAGGATTTAGCGACGGCCGTAATCCGCTACAGATGCTCAACCCATGGGCACCGGCCCGATACGGTACCTGGGTCGAGAGCACGTCGTTCGACCCGAACCACCCAGGAAAATGGAACGGCATTAAGCTGTTCGAAATTCTCTTTTGATCTGGTTGGGGAGCGCCTTTGCAATTACCTTTTCAGACTGATGTGCCCGGGGCGCCGGGATGTCTTTTGGGTTAGCGCTGCCCTTCAGCGAATTGCGCGAAAAAGTTTGCCAGCTGGGAACGCACCACTTGAAATGAGAGCTGCTCTAGTGCGCGTTCTTGAGATTCGCGTACGATCGTGGCGCGCAGGTCGGCATTTTTCAACAAGTCGAGTGCCATTGAAGCGATCTCGGTAATTGTCCTGCCTTCGCCGCAAGTTTTCGCAAACGCGATTCTTTCAATCGCACCGTCGCCGCCAACGCAGGGGATTCGGCAGAGAAGAGCGTCGCCCGCAACCTGTCCCGGCACATGGCTGCGATCTAGCTGCAACACGATCTTATGTCGAGCCACGTCGCGCAGGTAATCCGGGTATGACTTCCATTTTTCGATCAACCGGAGTTTTCCCTCTGGAAATCTTAAGTCGCGGAGCAATTGGTGCCCCTTATATCCAGCCAGGTTAACTACCGTGACCGGTTCGCCGGTCGCTTCACAAAGCTGGCGTGCCACTAGAAGCGCCGTGAAATGATTCCGCGTTGGCACGTCCCATTCGCGTGTGCCAACGAAAATTCCCGATTGTTCGGTTGGCAGCTGAGAAAAGTTCCATCGCTGATCTTCGACAGGGTATGGAGTCGGGATGAAGGCAACTGTCGCACGATCACGTTTCAAGCGGATGAGCTGATAAATTTCCGCGGCTTCCGGAGTGGTGGCAATGCATCCATCGGCTTCTGCCACAATTTTCATGAAGCGCGCTAACTTAGCGCGGTTACACAATTGCTGTGCAATCTGGTGGAGACCAGTCTCCTTCAGCGAAACAGCGACGGTGCGGCCTTGCTTTTTTACATCGCTTAACGCGCGCTCTGACGCGCGAAAATCGCTGCGTAAAAGCAGGAGGACCGGTATGTCCTCAGCGATAGCGCTACGCGGATTGAAATGGAAAGTTCCTCGTGTGCACGCAGCAAAAGCATGAAAATTGATCGGCGGATGCGCGCCCTCGCCCGGACCGGGGAGATTCTGAAATTGCTGCTGGCGATCGCGACCGCGCGGGTTGAGAACAGTGAGGCGAAAATTCTGCGCGGTTTGCGACGACATTGCTTACTGGATCAGCGGCCCTGAGCAGTTATTCATCCTGATTGCGCGGCGGCACCGCTGTTCTCAAAAGCGTCTCATCCTCGTCTTCTTGATCGCGTGGTTTGACTGGTATCGCCCGCCGGATCTCGACCGGTTCCTTCTCCTGCGGCGCGACCGGGATCGCTTTCCTGATCGGTTCAACCGGAATCGCTTTCCTAAGCTCTGAAGTGGACTCTGACGTTTGAGTATTCGGTCGGCTCCCGTTTGTCGTGCTACTCGCCGTCTTTGCTTCAGTCGTGACGGTTGCCCCATCAGTCTTCTGATCGTCGGCTGTTTCCGTTGCCGGCTGCGGTGCCGGCTCGGGCTTAAACGTCGGCTTAAGAGAATTGTACGGATCTTTGTCAGCCAGCAATGTAGAACTCTTGATCGCAATCGGCGTGACCTGACTTAGGTCCACAGCGAGCGCAGCCCGCGGTAAGTCGTCGGAGCCAAATTCACGAGCGAGGCGTGCGCGCGGTTCGCCATGGACGTTGCAAGGTTCAGTGGGCGCTTGCGATGGTGTTGCAATTTCCGTGTAGGTCGTGTGCCGCTGAACGCTGTCGCCCGTCGCCGTGCTTACAGTCTCGTAACATTTGTCGGTCGCAAGCAAGCCGGACCTCGAGCAAATCTCAATCTGTTTCAGATTTGCGGGCTGTTTAATCTCTCGCGGTGGATAACTCTCGGCGGCTGCGTTCATGATATCGACCCAAATCGGCAACGCGAGTTCCCGCCCGAACGCGCCCCGGTAAATCTTTTGCGGCTTGTCGAAACCTGCCCAAACCGCGCAGGTGAAATTCGAATCGTATCCAGCAAACAGCGCATCAGTGAAATCGTAAGCGGTGCCCGTCTTTCCTGCTGCGGGCATTTTCTTCAGGCCAAATTGCGTAAAAGCAGCTTTTCCTGTCCCTGATTGGAGCGCGTCTACAAGACAGGAATGTACTTCGAACGCGGTCTCAGGTTTGGTGACTATTTTCCTGATGGTCTGCTGCTTTCCATCCCAAACGAGCGTTCCGTCCTTTTCTTCGATGCGATCCAAAATGTGCGGTGTGTTTGGGCGCCAGCCGCCGTTTGGGAAAATCGTGTATGCAAGTGCCAGCTCGGCCAGAGTGATCTCGCTGCTGCCCAGAAATGTGGCCGGGTAGGGGCGAAGCGGCGAACGGACGCCCGCCGCGGAGCAAAGCTGCAACACTGTGTCGACTCCCGCGTCCATTCCCAGGCGGATCGTTGCGCCATTTTTGGATTTGGTCAGTGCCTGCCTCGCTGTCATCGCGCCTTCATAACGGTTGTCGGCGCTTTCTGGACCCCATTCGCCAAGAATTCCCGTTGTGCCACCGATCATCACCGCGCGATTATCCAGCGGCGAATCCTCAACCAGCGATCCGGGGTACATTCCTTTGTCGAAAGCGGCCACGTAAACAAACGGCAACATTGCAGTGCCCGCCGGCCGGCGGGCTTGCAGCGCACGGTTGAACTGGTTGTGCTCGAAATCGCGTCCGCCTACCAGCACGAGAATGTCACCACTCGCGTTGTCGAGGCCAATGACCGCGCCTTGCAAATATTCGGGCGCGGGCTGATCAGACATTTTACCGTTTGCCTTCGCCTTGCGAAAGGAAGCCGCGTAAGCGGAGTAAGTCTCGTGATTATACTCAGGACGCTGCTCAACCGACTCGAGATGAGCACGGACAGAATCCTCCGCTGCCTTCTGGAGATCGACATCGATAGTCGTGTGAATACGAAAGCCTTCATTCATCGCGCGGTCCCATCCTACGGCCGCGATCACCTGCTGCCGGATGTAATCGACCGCGTACGTTTGTCCCTGCGCGTTTTGCCGGCTCCCGATGGCGATCTGTTCCGCTCGGGCAGCGGCGCACCGTTCGCGGCTGATAAAGCCGAGGTCGCGCATCCGATCAAGCGCGTAGTCGCGTACTTCGCGTGAATTGGCGCGATCGGTCCATGGCGACAATCTGTTTGGGCTCTTGATCAGACCGGCGAGCGTGGCGCACTCCGCCAACGACATTTCACGCGCGGACTTGGCAAAGTACCCTCGCGCTGCTGCTTCGGCGCCGTACAGGCCGCCGCCGAAATAGATCCGGTTCAGATATAGCTCCATTATTTTTTGTTTCCCGAACTGATCTTCGATTCGCCGCGCCAGAAAAATCTCGAGCAGTTTGCGCCGGAACGTTCTTTCTTTGAGCGAAAAACTATTGCGCGCCAGTTGCTGCGTAATGGTGCTTGCACCCTGGCGCACATGGCCCGCGGTCAAATTCTTTAGCGTCGCGCGGGTGATGCCGAGCAAATCATAGCCGTGATGCTGATAAAATTTCGCGTCCTCTACGGCGACGACCGCGTTGACGAGATCGGGAGGCAACTGCTCGTACGGCACTGTCTGTCTGTTTTCTACGTAGATTTGGCCGAAGATTTTGCCGTTCCGATCCAAAATGACGCTGGCCGATTCCATTTGTTCGAGTTTGGTTAAATCGAACGTTGTCGCCTGCGCTTTAAGATCGGCGATAAGACTGGAAATGAACACAGTTGAACCAACGATCAGCAGTAAAACGATGCTCACGGGAATATAAAACCACGGCCTCAAATACCAAGGGGGCCGAAAGCGATACCCCGGCGGCGGCCTCAGATATGTGGTCGACTTGCTCAAATTGCGGAACAACCCAGTCGCGCAACTTAGGACGTTCAGTTAACGATTCAACGATTTAACGAATGAAACTCGGCAATCCCGACCTGACCCGATGCATTCGCACTGAAATCGAGAACCAAGGGCCGATTTCATTTGCGCGTTTCATGCACCAGGCGCTCTACCATCCTGAACATGGATACTATTCCTCCGGACGCTGCGCAATCGGACGTAAAGGTGATTATTTCACGAACGTCAGCGTAGGCCCGCTCTTTGGGGAAATTTTGGCCGCGCAGTTTGCTGAAATGTGGGAGCGCCTCGGCAGCGTGGAAGATTTCACCATCATCGAACAGGGCGCACACGACGGGCAGTTCGCGCGCGACGTGCTCGAATCTGTGCAAAAACGCGCACCAGAATTCTTCGCAGCTTTACGGTACCGAATAGTCGAGCCCTTTCCGATCTTGCAAGACCGGCAATCGCGGACGCTGGAACGGTTTCGCGATAAGGTGGAATGGCGCGACTCGCTGCAACCATTCTTGGGCGTTCATTTTTCCAACGAACTGCTGGACGCGATGCCGGTGCGCCTGATCAGCGGCAACATGGAAAAACTCGTTGATCTGGAGCATGACAAGTTTGTCTTTGTGGAGCGCCCAATTTCGCAACAGGCGACCTTCCAGCCGCCCGCACAACGGGACGCTTTCAATCAATCGGCGCTCGATTGGATCGACGACGTCGCAGCGAAATTGCAGCGGGGCTACGTAATCGCGATCGATTACGGGCGTTTCGGCGATGAATTCGACGGGTCTGTTCAGGTGCGGGCGCAACATCAAAATCTCGATTCGCCCTTCGAACAAATCGGGCAGGCGGACATCACCATGCATGTGGATTGGTCGAGCATTGTCGAGCGCGCGCAGGCAAACGGGTTGCGCGTTGCCGGATTCACCGATCAACATCACTTCCTTACCGGACTCCTTTCCGGGCGAGAGCTGCCTGATTCGCCCAAGTTAGGACGCGAATTGCAAACGCTGCTCCATCCGGAAATGCTCGGTCGCGCATTTCAGGTGCTCGGCTTGGCCAAACATATTGATCCGGGTGCCCCGTTGGCAGGCTTCAAATTTGCGCGTGAGCGGAGCGCTGTCGGTGAGAGTTAGCAATCCGTAGCGTAATTGGTCTTAGTGCAGATACCGACGGGCGCTATTGCAGACGTCCCGGTTCGCTTGCATGCGCGATTTATCTGCGAGGAAGAATGTAGCTCTTCATGGCCCAGCTCTTCTCGCGTGCGAACGTTTACTCCCGCGTGATCCTTCTCGGTGTCATCATTCTGGTTTGTGGCGCAGGTTGGGCAACCTCGACGATTTATTGGTCGCCGTACACGACGTATGTCGGGGTGCCGTTCGATCAACCGGTGTCGAAGATCCTACCCACTTCGATGCCCGCTGTACGAGGTTTCTCGGAGTAAATTACGATGAGCTCGTAGAGCAAACACTGCGCGGCGGATCGAATGAGGAAGTCCTTGAATGGTGCTTCGCGCGGGGCCGGCAGCCTACGACGAGGAAATCTCAATCTGGAATGCGTTTCTTAGAAAGCGCGGCTGGCGAGATGGAGCGAGCGAGGAACTCGCCGAGTCGAAGAAGGAAGCAGATTTTGGCGATCGCGAGGACATTCAAACGTGGATTGATCTGCATGACGCCGAAGAAGGAAGAACACCCCGAGCGCTTTGCTCGCGTAGAGTTTAAGTATTCGACGGAGCCGAACCGCAGTTCTACTCTTGTATTAAACTGACAACTTGCGTTGCTCAAAGCCCGGCATCCAACGGATAATAATGCAGCAAATCATCGCGCCAACCGCCCTGTCCCTTGCCGATGTGCTTAAAGCTGTTCACGACCTCGATGCGGTTAATCCATTTGGCCATTTTGTACCCCAGTTGATTCTCCACACGCAATCGCAGCGGCGCTCCGTGAGGAATCGGTAGCGGTCGGCCGTTCATTTCATATGCCAGAATGGTCTGGCGCTGCATGCCGAGTTCCAAGTCGATTACTTCGTAGTAATAGCCGTGACCTGGTCTCTCCCATTTCTCATCCAAAGAGTGGAAAACGAGAAACCGCGCATTCGGCAGCGGCCCGCACATATCTATAATCGAGGAAACCGAGACGCCCGCCCACTGTGCGAAGTAGCTCCAGCCTTGGATGCAGCAGTGCAACGTGGTTTGTGTCTGGCGCCGCATGTGATGCAGATCATTAAGCGAGAGACTTAAATTTTTTTCTACCAAACCACCTACTTCGAGCCGCCAGTCCGTGAAATTAGCCGCGGCCAGGCGCTCATAGATTTCGTTGCGCGGCGGTTTTCCATTGATACGCGCATACGCAGAAGCGCGCAGATACTCTTGCCGCGAATCCCAATGACGAAAAAGAAGCCGTCGCAAAGGATCAATGCCGATTTCCAGCAAGCGCTTTGCTTGCGACGGCGAGACTAACGAATACCTAGTTCCCCAAATATGGAAGACGATCATGGCAGCAATTGCCAATAGCCCGATGATCGTGGCGAGCGCATAAGACGAGGCTTCGTCTCCGAGAACGATTTTCGTCATCTCACGGCCAAAACCATGTGCAAACACCAAGCTGATATGGACGACGATGAAACCATTGAAGACGATCAGTCCGATGAAGTGGAGACTTCGTGCCGCTTGCCGGCCGCCTAACATTTTGGGAAACCAGGGAAACCGCGCACCCAGCGCCGGCGACATCATTATTCCGGTAACAATTTGAAGCGGCGAAAGGATGAAAATAATGAAACAGTAGGTGAGTTGTTGAATCGCATTGAACGGATTTCCCTCAGGAGGCAGTCGAAAATGGAAGTAGGCCACGATAGCCTGCCACGCCGCCGGGAAGACGTCCCACGACGTTGGCAGAAGGCGTCGCCACTGAGGTGTCGCGAAGAGCAGGACGACGTAAATCAAACCAGCCAGCAGCCAGCCGTTCACGGCCCAGAAGTGCCAATGACGACCCAGGCCAAGGTTGTTCTCTCCCGGCAAAGCGGTCCATCGAGACATCGGCTCGACTTCATCCTCTGACGTCCAGAGCTGGTCCTTTGGCAGTCGTTTCTTCGTTAAGCGGAACCATTCGCTTTCGGGCAAAGAGTCGTCGCGCCAATAAAACTTCGGATGCGCACCGATGATCTCGATTCCGCTGCGAATGAGTAACGTGATGAAGAGAAAGTTGAAGAAGTGGGTTAATCGGACCCACAACGGAAATCCGAGTTGAAGCGTATCGTCCATAACGCGAACCGTCGGCGTGTGATTCTGTATTTATCGCACATGCTGGCTCTGCCGGATGGCGCTTACGAGACGTAGGGCGCTTGACCCAAAGCACCGCGCGCCGAGACGAACGGCTACCGACAGAAGTTTCGGATTACTTTTCCTGAGTTCCTGGTTGCGTGATTGGCTGTTTCTCAGGAAAAACAAAATGCCGGATGTCGAGTCTTTACGATTCGTCATCCGGCATTGCAATGGTGTGCAGCAAAGACTGAATTGTGCATTACCGATCTTTCGTTCTTTGAAGCCTCAGGCGGTTTCGCTCGTGACGTCTTCACGGCGTATCCAAGAACTATCAATTGATTAGCTCTTGGAGTTAGCCGTCGACTTGAAGAAGCGCGAGAGAATGCACTCTCTGCGTCCTAGATGCGTCTTCTTCTGGACGAAAATCTCGACTGGCGATTGCGGCGCGATTTGGCCGCACATCACGTGGACTCAGGCCGCTGATCGGCTGGGCCGGAATCGAAAATGGGGAATTATTAAAAAAAGCGGTGCGAAGTGCCGGGATGAACATCCCGGTTTCGTGATGATGAAAACGCGCGCCGGCGGAACTCGCGTTTGGACATGCTTCGGGCAAACAACTTCCCCGAATCTGTTAATATTCTGCGCTTGCCGGGGTCGACAATTGCGTTGACTCGACTTTCACGCGTCCAGGTCGCATTATCGATGGGATGAGTGTGAGGATGTTTTCCCTGCTTTCGAAATGGCCGCTAGTACGGCAAATCCGCGAACGCAAGGACGGCACCGGCCTCGAGTCAATATCAGACAAAACGCGTGCGATGCACGCGAGGATTGACGACGCAAAAGTTGCTCGCTCGATCTGCCCGTATTGCGGCGTTGGATGCGGCCAGCTCATTTACCACAAAGAAGGGAAACTGATTTCAATCGAAGGCGACCCGGAGAGTCCGATCAGCCAGGGCAATCTTTGTCCAAAGGGTGCGGCGTCGTATCAATTGCTCACGCATTCGCAGCGCGAAACGAAAATAAAATATCGCGCGCCACGCGCGAGACAGTGGACGGAAATTTCGCTGGATCGCGCGATGGACATGGTAGCGGACCGCGTCTGGGAATCGCGTAAGCGCACTTTCGTCAGCCAGGAGAACGGGCCGACAACCAATCACACAACTGCGATCTGCCATCTCGGCGGCGCAACCCTCGACAACGAAGAGAATTATCTCATCAAAAAACTTTTCACCGGAGGCCTGGGCATGGTCTGTGTGTCCAACCAGGCCCGGATATGACATAGCAGCACGGTGCCCGGTCTGGGCACCTCTTTTGGCCGGGGCGGAGCTACGACTGCGCAACAAGATCTGGCCAACGCGGACTGCATTTTGATTGAAGGTTCGTCAATGGCAGAGGCGCACCCAGTCGGTTTCCGCTGGGTAATGAAGGCTAAGGAGCGCGGCGCGACCGTAATCCATGTAGATCCAAGGTTTTCGCGCACGAGCGCGCTGGCTGATATCTGGGTGCCGATTCGCGCCGGCAGTGACATCACGTTTCTTGGCGGAATTATCCATCATGTCATCGAGAACGAACTGTTCTTTCGCGATTACGTCGTTCACTACACGAATGCGTCCTGCATTTTGCGCGAAGAGTACCGCGATCCTGAAGATAACGCCGATGGTTATTTCTCCGGTTGGAACGAGAACCGGCGCGCCTATGAGATGGAAAGCTGGAAATACAAGGGCGAAGGACTGAGCTATCCCGAGCGGGATCTCACTCTGCAAGATCCACAATGTGTTTTTCAGAAACTCAAACGGCATTTCGCGCGCTACACGCCGGAGATGATCGAAAAGGTTTGCGGAATCCCGCCGACGCTTTTTCAGAAAGTCGCAGACACGCTCGTTGCAGCGTCCGGTCCAAATAAAACCGCGGCGATCTGTTATGCCGTCGGCTGGACGCAGCATTCCAAAGGCGTCCAGATCATTCGCACCGCGTCGATCCTGCAACTTCTGCTCGGGAATATCGGCCGGCCGGGTGGCGGTATTCTCGCTCTTCGCGGCCACGCTTCGATCCAGGGCTCGACCGATATCCCCACGCTCTATGACATTTTACCTGGCTATCTGGCGATGCCGCGCGGCGGAGATGAGGAGACCCTGCAGAAATATCTCGATGCGCACACGACAAAGACCGGGCTGTGGTCGAACACGCCGGCGTATTTCATCAGCTTGTTAAAGGCTTACTACGGCATACGCGCGACCGCGAAGAACGATTTTGGTTATGACTGGCTGCCGAAAATTACCGCCGACCATTCCTTCTTCGAATACCTCTACGACATGGCCGACGGAAAAATGGAGGGGATGTTCCTGATTGGACAGAATTCGGCTGTCGGCGCGCCGAATACGCGCTTGCAACGAAGGTCCATGGCGAAACTGAAATGGTTTGTTATCCGCGACATGGTCGAAACCGAGCCCGCCAGATTTTGGCGCGACTCGGCTGAAATCGAGCGCGGCGAATTGAAAACGGATGAGATTGAGACCGAAGTCTTTTTCTTTCCTGCCGCTGGCCATGCGGAAAAAGAAGGCGCGTTCACAAATACGCAGCGTCTCTTGCAATGGCGCGAGAAAGCGGTCGAGCCGCCGGGCGATTCTCGGTCCGACGCGTGGTTCATTCACCAACTGGCTTTGAGGTTGATCGCCAAAGCCAGAGGCTCCGATGATCCGATAGACGAACCACTGCGCGCGCTCGACTGGTGGTACCCGGAGGACGAATTCGGCGAGCCCAAAATGGAAGCGGTGCTCGCCGAGATCAATGGTTGGAAGACGGTACCGGAACCGAATGCAGAAGGCGTTCTTTTTGCGAGAGATCGAGAAGGGCAACCACATCATGGTCCGCAAGTCGCCGATTACAATGAATTGAAACCTGACGGCTCGACCGCGTGCGGCGCCTGGATTTATTCCGGCGTTTTCAATCGAGGCGGCGTGAACAAAGCAAACGCGCGTCAGTCGAAGGATTATCTCGGCCACGGCTGGGGCTTTAGTTGGCCGAGTGATCGCCGCATCATTTATAATCGCGCCAGCGCGAAGCCGAACGGTGAGCCATGGAGCGAACGCAAGAAACTTGTCTGGTGGGATTCGGAAAAATGGACCGGCATTGACGTCCCTGATTTCAAGGCAAGCAAACCTCCCGATTATCGACCGCGAGGAGACGAAACTGGCCTTGAAGGTCAACGCGGCGACGCGCCCTTCATCTTGCATGAAGATGGGTTGGGCTGGATGTACGTGCCGAAGGGTTTGCAGGACGGCCCATTCCCGACGCATTACGAGCCGCTGGAATCGCCGGTGCGAAATCCGTTCTATTCACGCGACACGAATCCGGTGGTGAACTGGTTCACACGAAACGAAAACCGTTTCGCACCGCCAGGCGACCCGCGCTTTCCGTACGTTCTCACTACATATCGGCTGACCGAGCATCATACCGGCGGCGGGATGTCGCGTTTCCTGAGCCATCTTTCCGAATTGCAACCGGAGATGTTCGTCGAAATCTCGCCAGAATTGGCGGCCAAGCTGAAGATCGACAATAGCGATTACGTTTGCATTGTGAGCTTGCGCGGCGCGATTGAAGCGCGCGCGCTCGTTAGCCGGCGTATTCGCCCGATGAATTTGAGCGGAAAAACAGTGCATCAGGTCGCAATTCCATTTCATTTCGGAGCAGCCGGTCCATTGCGCGGTAACGCTGCCAATAATCTGGTTGCGATTTCCGGCGAACCGAATGTCACGATCATGGAAAGCAAGGCGCTTGTCTGCAACATCATTCCGGGCCGCCTGCCGCGCGGCCCGGCTTTTCTTGATTGGCTCGAGCGAAACGCGCCGCAGGCCGGTCAGCCACCAAATTTGCATCCGGAACAGCCGCCCCTTGGCGCGCCGAGCGGGGGAAGATTTTCTCGTAGCCACGGCAAGGAGGGAAAAACGGTATGAGGACAATCGAAATGGTACGGACGAAGTGCCGGCGCGTCCGCAGCTTCATCCGATGTGCTCGGCTACCGCGCCTCCAAAATTACCCGTTCAACGTGCGAGTAAATGTTGAACGCCGGCGGACGCAGGAATCCGATCAGCGTTTGATTGCTCTCGCGAGCGAACTCCATTGCGAGGGATGAAGGGGCCGAGACCGCGGCGACGATCGGAATTCCAGCCGCAAGCGCTTTTTGCATGATCTCGAATGAAGCGCGGCCGCTGACGAGCAAAAGGTATCGATCTAATGGAAGTTGATCGTCGAGAAAGGCGCGACCGATCGCTTTATCGACGGCGTTGTGACGCCCGATGTCTTCGCGGACAATCTTAGGCTCGCCATTCAAATCGAAGATTCCGGCGGCGTGAATTCCGCCAGTCCGCGCAAAATCGCTCTGGGCTTCTCGCAATTTCTCCGGCAGCACGAGTAAAGCGTGGAGATCGATCCTGATCGATGTCGATTTTATCGTCGGAAAGTTTTGCCGGATGGCTTCGATGCTTGTCTTGCCGCAAAGTCCGCAACTGCTCGAGATTGTGCCGAAGCGCTGGACCGAATTCAGTTTTACTTTGACGCCTGCGGCAAGATCAACAATCACAACATTGTCGCCCGTCTCCGAAATCCCGGCGATCTCCCGGGACTCGCGAACAATCGCTTCGGAAACCAGAAACCCAGCGGCGAGTTCATCGTCGTGTCCCGGCGTTCGCATGGTGGTCGCCAAAGTTTTTCGGCCGATTCGGATTTCGAGCGGTTCTTCTATCGTGAGATCGTCGTGCGAATAATCAAGTGATCCATCCTTCTTCCGCCGGATGATGTTGCCCGGACCGATGCTGTGCGCGTCTTTCATCTGAAATGATTTCAGATATTGTTGCCGCCGGTGGAAATCTGTCACTTGTACATTTCGCCGGGACACAATTTTGTCGGGCATCACGGTCGCGAGCCGGACACGCACGCTATGATTGAGGTGCCGGTGATCGAATGCGTGGCTGGCAGAGGGATTCGTGGCGATCGTTACTTCGATTTCAAGAACGATTACAAAGGCCAGATCACATTCTTTTCGCTGGAAGTTTTTAATGAACTTTGCGGCGCGCTTCAAATCCAGGACTGTTTGCCCTCTCTTCTGCGGCGCAACGTGATTGCCCGCGGCGTCGATCTAAATGAATTGATCGGCCAGAATTTTGAAATTCAAGGCATTCGTCTTCACGGCATGGAGGAATGCCGGCCGTGCTATTGGATGGATCGCGCAATTGCGGCCGGGGCGCACGAATTCTTGAAAGGTCGCGGAGGATTACGTGCAAAAATTCTTTGCGACGGAAGATTGTACTCGACGGCGCAATTGACTGAACTGACAGGCCAACACTTCGTAGTCGCCTCTCCCTTCACAAGGGAGAGGTAGGGTACTAGCAAACGTCATCGCGATGCAAACCCCTTACCTCAATCCTCTCCCCTTTGCGAAGGGCGAGAGGCGGATTTTGTCCCCCGCCGGAATGAATATCAGTGCAGCCTTGCTCGCTGGTGGCGAATCACGCCGGATGGGGCAAGACAAAGCAATGATTCTCTTCCGCGGAAAACCGCTGTGGCAAACCCAGCTGGATCTGCTCCGGACGCTCAACCCGAAAGAAATTTTTGTTTCCGCAAGAACTGATCCGGTCTGGCGACCTGCCGACGTTGATTTCGTCTCCGACATTCCTCCTTCACGCGGGCCACTCAGTGGCCTGGCTGCATCGCTGGATCGGATGTGCGGCACTCATCTTCTCGCGCTCGCCGTTGATATGCCGCTGATGAGCGAAAAGTATCTCCGCCATCTTTGCGACACGATTGAGCCGCATGTGGGCGTCGTTCCTGGGATCTATGGCCGTCCCGAACCGTTGGCGGCAATTTATCCTCGAGAAGCAGCTACCGAGTTTCAAGGCGCGCTCGCAGGCCCGGATTTCTCATTGCAAACAGTGGCGCGCCGTCTGGTCGAGTCCGGAAAACTGCGCGAGGTGGCTATCACGGAGCAGGAGCAAAGCCTCTTTCTAAACGTGAATCAGCTGTCCGATTTGCAATCGGTGTGACGCTCATTGCGCTGTAGCCACGGCTCTGTGGGCTGTCTTGGGGCGCGGACCCTCCGATTTGCATGACCGGCCACAGGCCGGTGGCTACAAGACTGTTTCGCACGTGAATTAAAACCGCTCTTGCAAAAACGATGCGGCTGCTCGATATCTCCACTTGCGATTTTTGGGGATTGTATGAAGAGCTCGATAGCCCGCGGCGCGTTTTTATTTCTTCTGGTTCCAACCTGCGCCCTGGCCGCTCGCAGTGTCGTGAATATGTCGCATTACGACATGATGCGGCCGGATTTTGCCGCCATGAAACGCGAGGGTATTGTCGGCGTGATCCATGAAGCCACGTATCCCAGCTTTCAGCGAGACTCAAAATATCTGGATCGGCAAATGGGCGCGGTGCAGGCCGGCCTGCTTTGGGGCGCCTATCATTACGCCAACGCAAGCGACCCTGTGCGTCAGGCTGACCATTTTTTAAGCGTCGTCTCCAGCTCATGGGCGCGAGTTAATCCCGTTGTGCGGCCCAGTGCCGGCGTATTGCTCGTGCTCGATTTCGAAAAGAATGGTCACTACCCTGGTGGCACTATGCGCCCTGATCAGGCAGTTGCGTTCGTCGAACGAATTAGAGAACGCACTGGCGTGTACCCCGGCATTTATGGGAGCGAGTATTATCTGCGGCAGGCGTTGAACAGTCCAAAAGTGACAAACGCGCAGAAGCAGACGCTGACGAATTGTTGGTTGTGGATTGCAAATTATTCCAAGGAGCCGCGCGCTACGGCGCCCTGGTCTTACTGGGCTCTGTGGCAGTACTGCGGTGACGGTAAATGCCGTCTCCCGCGCTCTGCTTATCCAATCAGGACCGCCAACATTGCCAAGGCAGAACTCAACATCTTTCGTGGAAGCCAATCTGAACTGCAAGACTTCTGGCAGCGACGTGCCTGGGATCCGGCAGGAGGGAAACCTCGCCGCGAATCGGAGCTTGCGCTGAAATCCGATCTGTAGGTTGGATCGTTGCTTCGAATTCGGTTCAATATTTTGACTCGTTTAAAGCCCGAAAAACTGGAGCCGATCGGAGGGCCGACTTTCAGTCTGGGACAGGTTTGGTTTTCGGGTTCAGCATCAACCAACAGCCAAAGGAGATAGTATGCCGACACCAAAAGTAAATGCCTGGTACGGGTGGGTGCCCGACCGGCCCGATTATCGGGACAAACTCTACACCACCATCGCCGCGCCGCCGAAGAAACTACGGAAAAAAGTGGATTTGTGCCGCCACTGTTCAGGTGTCGAAGACCAGGGGCAACTCGGCAGTTGCACAGCCAATGCGTTGGTGGGCAACCTGGAATTCCTCGAAAGAAAAGCGGGTCGCACGGTCACCAATCTGAGCCGGCTGTTCGTTTACTACAATGAACGCGCGATGGAAGGGACGATCAATGACGATGCTGGCGCGATGATCCGCGACGGCGTCAAATCGCTTGTCAAGCTTGGCGTATGCAGTGAAAAGAAATGGCCGTACACAATTGCGAAGTTCACAAACAAGCCGCCAGCTGCGTGCTACAAGCAGGCGTCCGATCATCAGGTTACGTCTTATCATCGCATCATCAGTTTGCGGCAGATGCGCCAATGCCTCGCCGAAGGTTACCCATTCGTTTTCGGTTTCTCAGTTTATGAAGCATTCGAGGGGGATGAAGTTGCCCGCACCGGCAAGTTGAATCTGCCTGAGCCCAGCGAAAAACAACTGGGCGGCCACGCCGTGATGGCCGTGGGTTATGACGACTCAGCCGAGCGTGTACTCGTCCGCAACTCTTGGGGAACGGACTGGGGTATCAAAGGTTATTTCACGATGCCGTACGATTATATCTCGGACGGTAACCTCGCAGACGACCTCTGGACCATCCGCGGACTTGAGAATTGTAGGTGAGGCGAGGGGGCACTTCGCCAAGGCTAATCCGAGGCTTTCGCGAGCGGCCGCGAGCCACGGGAAACTGCGGCTCCTTATTTTTGGATACCGCGCCGCGTTGTGAGATACACGGCAAAGCTCCCGAGCCAATGTCCACCTTCGTAGTGCGCGCCCGTGACTGCTGCGAGTCCGG
>Ga0193721_1000264_pt1 | contig 15885 bp, 15 predicted proteins | sample U2s2metaG_FD_145078 | JGI IMG/M metagenome (GOLD analysis project Ga0193721, IMG submission 145078) | Soil microbial communities from a riparian zone of the East river system, Colorado, United States - U2s2 | ecosystem: Environmental > Terrestrial > Soil > Riparian zone | place: USA: East River...
CGGTGAAAAGGCAACTGGGTCACAGCGTCGCGAGCGGGGAGGAAAGCGCGAAGCCACTCCGCCGCCGGAGAGACAATAACCAATCCAGACTCGATCGAGAGTTCGAGACTTTCACAATCAGCCCGGCAGTATAAAAAGCTGTCGGGCTTTTTTTGTAACAGGAAGCGGGACTATTTACTCCCGGCATTTTCTACAGCGGCTGTATCAGCCGCCAGATATTTCACACCGATGAGCCAAGCCGCCCCGGAGAGGAAAATGATTCCGGACACAAACAAAAAGGCCACATGCATGTTGGTATGACCGCCGATGTAACCCAGCAGCCAAAACGCCTGCACGTCGCCGAACGCATGGATAACAAAGATGTTCGCAGCAAACGCGGTCGCGCGCACTGTTGGCACCGAAACGTTGGCCAGCGCCGTGTTTGACGGGCCTGTGTTCAAGAATAAGAAAAAAATCGCCAAGAACATTGTCACCCATGCCGCAGGAAACGGAATGTAAAGGGTCGCAATGAAAAACGGACACGCGATTAGCATGCCGACTCCTGAGACCCAGAAATAAGAACCAGGGAAACGCGAACGTAATTTATCTGCGACGACGCCGCCCAAAAGCGTCGAGGCCAAACCGGCGACTACAGTGATCAACCCGAAGATCGTTCTGCTCACAGCTGGGCTTTGATTTCGATAAGTGAGATAAGCCGATACCCAATATCCCAAGCCACCGGTTACAAAAGTCATCAATGTTTGGGCGACGCAGTTAATGAGATAAGAGCGTGTGCGGAACAACTGCAGGTAATCTCCGATGCTGCGGCGCGGCGATTCCCGCGCCAAGTGATGCGCAGCGACGCGAGGATCGCGTTGCCAAAAGCACAGCAGGCCCAGCAGCAAACCCGGCGGTGCTACGAGATAAAATGCCCAGCGCCAACCGAGATGAGCGCCGACCAAGCCGCCGATGACATACCCCAGCGCGCTGCCAACCGGAATCGCAGCACAAAAAATCGCCATGACCCGACCGCGTATGTCGATCGGAAAAAGATCAGATAAGATTGCCGGTGCGGCCGGTCCGTAGCCGCCTTCGCCAATTCCAACACATATTCGCGTGACAAACAGAATGGCGAATGTCGCCGCCAGACCAGAGCCGCCGCTGGCCAGGCTCCACAAAATCACAGCGGAGCCGATGATGAGCCATCGCGAGATCCGATCGGCTAGCAAGCCGAGAATCGGTGCGCTGATCATGTACGTTACGAAAAACGCGTCGCCGAGCAGACCGGTCTTTGTCATCGCGTTTACGTCGGTGGCTGCGAAGAAACTTGCGCGAATATCGGGTTCGAGCGCGGCCAGAATTTGCCGGTCGATGTAATTGAAAAGATTGATACTCAGGAGCAGCAAGAGTGCGGTACGCGCGCCGCTTAGCGGCTTCTCCCGGGCAGATTGCATCGACAATTGCCGATTGCAGTTTGCCCGACGCCGATTGTAAATCATAAACGATGCCTTCTACGTCCCGCACCGAGCGCGCCATCTACTTCATTGGACGGCTACTGGTGCGCTGCTTTTATCGCGTCACTGCGACCGGTCTGGATAACGTGCCGAGCGGCGGGTTTCTCCTCGTGCCCAATCATATCAGCTGGGTGGACGCTCTCGTCTTGCAGCTTGTCTGTCCGCGTCCGATCCGCTACGTCATCGACCAGGCGTATTATCACAAACCGGTCTTGCACCCGATCTTGCGTGCGCTCGGTTGCATCCCAATTAGCATCCGCCATTCGCACGCTGCGGTCCGCGTCGCAGCGGAAAGAATTGCCGATGGCGAAATCGTTTGCGTTTTTCCTGAAGGCCAGCTGGAACGCAGGGGAGTTCTGTTGCGTTTGCACCGCGGTTACGAATTGATCGCACGGCACGCGAATGCGCAGGTGGTTCCGGTTTGGTTGGATCAACTCTGGGGATCGATCTTCTCATTCCAAGGCGGAAGATTTTTCACAAAGTTTCCGAAACGCTTCCCCTACCCCGTCACGATCGCGTTTGGCAAACCGCTTAAAGCCGAGGCCGCGGATGTCGCGACCATGCGCGAGGAATTGCTGAAGCTTGGCGAACTCTGCTTTAGCCGCCGGCCTTCATTGGATCGACATCTCGCCGAAGAATGTGTGCGCGGACTGAAACGCAGGCGGTTCGCGACAGCAGTAATCGAGGGAACTGATCACACCAGGCTAGGTCGAGCCAAACTGCTCGGCGCGGCGGCAGCATTAAGTCGTCATCTTCGAAAGGAATTTTCCGACGAACGAATCGCGATCGTCTTGCCCGCCAGCAAGGGATCGATGGTGGCCAATCTGGCTGTGACACTGGCAAACAAAGTTCCGGTCGATCTTAATTTCACCATGGGACGCGCGGCGAATGAATCCTGCTGCAGGCGGGCCAATTTGCGGGTCGCGATTTCAGCCACGCCATTCATCGAACGACTCAAGGATTTTCCGTGGCCGGAACGCGTTTTGAAGCTGGACGAACTGCTGCCGCGGATGAAACGCCAAATCATTTTCTGGTGGATAATGTCGGTGCTGATTCCAGCAGGTTTGCTCTTGCGGCTTTTGCAAATTCCCAAGCAAGGCGGTCACGCCGAGGCAATATTGCTCTTTACAAGCGGCACCACCGGAGAACCAAAAGGCGTTGTGGTTAGCCATCGCAACGTCGTCGGAAATGTCTCGCAATTCCGGGAACTGCTCGACGCAAGAAAAACCGACGCCATCCTTGGTTCCCTGCCCTTCTTCCACACGTTCGGATCGACGGTCACACTTTGGTATCCGCTCATCGAAGGCGTTTGCGTCGTCACGTATCCAAATCCGTTGGAACCGGCCCGCTGCACAGCATTGATTGACAGATACAAGCTGACGTTTCTGCTCGCGACGCCCAGTTTTCTGCGTTTGTACTTGCGCAAAGCCGAGCCTGAGCAACTCCGTACTTTGCGCCTCATTATTGTCGGCGCGGAAAAATTGCCTCTCGATCTGGCGAGCCATTTTGAAGGGCGTTTCCACAAGAAAGTTTTTGAAGGCTATGGGCTCACTGAGACTGCACCCGTAGTCAGCGTTAATTTGCCCGATCCGGAACCGAAAAAGCCCGGTGAACAAGTGCAACCGTCAAGCCGTTTGGGATCGGTTGGCAGACTGGCACCCGGAATGGCAGCGGAAATTCGCGAACCGGAAACGGGCCGAAAACTTTCTTTGCACGAAACCGGAATGCTTTGGTTGCGCGGCGTCAACATCTTCGAAGGTTATCTGGACGATCCGAAGCGAACGGCAGAAATCCTGCATGATGGCTGGTTGAAAACTGGCGACATCGGCCGGTTCGACGAGGACGGGTTCCTTTACATCGAAGGCCGACTCTCGCGTTTTTCAAAGATCGGCGGTGAAATGGTGCCGCACGAAACAATAGAACAAAAAATCATCGATCTATTGGAGCTATCCGGGAGAGATGAGCGCCCCATCGCAATCGTCGGGGTCCAGGATGAAGCTAAAGGCGAGGCGCTCGTGCTCCTCAGCGCAGTCGATCTCGATCTCGCGGAGCTGCGCAAAAAACTGCAGGAAGCAGGTGTGCCAAACTTGTGGATTCCGAAACACGTGCAGCGCGTCGAAGCAATTCCGGTCCTCGCTTCTGGAAAATTAGATTTGAAAAGATGCCAGGAGCTCGCGGCTGAAAAGTAGCACAGCCATCCTGGCTGTGGGGCCTGGCGGGCATCTTGCCTGCCGATTTACAAGGCGAGATGGCCAGTCGCCCTACAGCAAGATGCCTGTGCTACGGACGAGTGACCTGATCTTCTTCTTTCAACCGCCACGGCGAAATCCTGTCAAAAAGATCCCGCGTCGCGCCCGCGATATCTTCGGCTTTTGACACGCCGCTGTCGATCAACGCCCGTCCAGTGCTTAACCAAATTTTCCTCACGACCAAGGCACCGTTTTCGCGCACGATTCGGCCAAGGTGCTGGACAGCCGCAGCTGTAGCAGATTTCCGGATAAGTTCAGGCGGGCAGCGCGAAGTCAGCTCGCAGTAGCGGCGGGCCACTTCGCCCACGCGCAGCGTGAGGAACGCGTTCGCCGCGCCATTGGACACGCATTTCACAAGGAGAGCTGAGATACCGCTCAGGCCTGGGATTCCGCCTTTGAGCGCCGGCACGACAGAAACTGCAAGCGGCGCGACCATTTCGCCAAGGTCAAGCGATTCAAGCCCGCTCGCGACGAAAGCTGTTCCAGCGACGTTCGCATACAGCCGCACCAATTCTCGAGGAGATGGACGTTGGACGTAAATTCGCGCGACACGCGAGACCATTTGAATTTGGGTGAAGAGGACGATGAGTCCATCAAGTCGACCATTTTGCATTAGCGCCGTGCTAAGAAACACAGTGCTCGCTGTTCTGCGGACAACTGAATCCGCCTGCGCTGAGAGATGTCCCACTGCGTTTTCGATCTCCTCATTGGTAATAAGCGGCATGTGTCGTGTCCGTGGATTTACGGCGAGTCGGATCCGGAGAGCCTGCAAATAGGCGTCGTGCTTTGGGCCGGAATCCTCCTCTGGCGGGACGAGGGCAGCGGGAAGCCTTGCGTATGCAATTGCGCAGTAGAGCGCGAAAAATCCAGCAGCAGCGCAAACGCTCCAGAATACGATTGTCCCGGCGATCGGATGGATCCTCTCGGCAAGGGAGATCAAGCTGGCAACACCTGCAATTACGAGGGACACCAGGCAAACCGTCATCAGCATAACGCCGCCGACGATTAATTTGCTCGCGCTGGAACTCTGGACTGCGACAACGGGTTTCACGATCGTTCCTGGTAACTGTGCACCCAGGATCGCAGGGTTCAATCGAAACGCGTGTGATAGTTCTGATGAGTTGACGCGACGCGCACACATCTGAAGTTCGCCGGTAATGAAAAACACATTCCTGGCGTTTTCTTCGGTGGGTCCGAACCGTGATTCCTCCAAGGGTGCGCGTGAGCAGCCTTTTTGGGACGAACACGCGGCATTTATCGATCAACTGGTTGATGAAGGTCTCGTTCTGATGGGTGGCCCCTTACTCGATGAAGCTGGCATGCCGCAGGGCGCTCTCTTAATCGTCAACGCCGGCGATGAAGACGAAGTGAGAGAAAAACTGAAGAATGATCCCTGGTTCCAGCGCGGCATTCTCAAACTGGAGAGCGTAAAACGCTGGCAAATCTTTATCGATGCGAGGAAGTAAGACACGTATCTGGGCCGAGGCGTTTTTTCCCCGATCCGGTGTAGACGCGGCTGTGTCAGCCGCGGATTAGTCCCAATTCGGCTGAAATTGGCTGGGACCTGCGCGTTGGATGCCGTGTCAACCCGGCTTCGGAGTTACAATGCGCCGTGGCGAACTTTTTCGTCCATCGCCAGGTAATCGTTCCGCGGCGGACTGAAGGTATCGAGCACGCGTGTTGGTAACATCACTTCCACCCCGTGCGGAACATTGCTGGCGAGATAGAACGAATCGCCGGTGGAAAGCTCGTGCGGCACATCTTCAACAATGAGCCGCATTTTGCCTTCGATAATGTGAACGATCTGCTCCTGCGGATGCGAATGCGCAGGCATGCGACTCCCGGCCGCTAGCGTGGCGAGCATCTGATACATCGTTTTGCCGTTTGCGACCGTCCGGCGCGTGATGCCGGGACAAATCTCAATTGTCGGGTTCTCTCGTTTCATTTCAGAATCTTACGCGAAGCCCCCATGGCGTCGTCAGATTTTTTGTACCCGAAATTACTTGTCACTTGCCATTTGTTACAGGTCGCTGGCAAGATCCGGCCATGAAAACATTTACGTCATTACTCACAATCCTGTTCGCAACATTGATCGCTCTTCCGTCATTTGCGCAAAGTCCCGCCGAATCACCGGCTGTCGCCACTTCGCCGGCTGCCGCGAGTGCTACGGGCGGCCAGCCGAATCCGCAGGAGATGATGAAGCAGATGATCGAGTTGTCGAAACTGAACGAAAATCACAAGCTGCTCGCGAGCATGGACGGCAATTGGAACTTCAGGATCAAAATGTGGATGAACCCCGATCCGAACGCGCCACCGCAGGAATCCAAAGGCACCGCCACCCGCAAGAGCATCATGGGCGGTCGCTACTTTGTCATGGACGTGAGCGGAAAAATGCAGATGCCCGGTGAAGACGGCAAACTGAAGGATATGCAATTCAAAGGCATGGGCATCGAAGGCTATGACAACGTAAAGAAAAAGTTCGTCGGCTCGTGGATCGACAACATGGGCACCGGTGTCCAGTTCTCCGAAGGAACCTACGATCCCGCGACTAAGACATTCACTTACACGAGTGAGATCGAAATGATGCCCGGAATCAAAACACCAGTCCGCGAAGTGCTGAAAGCTGCCGACAACAACCACATGATGTTTGAATGGTACGAAAACCGCGGCGGCCAGGAAAAGAAAACCATGGAAATCAATTACACCCGCGCGGGCAAGAAGTAGCCAAGCTTCGATTTGATTCTGCGAGAGTCACGACATCAGTGTCGTGGCTCTTTTGCATTTCGTGTGAGATCGACAGCATCCGAGCGAGCTAACCCGCCGAACTCGACGATGACGAATCGGCTGCTACGTTCGCGCCATTCACAAGCCCATAACCGAAACTGAAGTGCCACTCCGGCTCGGAGTCGACCCGCGCTTTCAAGATCGCGAACGTCAGCCGGGTCTCGATCTTCTCCGTGCGCTCGCCATCATTGTTGTCGTCATTTATCACGCGGCGCTTTTCGGATTCAAATTGCCCGGCCGCGTTGATCGCTTCGGCTGGATCGGCGTCGATCTTTTTTTTGTCCTCAGCGGTTACTTGATCGGCGGACAACTGCTCGCCCCGCTCGCGCGCGAACAATCGATCAAGCTTGGGCGCTTCTTCGCTCGGCGCGTCTTGCGGATCATGCCGGCTTACTTTGTCATTCTGGCGGTTTACTTTTTGTTGCCGTCGTGGCGGGAGTATCCCGACATGGCGCAGCCGCTCTGGAAATTTCTTTTGTCTGTCCAAAACATTGCGCTTCACGGCGGGACCGCGTTCTCCCACGCATGGTCGCTCGCGGTCGAAGACCAATTCTATCTTTGTCTGCCCTTCATCCTGCTCGTTGTGAGTCGCTTGCCGCGCGCTGCGATTATCATTCCGTGCGTCATCGTTTTCGGCGGGATCGCATTACGCGCATTTTTCGCTTGGAATAATCCGTCGATCGACGGCGGCGTTTCGTTTCGTGCCTTTCAAGCGTGGATCTATTACCCATCCTGGACTCGGCTCGATCCGCTCGTCTTCGGCGTTGTGCTCGCCGCAGTCGAAAAATTCCGGCCGCACTGGTGGAAGCGATTGACGAATTTTGCGATCTGGCTCTGGCTGCCTGGTCTGGCGCTGATCAGTTATGGCTTATATCTCGGCGAAGGCGATAATCTCACCGTCACCGCCTGCGTCTGGCAATTTCCGCTCATTGCACTCGGCATGGCTGGGCTCCTCATCTGCGCGCAAAGTCCGCGGTTGATCTTTCGACGGATAAAGATTCCGGGCGCAGCGTTTGTCGCCAGCATCGCTTACAGTGCGTACCTGATACAGAAACTCATCATTCACGCGGTCGAGCAGTTTTGTTCATCTCACAACATCCAGCTCACATCTGCGCTCGCGCTTGTCGGCGTGGAACTCTGTGTTTATGCCGCGGCTACTCTCCTTTTCTTGTTGATCGAGCGACCTTTCTTACAACTTCGCAAACGCCTGGCGCCGCGAAGCCTAGGCAGAGGTCGCTAACGATCTCGCTACGCGTCGCAAATCGTCGAGCAGGATCTCCATATCGCGCAAAGTGGTTCGATAATTCAGGACGCAGCCGCGTAAGGCGAAGCGACCGCCAAGCGTAGCGTTGGACAGATACGAACTGCCATCTTGTTGCAGAGCAACTAAGAGGCGTTCATTGAAAGCATCGATTGCCTCGGGCGATTCGCTGCGAAGCTGGATTGGCACATGACGAAAGCAGAAGATCGACAGCTCGACCGGCGCAATCATCTCGAAGTCATCGCTCGCTTGGACCAGCGACTCGAAGTAGCGGGCACAGGCAAGATTGCTTTCAATCGCTTCGCTCAACGATTCAAGGCCTACCCCTTTTAACAACATCCACACCTTGAGAGCACGGAAACGCCGCGACAGTTCCGGCCCATAGTCCCAAAACGCAAAGGCCTCATCTGCCTTCTCGCCAATGATGCGAGTATATTCTGCCTCGTGCGCAAAAGCGGCCCGCGCAATTTCTGGAGAACGGTAAATCACGCAGCCAACGTCCACCGGAAGATAAAGCCATTTGTGAGGATCGAGCGCTATCGAGTCCGCCTGCTCAATGCCAGCAAATAATTCACGCGCGGATTTCGCGAGGACCGCGAAGGCGCCATAACTCCCATCCACGTGCATCCAAAGTTGGAAGCGGTTCGCAACCTCTCGAATCTCTGCTAATGGGTCGACCGCCCCAGTGTTCACTGTTCCGGCATTCGCAACGACGCAGAATGGAACATGGCCAGCGTCCAGATCAGCGGTGATTTTTGAAATTAGATCGTCCACTCGGGTTCTGAAGTGCTCGTCGACCGCGACGTGGCGCACATTTTGGCGCCCGATCCCCAAAAGCGCTGCTGCCTTTGCGATGGAAAAATGCGTCTCGCTCGACGCATACATGCGCAAGCGGTCTGACGACGAGTCTTTCGCCTGCCGCGCCGCCGCGATCGCAGCGAGATTAGCCATCGAGCCGCCGCTGACAAACAGTCCGCCGGCTTCGGCATTGAATCCAAGAATTTGCCGGATCCAGTTGATCGTCAGACGTTCCAGTTCCACCGGCGCCGGCGCGGAACGCCAGACCGTAAGGTTGGCGTTTAAAATCGAGGCGAGCAGATCGGCAAACGCGGCGACAGGAGCCCCAGGCGACTGTACGTAGCCAAACATCCGCGGATGCGCGTTCTGCCGGCTAAATGGGACAATAGTCTCGCGGAAAACCCTAAGCAGACTGTCAAATTCGATGCCCTTGGTCGGAAGCGCGGCATCGAGCCGGTCGCGGATCTCGCGTGAAGACATGCGGCCATACACTCTGTGATCGCGGAGCTCGCCGTAATAATCCGCCATAAGTTGGATGACGGAATTACCCCAGTCGCGTAGTTCATGGGAAGAAGGCTCAAGCATTTTCACGTAGTATGCGTCGCGCCGAAGGGGTTGTCAGCCTCCGCACAGGGACTTTTGCGGAAGGGATTTTAGATCCTGATGGACAATTGTCTGGGCGAGATAACTTGCCGAACTTGGAAATCAGGTTGCAGACTCGCCGTGGCAAGAAGCCAGGACAAGCCAGGCGAGTCGGGCATCGCTTTGGAGTGCGCGGACATGTCCGCGCTTTGAAAGCGGTCCGGCGGCTGCCGGATCGCCGCACTCCAAAATATTCGCGTCAATTCATGTCGAAACGAGTGAGTTTCAAATCAGTCCCCAGCTTTGTTCCTGCATTCCTGTTTTGATTCGCGATGCCTCCACATTCGCTTTCCGCTGCCGCGCGGATTTTCCGTCTATCTCGTTCCCCCTCCTCGATTCATGAGCGATACTTCGCCATGAAAACGCAACAACGCATCGCGCTCGTGACCGGCGCGAACAAAGGGATCGGCTTTGAAGTTGCACGGCAACTGGCGCGCAAAGGTTTTCATGTTTTCCTCGGCGCCAGGAACGAAGAGGCTGGCAAGGCTGCGGCACAGAAGCTGAACCGTGAAGCTGAAGAGGAACGCTCCGTCGAAAATACTCGCCGCGGTGCAGTCACCGCTTTGAAGATCGACGTCTCCAAACCGGAGAGCATTCGGCGCGCGACGGAAGAATTTTCGAGAACAAGCGATCGACTCGATACGCTGGTTAACAACGCCGGCATTCTGCTCGATGATGACAAAGAGATCCTAACGACCACGCCGGAGGTATTCGAGACCACGTTGCGAACGAACACCCTCGGCACGCTACTGGTGTCGCAGGCGTTCCTCCCGTTCCTGAAAAGGAGCGACATGCCGCGCATCGTCAATGTCTCCAGCGGCGGCGGCCAATTGGGCGATGGCGCCGACGGTTGGGCGCCCGCCTATTGCATTTCGAAGACAGCACTCAACGGCGTCACCGTACAGCTCGCCGCCGCGTTACCGAAGTTCGCGGTAAATTCGGTGTGTCCGGGTTGGGTCCGCACCGACATGGGCGGTCCGAACGCTACCCGCTCCGTCGCAGAAGGCGCGTCCGGGATAGTGTGGTTGGCTGCTGAGGCACCTCAGAAGGAAACAGGAAAGTTCTGGAGAGATAGGAAGATAATCCCTTGGTGACAACGGCATTTTCAGATACGACAACTTTTTTCGCGAAACGGTGTAGCAACGGCTGTGTCAGCCGCAAGGAGACCAATTTAAGGAGCTGCTCTAAAAGAAACCCAGTCGGTAAATGCCGGTCGACGCGCGACCGAGCGCATTGCGCGCACTTTGGAGTGCGCGGACGCGTCCGCGCTTTGAAAGCGGTCCCGCGGCTGCGGGATCGCTCGCACTCCGAAAAATCTGCGTAATCTGCGGTACACAATGCCTAATCGGCTTTGCGTTCATTGACCGCGACGATTTCGAGATCGTCGCCAGCTGTTTCCAACACAATCGTTTTGTCGACCTTGCCTGACGAATGTCTCCCTCCGTTGCGCAACTCGTACCGCAGCGGAAACGTCACCCGCACTCGGTTCCCGTTCTCCGTCTCGACCGTGACGTCGCCTGCGAGCCAAAACCGCCGTTCCGGCCAGTGCTCGGCGTACCGCTTTAGATCCTCCCGGATTCGTTCGCGACTCATGACGCCTTGGTCATAGTAATGGACGCGATCGGCGAAGAAATCCGCTTCCGCGCCGATGTGCGGATCCAGCCCGGCCAGCACAAACGCGCCGACATAATCGCGCAGCCGTTCCGTGCTGACGTTCTGCCCCGGCGAACTGGTCTCTGGGGCTGTAGCCGACGGCACTGACGCCGGTTCCGCGCTCTTCGAGACGATTGGCGCCGTGCCGTGAGGCGACTTTTGCGGCAGTGTTCCAGTGCCGCTTCCTGGTATTTCGGTAGTGCGCGCCGATGATCTCTCCCGCGCAGTCGTCGTCGCCACTGTTTGTCGCTCGCCCTTGCGCAACCGCCGCCACGTGTCGGAACTCTGCGCGGAATCGGCAGGGCTTGTTGTCACCGCCGGCTTCGCGCCCAACGCTTTGCTCGTGTCCACGTCGAGCTGACCGGTGATCGGCAGCCCGTTACGTATCTGGTAACGTGTCAACGCCGCAGACAACTGGGGGCTGTATGCGCCGTCGATCTCGCCGGTGTAAAAACCGCCGTCGCGTAATTTTTCCTGCACCTCGCGCACGTTATCGTCCGCCGAAACGGATGCGATGACGGAAAGCGTGACCGCGACAGCGAAAGCCAACACACGATTAGTCACACATTTTCAATCGATCGCCGTCTGTCTGTTGCTCCTCATTTAGTTAGTACTCCAAACCGGCAACATCGCCGTGGGCGCGCGGCATCCCCGAAACGTGCGCACGGCATCGACTTCACCCGTTTCGTGCTAACGTCAGCGGTGCCGCTCATTATCCTTGCACTACTGGTTTTTGTTCTGCTCGCCTTAGCCGGCGTGGTTTTGCTTTCCCTTGCTGTTCGCTACCGCGCCGGCACTGCTCGACGGCAAGCGCGGCGCTGGGTCGCCAGTCTAAATGTGTGGGTCACCAGCTTCTCGGCCCTTTTCTTTCTCTCCTTCACCTTGCTGCTCTCCTTTTGGGTCGGATCAGCGTTTCGGTTTGCTCTGATTGGTATGGCTTTTGGAAGCATTCTCGGCTTGGTCGGTTTAGCGATGACCCGTTGGGAAAGCCAATCAGAAGGACTCTTCTACACTCCGAGCCGATGGCTCGCACTTCTCGTCACGTTGGCAATCGCAGCACGTTTTGTCTATGGCTGGTGGCGCGCCACACACTCCGGCAGCCCCCCTTCCGGCGATCAGCATTCGCTGATCGCGGCCTCCGGAACGCAGCTTTCCGTGGCAGTCGCTGCCGGATTGATAGCGTACTATCTGGTCTACTCGATTGGAGTGCGCCTGCGAGTGACGCGCCACGAGCAACGCCCGTCCAACAAAGCCGCACGCCGACTTTCAGTCCGATGAAAGAACGAACCGATTGCCTTCGCTGTCCTTAAACATCGCGTAAGTGCCCCAGGGTTGTTTTTGAGGCGGCCCTTCAAATTCCACGCCGCGCTTGTTCAGTTCGGCATACGTCTTGTCAATGTCATCGCACGCATAGGACATATTCATAAACGACCCGATGCGTTTTTCGTCGCCTTCGGGTGTGAACAACACAACGCGCGTCTCTGCTTTCGGCACGCGCAATTCGATCCAGCGCTGTTTCTCGTCGAAAGGCTGGTCGGTGATAATCGTGAACCCGAGTTTATCCGTGTAAAAATCCAGGGCCCGGTTCTGATCGGCCACCGGAATACTGACGAATTTGATTTGCTTGATCATGATGCATCGAACGTAATTCCGCCACGGCGTTCGCGTCCAGAGGCGAACAGGCATTCTCATCAGAAACTGCTGTCCGTTTATCGGTATAGCGCATACTGTAGCCGCCTCGCTGCGCGAGGCGCCATGCCCAGATTACGCCGAACAATCCCGATCGATGACTACGTAATTGATGTTCTAATGCGGGACATTGTCGGGCACGATCAGCAACCGGCCGCTTTTCTGGTTTATCTGTATCTTTACGGGCAGGCCGCGCGGAAAAAATGGAAACTGGTCGCTGCGAGCTTACGAATGCTTGCCGACGCGACCGGCCTTTCCAAGAGCGCCGTCCAAATCGCTCTCGCAAGCCTCCGTCGCCGCGAATTGATCGTCACTACCCGCGACCACGCCACAGCCACTTCCCGCCATCGCGTACTTCGCCACTGGCGGACGGGCTAATCGGCCCTTTGGAGTGCGCGGACATGACCGCGCTTTGAAAGCGGCGAGATGTCGCCGCACTCAAAACTGGTAGCCGCTGTCGCCACGGCCCTGTGGGCCGTCTGCCCGGTGTGAAAAGCAGCGCCGAGCTGAACCGGCCACAGGCCGGTGGCTACAGCATTTGTGAAATCGCCCTAGGGCCGCAGGCATCAGCGAGGCGGGGGTGATCGTCCGCCTTACGCCGCCGGCTTCGATTTCGTCGTGGCTTTCTTTCGTTTGCGTGGCCGTTTCCGAGACTTTGCAGCAGCTCCGTTACGAACAGCAGCGGCTTTCTGCTCCTGTTTGGAGGCGGACGCAGCGCGCTGACGCCGTTCTTTGCGTTCCTTACGCAGCTGCTTCTCGTGCAAATAAGTCTTGTACTTTTTATAGGCAAGACCACCGCCGAGACCAGCGGCGGCAACGGCCAGTGCCGCTGCAATTTTTACTGGCCCGCGACCAGGTACCATATGCCACGGGCATTTATCCAGAGGATAGGTATCCGGAAGAGAAAACTCACAACCACGCGAAGTACATTGATGCGCCATAAATTGTCGTACCGCCGCTGGCTAAAATCGTCAAATGCGGGGCTGCAACGCGTGCGCGTTATAGCCTGTCAAAACGGCTCCGACGGCCGCAAGCCCGATCGCAACCGCAAACGCAAACCGTTTGGTCACATGATTGTATCGAACGCCAAGCGCACGTGTGCTCTTGGACGCCCCTCGGCCGGTCGCAATCTGCCGGATCTGGTGTATAGTCTTCGATGTCTAAATCCGCTGGAGTTTCTTTTTCACGTCGTATGCCCGACAATGTCACCGAGGAGTTGGTGGCCGTGCTTTCGTCCAGGGCCTCCTTTGAATTCAAACCTTTGTTCGACACCATTCTGCTTAACCTTCGGGAACGAAACGCTGCCAGTGGCGGCGAAGAGATGCTGCGCTTGCGCGTTTACGAAAAGCTTCAGGGCCTGGTCGGTCAGGGCGCAGTCAATCGAACGGTCACCGGGACGACAAAAAAATATAAAGGCGTCGCGCCGCGCCTGAACACGCTACGCGCGGAGATGAAACTCTTGCGCGGTGAATGGAGCAAAAAACTTCGAGCAAAGGCCCTTGCCAAAAGTTGAAGTTTCTGCGGGGACATAGATCACACAACCAGAGGAAGAACTAATCGATCATAAGCCGCTTATGATGCATGGGCAGACGACGGCATTTTACAACCTTAGCGTTCATCAAAACTTGGATTTCGCCAAAGATGCTGATGCTTGCCTCGCCGGGTCACCGCTGTAGTCGCGCGACTGCGGGACGAAGGCGCGTCACTTCCTCCAGCCCGCTGCTGCAACGGAACCAATGTCCGAAGATCGACAGCAGATGTCGGCGAAGCCGTTTTATCGACCAGCTCTTCGGCCGCGGCTTTCAGTTCCGTCCATCGCGACAACGGATAGGCGGGCGCAAGGACGATGTGGCGAAGTATGCTGCGCCACTCCACTAGCGCGCGTTCAATATCGCCGTGACGCAACAGTTCGCTGGTGAGCTTGTGCTTGGAGCGCGGATCAGCCACCAACGCGCGCACCACTTCCGATGCGCCCGCGCCGTATTGCACCGGCACGCCCATGGTGAGATAACCCGGATAATCGGCCCGTCCGTAAACCCGCTGACACAAAATGCCGAGCCGCCCGCCCATCGGCGCGTCCTCTCCGGCGAAGCGCGGACCGGCGCGAATATTGGCCAGATCGAAAACCAATTCGTCGATCGGATAAGCTTCGTCTTCGAGCGCGACCGCCACCGCTAGACCTTCGCCGCCGTGGAAAAATGAGAAGATCATTCCCCGCGTCGTCGGTGTGCCGTCCGGTTCAACCAGTCCAAGGTGTCGCCACGCGTACGTTGGCGAGTTCACGATGGCGACGGTTTTATCGTGCTCCAACTGATCGCACGCTCGACAAACGTCCGGCAGGTTCTCGCGCTCTGGCGGATCGATTAACGCGTTGCCAGCCGAATCGATATGCGCGTTGACCAGCACATTCGCGTAATCGAGCCGGACCGAGATCAGCTTTCCGCGCGTGATCCAGTCCACGATTGTGCCCGGCTTCACCAAATCGGGCAGCAGCGGGCGCACTTCACTCTCGAATTTCTCACGACTAAGCGCCCGCATTCCCATTGGACTGCCTGCTCGCGAAGACTTTCGGAGTTGGGCGCCTGCTCGCGATTTATCGGAGTTCGGCGCCTGCTCGCGATTTATCGGAGTTGGACGCCTGCCGCGCCGTAACTCTGTGAAGGCGGGTTGGACGTTTTTCCCTGGCTTTAGTTCTCTCCGAAGCCATTTCACCAATGCCACCTCTCCCGAAGCGAGCACCGTCGCGAGCGGCAACTCGCGCCCATAATGGTTTTGCTCGCGCAGCCGGCAGAGATTTCCCGTGCCGAGCCCATCGAGCATACGCGGCACGGTCGGCGCCCGCCGCCACCGATCGTTTTCGCGCACAAAAGCGCGACCGAGCATGACACTTTCTGCCGCCGGTTTCGCTTCCCATTCTTCGAGAAAGTTCAGCATTTCGATCATTCCGCGCCGGACGAACCGCGCGCGCTCATCGGTCACCCAAAGTCCACACGGCCGCGGCCCGGTCGCGAGTGAGTGTTCGACGCCGAGCGGCACGCGTTGCACGCTGAACAATGAGTGGGTCAGTTCCACCGCCGCCGCGAACGGTTGTTCGCCGCGCTGTTTGGCCGCATGCATCACGCTTATGAGACTGGGCCAATCTACCTGGGCTGCGCGTCTCAGCTGGCGCGCTTTTGTGTCGCTCAACCGCGGCAGATCGTTCGTGTAAAGCGCGTGACCGACTTCATCGAGACCGCGGCGGCCGGCGCGGCCGAACATCTGGAGAAGCTCGTCCGCTTCGACCTGGCGCTCGAAATTGCCGGCGAAATAACGTCGA
>Ga0193721_1000265_pt1 | contig 15869 bp, 18 predicted proteins | sample U2s2metaG_FD_145078 | JGI IMG/M metagenome (GOLD analysis project Ga0193721, IMG submission 145078) | Soil microbial communities from a riparian zone of the East river system, Colorado, United States - U2s2 | ecosystem: Environmental > Terrestrial > Soil > Riparian zone | place: USA: East River...
AAACATGTCAAAGTGATAGCAATGGATAATAATATTCCTTTAGCACGTTGTAGATAATAAATGAAGAACAACCAGAGTCAGAGAGAGGGAAAAATCTATCTGCCATATGATCGAAAGTCGACTACAATGTTTGATGAAAGACTATGTGGCAAACGCGTCAAACTTATTCATACAGATGATCTTCATACCAAATTAAAATCTGGTGATATGGGAACAATCAAATGCACTTTCTTAAATCTTAATAAAGTGGCCATAAACGTTGAATGGGATTCAGGTAACAACTCGGGCCTTATTGTCACCAAGGATGATTATGAAATCTTGAATGAATGAACAAATGAAAAAGAGAAAAGTGAAGAAAGACGTAACGTCTAAACGAAAATCTGTTGTAAAAAATGTAACAGAACAAGGTGTTAATGAAATTGTTCTAGAACCCGTAGAATTCTCCGAAGAAGAAGAAAAAGCCATTAAATATACAACGATCATTTATCGCACAAGGGAATTAATCAAGGCATTAACAAATAGAAAATATACTCCAACGCAAGACGTTTTATTTGACCTCATAAGACCTACTAGGGAATTTAGAAAAGGCTTATACTTGGAACTTAATGAAACAGAACGAGCATATCTGTGGAACTATCTAGGAATGGTCTACTATGTAATAGATGATATGATTGATATCATGGATGAACTAGAGAAGAAGAATGAATGAACAATTAATTAATTTATTTAATCTTGTTCAAATTGTTTACATTTACACATCAAACAATGATGATTGAAAATCATAAAAAATGAGTTTTATTCTCTACTGCACATTTAATTCCTTGACTTCGAAAGGGGGTATATTCATGTCTAGATACTCTTTTAATCTGAACTCAATATCTTTAGCCGTCAGATCCTCCATGCTGGGCGAACCTATGTCAAAAGATACTTTGTTCGAATCAGATTTGACATTTGTTATAACAAAGTCCGCATATTGATTTGTAATTTCGTTGACCCAGTAATGGACTTCATCTGTCCCTTTTGGGTTTGAAACTTTCAGTTCGACCTTTACGGGCTTAAACTTAGACGCGCCTTCTAAATAATCCTTACTACCTTCACCAATATTATATCCTTCATTGGACAAGACTTATCTCTTATTATATACAATTCATCATTAATAAGTACTTTGTTCATTGAATTACTCTTTTATTGTTTTATTTATGAAAGTTCCATTTAGCTCATTGTTGCATTGAGACGACGGTTAATTATGATTTATATTTGCTGTCTTTACTCCTATTAGTAATAATCATGAAAGCAAAGTGTGGTCATGTGACAGAAAAATCATATGCTGATGCACACGGTGGACTATGTAGAAAATGTCATTCCAATTTTTCATCTCTTCTGGAGTTGGAACAAAAATATGGTGAAGATGCACTAGTAGAATACTGGTACGCCAATATACTCACCTATCCATCACAAACTAAGGAAGAAATGGATTGCTTCATAAACCATTTGATCGAGTTTTATCAACAGAAATTGACCGAGGTTCCTTCAAAGCAAAATTATATCAAAAAGATGTTGTACATGTTGCATTCTATACAAGAACCATTTGACATACAAACGTTAAGATGATTTTATTTAATATACAATATTCAGAGAATATGTGAATCATTTTTGACACGATTTTTAGACCCATTCTATTAGGACTAATTTTATATCTGGTTGGGTAGGAACAGTGTGGAATTTCACACTAATCTGTTTTAGGGATTGAAAAGTCAAATTGTTGGATTTAAAAATATTAAAAACCAAATTGACTCCAAAAGATAAAAGATTTTGGCAGCCGTCTTTCATAATGGGTTCTACATCCTTCCAACGTAAGTAATCCCATGCCCCTAACCTAATGCCAGAAGAAGCCATAGCGTATATAATTGCCTTCATTCTTCTATCCGGATATTCAGTCATTTTACGAATTTCCTCTATCGTTGGAGCTCTATCATCCGCAAACCTCCTAACTTTTGGTAACCCTCGCGTAATCTTCTTCCATGAAATTGGAATATCAGACATTTCACAAAATAACTTGAGCGCCTTTACGAAGTTATACAGTGTTGCTGCTGTGATTTCTTCTCTTCCCACCCTTTCTTTTTGAAACTGTAAAAAACCAATAATTTTGCCAAATGTCCAATCATGATCTTTTATTGCAATTGCAGCAAAATGGTTGCACCTACGCTCGATATTTGCATTGGGAAGTAATTTGATAAAATCAAAGAATGTTCTTAATCTTCTAAGATAGTAATCCCTCGTTATCTTGGTCCTTATAGCATATACAAACAACGAATATGCGTCGGTAACTGATAGATCTTCATCTTGTTTTATTTTTTTCTCCATTCCTATTCACATTTAGATCAAGTGAATCCAATTAGAGAACTACTAGAAGCATGGGGCTGGTCGGATTCGAACCGACGACCTCCAGCGCCCGAGGCTGGCATCATACCAAGCTAGACGACAACCCCTCTAGTTTATTTCAAATTTCCCTTAATATAATATAAGATGCAGATTCTGATTGGCGTAACAGGCTTTTACGAGGTAATAATCTACTCTTCAAATTGATCCATAAATGGAAAATTTATTCTTCTAGAAGTGAGATTTACTATATTTCTATGAACCAATTTTCTTACTATATCTGCTGCAACTGGTAATGCTCCAGTAGCACCCGGAGAATTATAATTCAAAATGTGTAATGAAGACTCATTTTCTACAAGTAAACTCTCAGATGCAAAGTTTCCGTTCTTATCAATTAGCAATGATCTAATACCAGCTCTACCTCTTTGTTTAAAATCAGAGGGATTCAAAGAGGGCAAAAATCTCCTTACTCTATTTATCATATTTGTTTTAGATAAGGAACTTGAGAATTCATTTGATACCAAGCGTAGGAACTGTTTGTTTAATAACAATTTTAACATTCCTACTTTAGATGATTTAAAAATTTTCGGAACAGCGTTTTTCAGGTTATCATATAAATTATATGAATATGGACCAAATACCGGAACCGCATTTGGTCCTACTTCACATCTTCCATCATTTCTAATAATCCAATGGGGATCCAAAAAAGGGTATTCTGTATGTCTTGGCACTGAATAAATACTTCTTTTAGTAACATTATTGTATTTTTCAGGCGCTATCCAATATTCTCCTCTAAAATGAAGATCAGAATATTCTTTTGCAATACCAACACTATGAGCAATATCAAGTGAATTGCCTCCTGCTGCATTTATTATGTAATCAGTAGTTATATCTTTAACAGTCCCAATGACTGTCAATTTTCTATTTGCAGCTGTTTTTGTGTTGGGGTAAATCGCTCTGAATTTATTTTCAAACGAGGTCTTACAGCCAAACATGATTGCGTCTTCCATAAGTTTTTCATTTATTAGGCCATAATCAGTCGAAGCATCTCGGAAACATACAATCCCAGATTCACATTTTAGATTAGGCTCGATTCGTAACATTTCATCTTTACTTAAAAATTTTACATCCTCATCTTTCAATCCATTTTTGCAAGCCCATTGAACATGTTTATGCAGAACGTCAATTTCACTGTCATTTATTGCAATCTCAATTACTCCATCTTCTTTAAATGGTAATTCGTGTAAAGAGCAATACCGTTTTATCATGTCAAATCCCTTTAACGCATAGGCTGCAGTGGATGACTTTTTATCTGGATTATAGTAAAATGGGGCATGAACTTTTCCAGTATTCCTGCTACTGGTATGCAGTCCAACCTTTTTTTCTTGTTCAATGACGATAATTGATGAATCTGTCACGATGGAAAGAAAATAAGCAATAGCACAACCTAATATGCCTCCACCAATAACTGTAACATCATAGCTGTCTTGCAATTTATTACCAACTACTATAATCGATCAAAATACTGATACAACTATTATCACGTTATTATTCATAGCATTACTCAATTAGAATATCATTTCATTTTTTTATTTTTATAATTTAGATGATAATCAAACGATTTGTAAAAAGCAACAATCGAAGATGCATTTAATATTTTTCCATCAAATAGTAACTGTTTAATTTCATCAATTGTTAGAATCGTAGGCTCTATTATCTCCATCATCCCTAATTCTTGCTTCCTTTCGTTAACTAGATCATAACCGACAAATAAATTACCTGTTTGTTCAAACATAGTATAATCTAATGTATATGAACCCAAGCTGATAATATTATTTGCCTTGTAGCCAGTTTCTTCTTTCAATTCTCTTCTCGCAGCTTCAAATGCCGTTTCACCAGTATCAATATATCCAGAAGGAGGTTCAATTTGATATGAATTAACCAAATGTCTGTAGCTTTTAATCACTAGAATTTCGTTATTCGACACAAAGGGTACTATGGTGGAATAATCTTTTCTTTTCGCTCTAGTATAGATCTTTTTTTTGCTATTAATGTCCAGTATGTCCTCATATAGTTCGATATACTTATTGGAGTATATTTTCCGTGAAGATTCAAACCTCCAACCAGACGGCAGATTCATGATTTTATTCCTATTATTACAGTTATTTGCTTTTTTGTAAACTACACTAAATTATGTCTGGAGAAGGTCCTCATATTTTTAGTAATTCCTCTTTAAATCGTCTTTATTTACTTAGATACTTTTATGTCTACAAATTCGGGTCTGTCAAGGGGAGAGTTGCTTCCCTCTTTGCACTTCAGTTTAAAATCATCTACACTCATAATACAGACTTTATATGGTTCTCCATCATTAAAATATTAATATTTTAAAAAGAAGATGGGTATTACCTCTTGGAGCAACCGCTCGTTCCAGAAATGTCAGACATTTGTCGTTTGTTACAGTCATCTTTGTTAGTGAAACAAAATAAATCGGATTCTGATTCATAACACCAGCAGTTATCATTATCTGAACAGTTTTTTGTAGTTGCAAAGGTGTCTTGTTTAAGATCCAAAGCAGTTGCAGCCGACAGGATAGCAAGCGATATGCTCGTTAACGCAAAGAATACGATTTTCTGTTTCATTATCATTTTTGAGAGTACTAAATATAAAAGGCTTCTAAAGACCCTTTATAATTGACAATTGGCAAATATGCTGTACAACACAACGAGTGTTTTTTGAATTTTGCGGGGAATATGGAGAAATAAGTAAATAATTTTAATCTCTTTTCCTGTCTGTTATTCTAACTGAGAAATTGTGTGATGACAATCGGAACTTACAATCATATACATGTCCATTAAAGTTAAAGTTTAGATTTCAATCGTAACTGATAGATCCCAAATTCATCTCTTATTCTTTGACGTAATGTATTAATCTTTACTGGTTTTTCTATATAGGAATCTATTATTCTATCCGTGAAATAATTTTCAAAAACTGGATTATTTTGAAACTCGTAAGCACTTATTAGAATCGTTCTAACCATGGGATTAAGTTTTTTTACTTTTTTTAGTAATTCCAATCCATTAACGGCGGGCATTCTCATATCAGAAATAACCAAAGCATAATTCTGTTTATTTTTAGAGTAATGTTCTAGAGCAATGATCGGATCGTTAAAGGTCACAACAGAAGCATCATCGATATTATTAGATAAAGCATCATGAAACAGTTGAGTGATATCTAACTCATCGTCTACAATGCTAACAATCCTCTGGCTAGTAGACAGTGGAACCTTAGGCCTCGCTATCATTCTAAACACCACTCCAACTAAAGTCTATAAACGGCCCTAATCTAGTTAAGTGTTTTTAATTTTCCAAATGCTTGAAGTACACCAGTGGGATTAGAGCCGTACGCGATAACGGACGAAAATAACCCCGCCAGCGAACGTAACGTGGTAGTGTTACGTCGGTGTTATTATTCACAATAAAATTTAAATAAATTTAATGGCGACTGACGGGGCCAAATGTCTAGTTCTGAAAGGCCCCGCCAGCCCGATCGGTTGTCGATAATTTGAATTAGACAACAAAATATAAAATGATTTAAGTCAAACTAGTAGGACGAAACGTTATTTGAATCAGCGAAGAAATTAAGATTTTCTTAACTTTACCTGTTAAGGAAACAAATATTCCTGTAGTAAGCTTCTGAGAATGCAAATATTTCTATAGTTACCAATTTCATTACATAGTTAAAATTAACAACTGATGGGATGAGTTTTGATTGAAGAAGCTGAACAAGAACACACAACCAATTTCCCACCAGTTGTGTGTTAGGCGTTATAACAGCCGTCTTCGCCAAACTATATAATTTCTTTGATAGAAAGTAATAAGAATTTTAAATAGTAGATTGTGATAAGAATTTATGAATCGACATAGTCACTTTCTGTCAGAACTCTAACCTGCTTGGTCAAATATGTTTTATTCTCTTTAGAACAAGATATTATAAAATATAAAATTTATGTAAACTGGTGGTATAGACGTTTTAAATCGAATTAAACAATGTCCGTCCCAACTCAAATATTACACTCCTGCAAGCTTCACTTTCCCGTATAGGCAGGCGTTTTGCAAATCTTTAATCTCATGAGGCTTGTGTTTCCTGATTTCAACTATGTATCCACTTGTGGAATGATAAAAAATGACCATGTCCGTTGGATAATGGGATAGCATTGCGTGATTTTCAGGATCTGATGACATGTGTCTTAAATGAATCCGTTCCCATGAAAATAACTTATCAATGTCTCCATTAAAGTGAAAATTACTGCCGCATGGACAAGTAGAGTCCCTCCAATTTCCCTCGATATTTTTAAGCCATATGTTTCCTTTATCAGTAGATCGCAATATCTAATGTTGTACTATATCTTCAACATATATACCATTTCTCTAATTATAATGAAATTTCGAAAACATATCGCTGGCGTCTCCTTAGTTCAAGTCAATCGATCAGCCTTTAATCAACTGTCGTTGAATTATGGCATTATTGGAATCAATACCATTCCAGACAATCTCAAAACCCATTTTTGGAATAAGCAAGGTAATACATTCTTCAGGAATATTGTTTTCAGCTAGGAACCTAATTGCATCCCCTAATTTCTTAATCTTATCAAGTTCTGGTAACAATTCCTTAATTTTATCATTAGATATGATATAATTATCAACTAGTAGGAATTCCTTTAGTATATTTGTTCTCACTTTAATTGAATCATCATTGATTAATTGAAGATTTCTAATAATCTTCAAGACCGACTCAACCGGAATGTTATGCTTATCTGATATTTCTTTAAGAAAAATAACTTTATTTTCATATTCATTTTCTAGAATTTTGGTTTCTATTTCTTTGGTAATCATATCATGTGAATTGATTGAAATATCATTAATGAACTTAGTATCAATATCCCTAAGATATTTAATAATTGGACCAAACGGAATTTGATCTTTCTTATAAAAAATTAAATGTTTTCTAGCTATAAGTTTAGAAAAAATCGAATCAACCATTATCTTATTTCCATTTTCAGAGATATAATTATCCATATTTGCAGCGATTAGTAAGTCAGTACCTAGCGAACTCCCAGAATTCATAGTCAACAAGTCTTTTATTTTTTCTAATTTTCTTTTTAGGTACTCATTTGTCCAGAATCCTACTATCTCTAAATAGACTTTAATTCCGTATTTTTCAAATACAAAATCAGCTATGAAGGCTTTACCATCGAAAAGAATTAGAGGATCCGGCTCCCGAGTAAGTTTCCATCCTGTAGAGAACTTGAGAAATTTATCCATAAATTTTTTTTCAACATTGCTATCAAAGTTATCTTCACTATATTTGTTAAATGATACACTAGGTTCTGAGTTTGGCTCTGACTCAAGATGAATACTTGATGCGTCAAATAGTGGGAGATCCTTATCTTTGTATGAGAGCTGAAATCTATAGCTTTTTTTGATACCGGAAAATGATTTTCTTAATATTACTGCATCAATGGACCAGATTTCAGTAAATATTATTAACGGAATTAATTTGGCCATTGCCAGACCGTATCTGTCTGTCAGTCTTAGTATGCTAAGCGGTCCGTCAACAGTACATATAACTCTCTTGTCCTTTTTGCCATTCAATACCATATCTTCATTTTTTGTTTGATTATTTGATTCTGAATCCAAATTGGATTCTTGATGGAGAAAATACATCAATCCAAGTTGCTTTATTTTACGTAATATTTTCTTCCAGTTGAAACCCCCGTAAACACTGAATTCTAGTTTGACACAATTTAGTAGTAGAGTTTGAAGAATGGAAATATTGTACCACACAACCAGTTGTAATGGAGACAATGAATCAAAATTTTTCAAGTACTTGTTTTTGTCAAGATCATTCCACATTGCAAGTTCCAGTTCATCAATAGTCAAGTTATTTTTTAAAGCAACTTTCTGAAGTATTCGCTTTCTTTCATTTTCCGTTACTGGATAACCAATTCTAGAAGATTCTTCAAATATTTTCCTTCTAAGATATATGGCATTAATTGTATTGTTGTTCCTACTGTCGGAAAACGTCTTACTTGGCGACTCATATACACACCTTTGTTCTAATAGCTGACAGATACCTCTGACAAGTTTATAATCTGTATATTTGGCTTCTATTTTTGAGAGATTATCGTCTACGTTTGCCTTGGATAGTTTCTTCTTAGCCATTTCTTCAAACATTTTAATTATTTTTGATGGTAAGGAAAGTTCATTATTTTTCTCATAGTCATAAAATATGGGTCTTATCTGATTCATTTTACCTGATACGCGTACTCTTAATAATTCACTTGGCAACATTTACGATTATTACCTCATATAGTTGTAATATAGATCTAAGTTATATCCATCTAATTAATTTTTTATTCTATCGAATGCTTAAAGTTCAATTGATAATATTAGAGTGAATCAAATCGAATTTGCAGTCTCTGGTATTATCTGCAACCACCCACCACCCACTCTCCTATCAGTGTCTCAAGCCTTAAATGCAATACGTCTACATGATGTACAGAATGAGAACTAAAAAATCAACTTATTCAAATTCTGATATACAGGAAGATGAGACACACAACTCTGAAAGTATTTCTGATGATTATGCGGAAGATATCGTAGACAAACGTGAGCAATTAGAAAAGGAACAAAAACAAAATACTGTCATGAATAATACCGAAGAGTCATTAACTACAATATCAGAACAATCTCAGATTAATGATGTTACTAATCTTGAAATTCAAGACATTGAAGGGGTAGGCCCTACAACTGCTAAGAAGCTTAGAGAAGCAGGAATTTTTTCGGTTATGGATCTGGCCGTGGCTGGAGTTGAAGATCTAGCAGTAGACATTAATGCATCCAAAGAAAGTGCAGCCTCATTCATAATGGCAGCTCAAAAACTTTTAAGAGAATCAGATGTTCTTGATAAAGAATTCATCACTGCTGAAACTGCACTTAAGAAAAGAAGATCCTTGTTACGATGTTCTACTGGTTCAAGTATGCTTGACGATCTATTCTTGGGCGGTATAGAAACACAGGCAGTTACTGAACTTTATGGCGAATTTGGTTCGGGCAAGTCACAGATATGCCATACTATGTGTATTACTGCCGGACAACCAATAGAATCAGGTGGATTAAACAGTGGTGTTATTTACATTGACACTGAAGGAACATTTCGACCTGAAAGACTGGAGCAAATATCTAGCACTAGAAGCATAGATCCGGTACGTGCACTGCAAAATGTAGCTGTATGTAAAGTCTATAATAGCGCACATCTAGAATTAATAGTTAAAAATCTCGGTAAATATATAGACGATTACAAAGCGAAACTAGTAATTATCGATAGTATAATTTCATTACATAGGGCAGAATTCTCTGGTAGAGGAACGCTTGCTGATAGACAACAAAGACTTAATTCTATTATGCATAAACTTCTTAGAATTTCAGAAATTTACAATGTTGCAATAATAGTTACAAACCAAGTGCAATCTGCTCCAGATACATTCTTTGGCGACCCGACAAAACCGACTGGTGGAAATGTAATTGGCCATGCTTCAACTTACAGAGTATATTTGAGAAAATCTGGTGAAAACAGAGTAGCAAAAATGATCGATTCTCCATATCATCCATATAGTGAAGTAAGATTTACCATCAATGAAAAAGGAACAGATAACGTAGACGAAGGTAAAAAATCCAAAAAGGAATAATTTTTTTACTATTACAATTATTTAGAGTGGATAGAAAATCAAAATATCAAGAAAGTTTCTAGGCAAGATATAGGTATTAGTGTAGGGCGAGCATACCATAACAACCCCTTTCAACTATTTTCGGGTTTGTGCTTTTCATTATAATGCTGTAAATATTCAGATTCATTTTCAAATGTTTTATTACATTTACTGCACATGACAGGTTCATCATTGTCATTTTCACTTTCCATTTCTATACAATTGAAAGAAAAGGCGGTTTAAGAATTTACGGATATTGTTAAGTTGATTATGCCATCTTTCTAGCTGAATATCTTTTTCTAAGTATGTTCTTGGCATAAGTTACAGGATCGAGAGCTAGTCTACGGCAAAAGATATTTTTACGCAAGTTCGATATTTTGTTATTTTTCCTGAGGCAGGATCTATATGGGCAGTCATATCGACAACTTCTATACCGTGTATCCCATGCAAGGTCTTTTTTGCTTCATCGACTGCAACTTGAGCAGCATCCTCCCATCCTTTGTCTGAGCTACCTATTATTTCAATTATCTTTGCAATATGATGAGTCATAATGAAACATAATACACTTCATTTGTTATAAAGACTTTGATAGTATAATTAAACTAGAATAACAATATATAAAAATACAACAAAAATCAATAAGGTAAGCAACGATTAAAAATGATGCTTACTATATTTTATCATGGTTCAACATAGAAATAGAAATAGCAGAGAGCTAGTAGAAGTTCTTCCTCTTCTTTCCGTTTTTATTATGTTGTTAATTGTTCTACCCACTCAACTAATCCATAACTTGATGATATTTGCATATGATCCTAAAGAGGTTGACAACGTATTATCTGAAGGGGGAAAGGTATGTCCACTAGAATCTAAATGTAATAAACAGAATGAAAATCAGACAGATACTCATAATATGACTCTGAACGTTCCAAGTCCAGGAAAATTGGATGATGGACAAGGTTCAGCAGCCAGTTCAATAATAAATAATTCAACTGGTTCTCAAAATGAAACCAATTTAGGTAATACTACCACTCTAAATGGAGAAATCAAAAATTCAATTCAAGACTTGATAAATATTACAACTGATAAACAAATTTATAATCCGGGAGAAAAAGTTAGTATCTCAGTAAAAAATACTGGATCGGAACAAGTAACATTTCCAAATTCTGCGTTAGGGCTTACCATAAGAAACTTGGCATCAAATGAATTATATCCAATTATATCATCACAGGTGATAACAATTCTGAGTCCAGGAGATTCAAAATCCCTTGGATGGGATCAAATGGGTATTGATGGAAATCAGGCACCCTCGGGAAATTATACGGCCTCTGTAAATTCAGGCATTAATTCGGCTAATACAACATTTTCCATTAAATAAATCATGCTTGTCTTATCCTGTAAATTTGTTGTTGATGACAAGGTTTTCTAAGTCTTACTATTTCTTTTTTTCTTAAGATATGGATCGTATTAAATTTCAGGTAAAATCAAAGGATGTCTTGATATCGGATTCATGGGCCCGGAGGGCTTCGATCCCTCGATCTGTGGTTCCGAAGACCACCGCGATATCCTGGCTACGCTACGGACCCTCTTTTTCTAACTTTAAAATTAGAATCAAGGTTCTATATCAATTGAGCTAATTGATTATTAATATTTCAAACAAGCCAAATGAAATTAGTTAACAACAATCAATTTATTATCTCAAAGATTTCTCAGTAGTTGTAATTAATTGAAGGTATCTGACAGAATATCCCATGTAGAATATGCCATCAGAGACATAACACTACATGCGAGACAATATGAAAAATCTGGAAGAAAAATAATCTACCTAAATATCGGTGATCCAGTAAAGTACGATTTTCCGACTCCGGATCACATAAAGAAAGCAATGATAGACGCAATTTTAAACAATTTCAACTATTACGCAGATTCAGAAGGCATTTTAGAATTAAGGCAAGCCATAGTAAAGAAAGAATCGCTAAAGGGACTTTCCATAACTGTCGAAGATGTTCTTGTCACCAATGGTATTTCTGAAGGATTAGATATGGTAGCTGCATCCATAGTGGAACCAAATTCCGAAATTTTAATGCCTGGACCATATTATCCTCCCTATGCATCGTACGTAAAATTTTACGGAGGTAAGCCTATTGAATTTAGACTTACAGAGGATGGAACACCTGATCTTGATGATATCAAGTCAAAGATTACGTCAAAAGCAAGAGCATTGTGCATAATTAATCCCAATAATCCTACCGGTGAGGTTTTTAACAGCAAGAGCCTTAAACAGTTAATTGATGTTGCTGCTGAACATGATATGTATATAATATGTGATGAAATATACGATAAACTGGTATTTGATCAGGAATTTACTGGAATTGGTAAAGTGGCAAAAGATGCGGCGGTGATATTACTTAATGGTTTTTCAAAAGTTTATCTCATGACAGGATGGCGTTGTGGATATATATGTATGAATAGCGATTGTCAAAAATTAGAAAATATCAGGAACAATATTCCGAAACTGGCGAGAGTTCGTATTGCTGCTAATCTTCCAGTACAAAAAGCTGCAGTAGCAGCTCTTCAAGGACCACAATCATACATAGCTAAAACCGTAACTAAATTAAAAAAAAGAAGAGATTTAGTAGTGAAACGTTTAAATGAAATAGATGGAATCTCCTGTAAATTACCAAACGGGGCATTCTATACTTTTCCAAAAATTCTTCTTAATCGTTGGAAAGACGATAAAGATTTTGTTCTCGATCTACTGGACAAAACCGGTATTCTCACAGTGCATGGTTCCGGTTTCGGGGAACTGGGAAAAGGTCATTTTAGAATCGTTTACCTTCCAAATGAACAAGTACTTCAAGAAGCAATGGATAAGCTCAGCAATTTTATTAATAGTAAAAATCGAAATTAATCGCCCTTTTCAATCATATTGATAAAGCCAATTACAATTTTGTAATATCGTCGCTATCCAAATTTCTTCTAAATTTACCCCAATACAGTAATATTCCTCCGCCAATCAACATTGCTATTACAAATTTTTCGTTTGTCACCGAATTGCTTGTATAATTATCAAGATAGAAACCAACAGACAATTGTGTAGAATAAAGATAAAGGTTCCTTAACGCAATAACTGTCGCCATCACAATAAATAGGATTCCCATACCGTACATCCAATTTTTGCTATGCTTACTGGACTCATTTCTTTTTTCGAATCGGTTCAAGTAAGCTTTATTCCGGGGTGTTTAATTTTGTTCTTCTTGGATACATTCAGCAACATAGGAGTAAGAACCTCTGCCTGATAACTAAGAGACAATGATCCAAGATAAAGTGGCCTAAGACCTTTTATTTCTCCTATTAAGTGATTTATTATTGTAATTGAATCCTGATCGTCACCACAAACAAAGATATCAGAATCAAGACTTTCATTGATATTCTTTAATTTCACTTCAGATATTGTATGAAACGCAGAAACAATTTTCTTGTCTGGAAGATTTTCTGCTAATAGATGAGCTGCCGATTTCATATTTTTTTCAAATGGGATATATGTAAAACCAAAGTCATTTCTTTCCATGGGAACTATTGGAGAGACTATTATGCAATCTTTTTTTATACTATTGGAGATAGAGTCACACGTTAATTTTATTGATTCATAGGGGATTGATAGTATCAATATATCTGAATCTCTTGATGAAGATACATAATCAGCACCTTTGATAGTTCCTTTCATATTATTTCCATAAGACGATAATGCTGTATTCATGTACTGCTCTGCCGCGCTTGCAGCTTTTTGTGCATCGCGAGAACCAATTGTAATGTCATGATTCACAACCCATCTGAGAGCGAAACCTTCTCCCATTCCACCAGTACCACCAATTATTGAGATTTTCATTAATTATCCGTCATAAATTGTCGGAGCATCCTAATTAAGGTTATAATCTATATTTTATGATGAATAAATTCGTTGTGATTTTCAAGGGATAGATTAATTGAACTAAGAAGAAAGGAGTAAAATGATAAAAAACTGTTATACATTCTGTACGATATTTATTAATGATATTTATTAATGGAAAAACAAATTTAAGACTTGATTTATATTAATTTGAGTTGTTTTGCCGCTTATAGTTTTTGTACGCCACGGAGAGGCAGATAATAATGTTAAACGACTCCTTGTAGGAAGGCACATAGAGTCAAATCTCACAGAATGTGGTATACAGCAAGCCAAAGACACCGGCCAACATCTAAAGAAACTGAGAATTGATAGGGTGTGTGTCAGTCCGGTAACGAGAGCCATTGAAACTGCCAAGATAATTTGTCAGATAAATCAATTAGGATACCAAGTTGATGAAAGATTATACGAAATTGAATTGGGAGATCTGGTTGGTATGAATTATGATGAAGTTATCGAAAAACACGGAAACCTTTTTTTGAAATTCTACAGTGGAGATGATCCAATTCTTGATAGCTATGGTATCGAGAGCTTTTCAGCAGTTAAAAAAAGAATCCAGAATTTACTTGATGAATCTATGAAAAATTACCCAGATAAAAATTTGTTATTTGTAACTCATTTAGATCCTATTAAAGCAGCAGTATCCATCATGTTGGGTCTTCCCCCAGAAAGTCTGTATGGATGGCATATACGTAATGCTTCAATGACCATTCTGAAACATGAAAATAATACTCTTTCACTTTCGGGTGTTAATGTAATGGGATTTCACAGATATATTTGTGAATGAATAGAAAATACAGTTCTTACAAAAACCTTAAATTAGATGTAGGTGAGTAGTGACCTCGGACAAGGAAATTTGATGTCACCAAGATCAAATATATGGTTACTTCTTTTGTTGTTTTCGCCTGTTGTTCTGGTAGTTCTTTCTTCTTTTGACAATGTTTTTGCACAAGAACCACAAGAATTCGTTATCAGAAGAGTAGAAATTTGGGCATTATTTTACAGGCTTATGGTTGCGGCCTTTGTGGTTGGAGCTGTGGTTCAAGGTGCTATAGTATATGTATGTTGGCGATTTAGAGAATCCCATAAGCAAAATAGGATAAAAGAAATAGAGGGCGTATAATATGGGTCATGCAACAATTGAATGGGTATACGTAGGTGTTGTCATATCACTACTTACATGGGTAGGGGCTGAATCTTGGAATGTTGAAAGACAAGTTGAGCATATTCCACCAGAAACAGAAACAATCAAGGTCATAGGTCAGCAATGGTTCTGGACCTTTGAACATCAAGATGGTAAGAAGGAGATCGGTCAGCTTCACTTAAAGCAAGGAGTTCCCTACAAGTTTGAGATTGTCTCAAAGGACGTTATTCATGATTTCAATGTACCTGATTATACTATTTTAATGGACGCCGTTCCTGGTAGAGTCAATGTGGCATGGAATCTATTTGACACACCTGGTGAGTATCGTATTCAGTGTAGAGAGTACTGTGGTTTTGGACATCCCACTATGAAAGCAAAATTATTTGTTGAACCATTTTCACAGACCGCTGAAGCAGCTAAAGGTCAAAATGCGACTTCGGCACAAAATGCGACATCGGCACAAGCTCCTGTTCAAACAGCTGGCCCACCCGGAAAACCTCTGACAATACTTGCAGGAGCATCAGTACAAGGAAGTCCTAACTTTGATCCAGATACTATTACTGTAAAGAAAGGTGACAAAATAACAGTGACAAACAAAGACACTTTACCACATACAGTTACAAGCGGAACAGGGCCAA
>Ga0193721_1000269_pt1 | contig 15731 bp, 15 predicted proteins | sample U2s2metaG_FD_145078 | JGI IMG/M metagenome (GOLD analysis project Ga0193721, IMG submission 145078) | Soil microbial communities from a riparian zone of the East river system, Colorado, United States - U2s2 | ecosystem: Environmental > Terrestrial > Soil > Riparian zone | place: USA: East River...
CAGCGACCTCTCGCACGAACGCGTTGATGCGCTTCCTGCTCCAGAGTCGCGACGACCTTGTTGAAACCCTTGATATTGGCGGCACTGACGCGACGGACAACGGCGCGTTCCAATGCAGATAAATGAAGCTGGACGCGCTTCGCAACCTTTCGCCCTTTTGCCGTTAATCTCACGACGAATGTGCGGCGATCTGTTTCGCCGACTGCGCGCGTGATCAAGCCGCGCTTTGCCAGGCGATCGAGAATGCTGGTCAAGGTCGATCTCTTGTGCGCAAGGCCCCGATGGAGTTCGGCGACATTGGCCGGTCCGGAATGAGCAAGAAGTCCTAAAATATGCGCCTCGCCCTGCGTCAATCCGCGCTCGCGCAAGTCATCAAGATAAAGACCGATTCGGTGCGTCGCGCGGTGAACTGGATGAACAAGTCGCAAAGGCATCGATTGAAAGCAGCTTCAGATCGGGCTCTACCCATGAAGTTCGCGCTTCGTCACTGAAAAGCCGCTCTGACGAATAATAAGCGAGTGGGAAATTCTTTTCCAGCAATAGCGGATTTGCACGCACGATGTCTTCCAGGCATTCCGCACGGCTGGCCGCGTGCGCTCGTGACAGAAGATGGACCCAAAACAGCGTGATGGTCTCGTGATATTTTTCCGGTTTGCCAGCGGCCGCAGCGAAGCGACGCAACGTATTTCGCATCCTCCTTGCAGCCTGTTGCACCGATGTGGATTCGGTCAGATAGACCCACGCTACATGCAAATGCGAAGTATGATGAAAATCCTTGATCTCGCCTCGCTCGAGCGCACGCGTCAATTCCACATCAGTCATGGATACCGCCCTTTGTCAGAGCTTCGTTGATCGCCGTTTCCCAATGAATCCGCTGTTGCTCCGCCCAATGCGCGTCCAGTTTGGCAACCTCAGTATTCCCCTCCGGCGCCAAGGCGGAACGCCGGTATGTTATCGTCGCTCTGGAGTGCTGTTCGCCGTCGGAAAGAACGCGGATTTTGATCTCGGCGGCCGTGAATGCCGGCGTTATCACGACGTACTCCACCCTGCCGTTTCTAAGGTCGTATGTTGTGAGCAGCCAAAGTCGATCCCTGCCGTCGCCGCTTGTCGTAGTGAACACGACGCCCTCGCGCTGCACGCCCTGTCCAGGATGAATGAAACACGGTGACCAGCCCGGAGCCCACTCCGCCTCGCGCACCGGTCCAAAAAGCGGCGTCACATCGGCGACCGAGCCGTTTAACCCGATCGTGAACGATTGCGCCCGTTGTTCCACGCTAGCCCTGGCGGCTTCTCCCGCCAATGCCGCTTGAACCAGCGCCAGTAATACCCCCATTGTAAAATAGTTCTTCATTTAAATATTACGATATCGTACTATTCGATATCGTCAATACATTAGAATTCACGCTGCGGATATTTTCGAGACAGATGACCGAGCGCGCGAAAAAGCGGCACAAAACGACCCATGATAAAAAAGCTCGATTCGTCTGCTCGGGGCTTGGGTGGTCCCTAAACGATAACTTCAGTCAGTCCATTTGAATTGTAAGGAGCTGGTCGGGCTTGCTATTCTCCGGCGATGCACCCACAAATTCGCTTGTTCTCTATTTTCGTTATCAGCTGCCTGCTTTTCGCCCCGCACCTTCGCGCACAGGACAATCCGCTGAATGATCCCGATTTGAAGGACATGTTAAAGCAGGCGCAGGAAATGCAGAACGAGGCCAAAGAACTTCAGAAACAGAACCCGACGTCGCAGGACAAAAAAAAGAAACTCGCTGAAATGCTGTCCCAAGCGAAAGAAGAGGAAGCGCGGCAGGAGGAGCAGGAAAAACGTGAAAAGGAAAAGCTGCAGGCCGCGCTGAAGAAGCAACTCGAAGCGCCGGGACCCGTCGTCTTACCGGATTGGACTCCGGCTACTCCAGAATTCAAGCCTGCTGGGCCGGCAGCACGAAAAATCGTGGATGACGAAGTAAGGATCGTCCAAGCCGGCACCTCGTCGCTTACTCCAGAAAAAATAGCGGACAACTGGCAAGCGGCAGCAAACGCAGCGAACAATCTCAATCAAAGTCTTAACCAGATCAGTGTGAACGGAAAGATCACGAGAATCTTGTTTCTCAGCACGCGCACCGATCCAAGGCAAGAAGTGGAACTCGAGGCCAGCCGCGAACCCGACGGTAAAATTACCCAGGTAGAAATCTCGTCGCCGTTACCAAAGCCGAATATCGAAAGCGAATAGGACATCAATTTCCGAGGCTAAGAACGCATCGACTCGTTTTTAATAGCGCTGTCATGTTGAGCGAAGCGAAACACCTCTGGCGGTTGGCTTAGTGGAGCTTGGCAAGAAATGATCCGAGATTCTTCGCTTTGCTCAGAATGACAATTTGAGAGGCCCAGGAGTGGAGAAGACCTTCCTGTCGCGGCGGGAACTTGCAATTCGCCTGAGCTGGGATTAACAAAATCATACTATGGCCGATACATACGTTCCAATGATCAGCTCCGGCGTTGCAGGACCACTTGGTGTTTTGCATCTGCCACGTCTATGGCTCAAAGTTTCGCTTGAAGAGCAAGGAAAACTCGCGCCTGGTTATCCGGGCATCGGCAGAGGGTTTGATGCCATGACTTGTGCTGCGCTCGGACTCGAAGAGCAGGCGGTAAAAGATTACATCAAGCAAAGCAAGCCGACCTATCCCGAGTTCGAAGCCTGGGTGAAGGAGAATGCCAAGTCGCTGAATCGAGGCGCGATTGAAAAGCATAACGCCGCAGTGCGCGGTTACAATCACGATGACGAGACGCGCAAGGGCGTCCTGGGTGCATGCGACATAGCGGATGACGCTTCGGCTCCGAAAGACGCGGTGAATCTAAACAATCTAGACGACTGGTACGAGTTTCATCAGGTGGTGCTCAAGTAGGGAGATCGCCTTGGAGCCAAGAAAGATCCCTGAGATCAGTCCGGCGGTGCGCGCTCGATTACCGCATTGACGCAAACGCAGCCGGCATGGAGCATTCTCAAATGCCATCGACGCAGACCAATGTAGCGTCATCATCTCGCAAGACGACTGACACATTCACCGCCGGCGCCAAGAGCTTGTCACAACGCTACTTTGTCTCGCCCGAAATTTTTGCTGAGGAACAAAAGAAGATTTTTGCCAAGCAATGGGTGCTGGTTGGGCATCAGAACCAGATCGCACGATCCGGTGATTACTTTATTTCGGAAGTCGCAGGCGAAAGTTTGATCGTCGTACGGGATAAAAGATCGACGATCCGCGCCTTTTACAACGTTTGCCGTCATCGCGGGACGAGGCTCCGGGAGGATCAAAGCGGCCATGCCTTCGCAATTCAGTGTCCTTATCACGCATGGACGTACGCACTCGACGGGCGGCTGGTGGGCGCGCCGCACATGGATGGTGTCCCCGGGTTTGATAAAGCCGATTATTCACTGCATCCGGTGCACCTCGGTTTGTGGGAGGGATTGATTTTCGTAAATCTGGCGGATTCCCCCACTCCGGTGGAGGAATGGTTCGCGCCGCTGGCAGGGAAGTTTTCGCATTGGAATTTGCCGATGCTGCGCTCAGCGAAAGTGATCAATTACGACGTGCAGGCGAATTGGAAGCTGATGTTCGAAAATTACTCGGAGTGTTATCATTGCCCGGGAGTGCATCCGGAGCTCTCGAAATTATCGCCGTACGACTCGGCAGAGAACGATCTGACAGAGGGACCGTTCCTGGGAGGATTCATGCGGATCACGAAAGGCAACAGCCTGACCATCAGCGGCAAATCTTGCGCCCTGTCGGTGGGCGCTTTCGGCGAGGACGACTTCCATCGCGTTTTTTATTATTCCATTTTCCCAAATACGCTGCTCAGCTTGCACCCGGACTATGCGATGGTGCACCAGCTTCATCCTCTGTCACCGGCAAGGACTTTGATATTGTGTAATTGGTTTTTTCATCCGGAGGCGTTCGAGCGAAAAGATTTCAAACCCGAAGACGCGATCGAGTTCTGGGACATGACGAACAAACAGGATTGGCACGTGTGCGAGTTGAGCCAGCAAGGCATTGCCTCACGCGCGTACACGCCAGGCCCATACTCGTCACGAGAGAGCATTCCCGCCGCATGGGACCGTTATTATCTTCGCTCCACCGATTAAAGCGAAAAAGGGATACCAGATAAGGACCGAACGGAATCGCGCTTTGTTATCCAGTATCCAGCGTCTTAATATCCAGTTCCGATATGCCGCCGCCTCTGACTTACGCGAGTTACCTTGATCTGGAGAACTTATTTACGCTTCAGAAACCGCGCTCAAGTCCGCCAGAGCACGATGAGATGCTCTTCATTATCATTCATCAGACGTACGAGCTTTGGTTCAAGCAGTTGCTGCATGAGTTCGAGAAAATAAAAAGAGATTTTTCTGCGGGCGATCTTTTCGGCGCGATTCACACATTAAAACGTGCCCGCACAATCATGAAGGTTCTCGTTGCCCAGGTAGATATTCTTGAAACAATGACGCCTTCTTCGTTCTCGAGTTTTCGAGACCGCCTCGAAACTGCATCGGGATTTCAATCCGTACAGTTTCGAGAAATTGAATTTGTGCTCGGATACAAGCGCGAATCGACGGTGAGATACTTGAAGCCGGATTTCCCGGGATACGATCGGCTGCAACAACTGCTTCGAGAACGTAGTGTGGTCGATCATTTTTACGATTTCCTTGCTACCCGCGGCGCACAAATTCCCGCAGACCTAAAGGATCGCGACGTCACCAAGCCAAATGAACCCGACGAGCGTGTACAGGAGCAAATTCTGCAGCTCTACAAGAATTCGCCTGAGTGCTCGATCCTTTTCGAATTGATGACCGATTTTGACGAAGGCCTGCAGGAGTGGCGTTACCGGCACATCAAGCTTGTTGAGCGAACAATCGGAGCGAAGAAAGGCACAGGAGGATCACCTGGCGTGCCCTTTCTGAAAGAATCACTGTTCAAGCCGGTATTTCACGATCTCTGGGCCATCCGACGCGAAATGTAGCGCGGAAAACACGCGTTGAGCGTTTTGACGCTCTAACACTTAACGAAGCCCAAGAAATTCGCGCGCTGTTCCGGAAAGCAGCTGTGCTTTCTCTTTGGCCGAAAATTTCGTCGATTCGATTAGCTGGCCTGGTTTCGTTTCGCCTAACGGAAATGGATAATCGGAGCCCAGCGCGACGCGTTGCGCGCCGAAGAGCTTTACCAAAAGGGCCAGTGCATCGGTGTCGTGGACAAGTGAATCGACGTAGAACCGCGCCGGCCCGTTGCCGCAAGCCAGATATGCACGTGGATTCGTACTGTTTTCCACGGCGACCAGGTCGGGCCGCACGTGAAACGCGCGCTCGGCGCGGCCAATTGTAAAGGGAAATGCTCCGCCACCATGGGCGAAAGCGACGCGAAGCTTGGGAAAGCGCTCGAACACACCGCCAAAGACCATCGAGCAAATCGCCAGCGAGGTTTCAGCCGGCATGCCAACAAGCCACGGTAACCAGTACTTGGGCATGCGTTCTTTGCCGACCATGTCCCAGGGATGGACGAAAATTGCGGCGTTGAGTTTTTCGGCGGCGCTCCAGACAGGTTGAAGCGAAGCATTATCGAGGTTCAAAGGATCGATGCGTCCAGAGTGAGGGTTCGCGTCCACATGCGTGCCGATTTCTGCGCCGCGCAATCCCAGTTCGCGGATACATCGTTCCAATTCGCCTGCGGCAAGATCCGGATCTTGCATTGGAATCGTCCCCAAACCTGCGAATCGCTTCGGGTGTTCACGAACGACCGCCGCGATGTGGTCATTTAGTCGCCGCGAAAGATCCAAAGCGTCAGCCGGTTTCGCCCAATAGCTGAACATCACTGGCACGGTCGAGAGCACCTGCATCGAGACGCCATCGCGATCGCATTCCTCGATCCGTTGGCGAGGATCCCAGACGTTGTCCGTGATCTCGCGGAAGACACGGTCTCCGATCATCATGCGAGCGCAGCAGGGCTTGTAATGATCAAGCCTGACGAACCCGCTGTAACCGTATTTTGCGTCAAGGTCCGGCCACTCGCGCGGCAGAATGTGGGTATGGAGGTCGATCTTCATTTTAGGGCGTCTGTGTCAGACGCCATCTTCTTGGGACCGGCGTTTCACAGAAACGCCCTACAGACCGCGCATCGCCTGCGCTGTCTCAACTTTCTTGCCGCACTTCTTGCAGGTACGGCGCGCGTCGTCATTCCAGAAATCGAGCATCGCCTGGCTGAAGTGCTCAACGATATCTGCACAATCGAAATGGATGTCTTCCACCAAAGAGCCGCAATTCTCGCAGTAAAAAATAACGTGTTCTTTTTCTCCCGGCGGCCGGCGGCGTTCGACCACAACACCGATCGTATCCGGCGGGCGCTGCGGCGAATGCGGCACATTCGGAGGGATGAAGAATGTTTCGCCTTCTCTGACGATATGGTCCACGATGCGGTCGCCTTCGCGGACGCGCACGTTAATGTCGCCCTTTAGCTGATAGAAATACTCCTCCGAGTCGACGAGGTGAAAATCATTCCGCGCGTTCGGACCTTTGATGACCATCACGAAGAAATCACGCCCGTCATAGAGATAACGATTGCTTACCGGAGGTTTGAATTTATCGGCGTTCTCTTCGATCCAATTCTCCAAATTGATCGGCGGTTGCACAGTCTGCATCAGGCAGAGCGTATTGGGACAAACGCACAGCGTCAAACTGGGATGGTGATGGCAAATACGATGGCGACCCCCAGCAGATTGGGGCCGCATAATTTAAGTTGAAGCGGCCTAACTAAACGGGGATAAATATCCGCCTCATGAACCCTGGCTATTTTGTCCGCATTGCAGGCGCATGCCTGATCGCGCTAATCATTTGCGGTTGCGAGACTCTCCCAGAGGGTCCCTACCCTCGGGCCACTGAGATCGGTTTTTGGAATGACGAAGGCGCCTCCGGGCCGGCCAGGATCGTTGTTCATATCGGCGAACAGAAAGCCTACTTTTACCGGGGCAAAACTTTGGTCGGTGAATCGACCGTTTCCACCGGCAAATCAGGCTTCTCCACGCCGCCCGGGAGCTATTCCGTCCTCTCAAAGAGCCCGGACCACGTCTCAACGATATTCGGCGATTACATAGATGATTACGGCAATGTGGTGAGATCAAACATTGACGCTCGGAAGGATCGGCGTCCCCCAGGGACGCATTTCGACGGTGCGGAAATGCCGTATGCCATGTTTTTCCGGGGCGGCTACGCGATGCATCAGGGTTATGTGCCCCCCTTTGCCGCTTCTCACGGTTGTATTCGTTTGCCGAGGGGAATGGCGAGTAGATTTTACGAAAACGCCCCCATTGGCACGCCCGTAAAGGTCACAGAGTAGCTCAAATAACGGAGGGTTGTCAGTCCGATACTTTCAGGCGATGCCACCGGCTGAAGCAGGGTTTGGTTTAACTGCTTCGCCGATCCCGGCTACAGCTCCAGGACTCTGTGCTAAGGTACAGGCTGGATATGAATCGGAGCATTATTGACGAAGAACGCAGCCACGCGATGCACCTGGACGTCGAAGAACTGCAACGCTACTCGCGTCACCTCATCATGCCCGAGGTTACATCCGACGGGCAGAGTCGACTTAAAGCTGCGCGCGTTTTGTGCATCGGCGCCGGAGGACTCGGATCGCCAACCGCCCTTTATCTGGCAGCTGCCGGCGTTGGGACGATCGGCATTGTGGATTTTGACGATGTCGATCTTTCTAATCTTCAGCGCCAAATTCTTCACGGAACAAAAGATATCGGTCGCGGCAAGCTGGAGTCGGCCCGGGATCGCTTGCACGACATCAATCCGCAGATCGAGATCGAATTGCACAAGTGCCGTTTCTCCAGTGAAAACGCGCCTGACCTTGTGTCCCACTACGACGTGATCGTTGACGGATCGGATAATTTTCCAACGCGATATTTGTCAAACGATGTCAGTGTTTTTGCACACAAGCCGAATGTCTATGGCTCGGTATTCCGTTTTGAGGGACAGACAACGGTCTTCGCGCCTCATCTCGGCGGACCGTGCTATCGCTGCCTTTTTCCCGAGCCACCGCCGCCGGAGTCTGTTCCGAACTGCGCGCAAGCCGGTGTGCTGGGTGTTTTGCCAGGGATTATCGGAATGCTGCAGGCGATTGAGACATTGAAACTAATTTTGGGCATCGGCGAGCCACTCATTGGACGTCTTCTCCATTTCGATGCGCTCAAGGTGAAATTTCGCGAACTCAACCTGCGGCGCGATCCGCAATGTCCGGTGTGCGGCGAGAATCCGACAATCTTCTCGCCCATCGACTACGAACAATTTTGCGGAGTGCGCGACGATGGAGCGATACCGGGGATATCCCCGCACGAACTAAAGCGGAGAATGGATGCAGGCGAGCGATTCGAACTAATCGATGTGCGGGAACCGTTCGAATACGAAATTGCGCAGATTGACGGCGCAAAATTGATCCCCCTGGGAGAAATTGCCGAACGATTAGACGAGCTGGAACGCGAGCAGCCAATCATAGTTCATTGTCACAGTGGAATGCGGAGCGCTCAAGCGGTACGGCTGCTACAGGAGCGTGGGTTCGCCACAGTTTACAATCTTGAAGGCGGAATCGATGCGTGGTCGGATCAAATCGATTCCAACGTGCCGAAATATTAAGGAAATCTGCCTTAGGCCACGAAATTCGGAAAAGCTGTTGCAGCAAATTTATTTGAGCGCAGTAGCCAATTGTTCGGCACCTGGCACTCCATGCCATTGAGCGATTAATTCGCCATTTCGGCCAAATACAAAAACGCAAAAATCCGCCGTTCCTTGCGCCTGACCAAGCTGCGACGATATGGATCCATCAAAGTCAGTCGCAACAAAAATGTCTTTCCGTGCATCACGTGCAACCTTCTTTCCATCATATCGGGCCTGAAGCCGGTTTGCTTCTTCGTTAACGCGATGCCGGATGAACGCTGTAGCGATCTTTCGCCCAACCACAGTATGTCTTCTGACGAAACGAACAATTGTGATCATTCGGTAATCCGGGTTGCCCAGGCAACGTTCTGGAACGCGGTCCCCCACAGTGCGCGCCTTTTCTCTTTCTGCAGGGGTGGTCAGTACGATCACAGTCACATGTCCGTCAGTTGTAGAATGTTTGTTTCCATCAATGTCGACAAAGCCGACCGAGTAGGTTCCCCCGATCGAAAGGGCTCCAATTAGACGTGCTGCAGGAAGCAAAATGAATGTTCCGAGAAAGAAAAAGAATTGAAGTGCGCGTGGGATCACAAGTAAGCAAATTGGCGACAATGTCGTGCTCTGACAAGATTCGACCCGCATGCTCGATTTTTCCATTGTCGGGGACGACGCGCGAGGTCTGTATTTGGCTATCGATCCTTTTCGTTCTTGGCTTAACCGGCTGTGATTACATGGGCGCTTCGCGCCGTGCCCAGTTGGTTCAGGACGCGGACACCAAATCTGCACAGGGAGACTTTACGCGCGCGATCAACTTGTATGAAGCTGCGCTCGATGACAGCCCGCGTTGTGCTGAAGTTCACTACAAGCTGGCCCTTCTTTATGACGACAAACTAAACGACCCCGTGAGCGCGCTGCATCATTTCAGGCGTTATCTCGCGTTGAGCCCGGATGGCGCTCATGCTGCTGATGTCAAAAACTCGATTAAACATGACGAGATCGCCGCGCTGACGGTGTTGTCTGGAGATTCCGTCATCACTCGGTCCGAGGCGGCCCGCTTGCGAAACGAAAACCTTAATTTGCACAAGGAACTTGAAACGCGCGCTATGCCAGCGCGAAGTGTCGCGGACAAATCGCAGGAAGGCGACGCAAGCTCAAAGAAAACCGCCGCAAAAAAAGGCGATCGAAGCTACGTTGTGCAGTCGGGCGATACACTTTTCTCTATTTCGCGAAAGTTTTATAAATCGCCCAAACGCTGGAAAGAAATCCTGGAGGCGAACAGGAAGAGTATTCACGATCCCAAAAGGCTTACGGTTGGTCAGAGCCTGGTTATTCCGTAAGTGTGTTCGGGTTATCCTGGACCGGGATTGAGGAATCTAGAACTTCAGCTGGAAAGCCACTGCACCACCAAGGTTGGCCACTTGATAATCGAAAACGCTTTGGTTCGATTGGCTTGCCGCCAATGTACTCACAGCGCTGACCGTAAGATATTTGTTCACACGATAGTTTGCGGTAAGCGCGAGAACTTCGCTGATGTCGTCGCGGCCTCCTTCGTAATATTGGCGCACTACGACCGTGCCCACGGCATTGACGAAAAAGGAGCGGGTGAGAACCGCCGAGTACCCAAGATAAACAGCATAATCGCTTCGCTGGGCTGAGATCGCGTTGATGTTTGGCGGCTGTCCAGATTCGTCTGCCGCGAGGCTGATATCGAGATCCGCACCCAGAGTGAGTGTTTGAGCCCGGCCAAACTGAAAGGGGATGGACGCGTCTAGGATAATGGCGTGATTTTGAAAAAAGGCTGCAAAGCTGTTCTTCTCAGTGAGCCGGTTGTAGTCGTACTCCAGGCGCAAAAGCAGATTATGCCACTGCGGCACGAGATATCTCAGCCCTACTTCGACGTCAAAGCTCCCAAAATTGAAGTTGTCGAATTGGTCATAATAAAACAGCTGCTCCCGGACATCGATCAGCCCGTACAACGTGTTGGTAATTCGCGGCTCGTAAAAGGCCGCTGCTGCCGGTGCAACGACAAAATCGCTTTGTTCCCCGCTTCGTGTGAGGGCCACATTCGAGGTCCAGTAAAACGGTGCACCGGCGGAAAGCGTGAACGGGTGATACTCGTCGGTGCGTTTTAGGATTTGTTGTTCGCCAAGATCAGCGTCGCCGGGTGCGGCGGCGACGTTTCCACCTTCAGCCCCGGTTGGAGGAACAGTAGATGGAAAGGCTGAGGGAGCCTGCTCGCGCGTCAACTGCGCCTGGTCCGCGGTCTGAGCCCGACCCTCATTTGCTGCGATAAAAAGAAGCACGCACAATGTCGTGACAAACCCGCACAAACGACGGTTACGGCGAAGTCTCACGAGCACGACCACTTGCTGTGTTTTTCGTCCCTGATGCCGTTCGAGTTTTGAGCCATATCACTGAGCAGGTTAAACGCCAGTTCGTTGATATTAGAAGGCTCGCGTTCCGGAACCAAGACGATTATTAATCACTCCGCGATCGCGCATGCGCCTAATATCCGCTACGTCGCGGTCTACTTTCGTCATGCGAGCGACATTGAGACGATCAGCGCGGTTCGAATTGCGGTGATTATGGTGCGGAACTCTAAGCTTTCCCCCAGGGCCGGGAACAGCGTCGTCCAGCAGAGATAGCAATTGCCCGCTATTTTTGACATTGATTACTGTCCTGGTCCTCTTTCCATTCGTGGGATTTCCGGGCGCCGCTTGGGGATCAAACGGTGGGGCGTCCGACAGCGGGCGCGGTCGATTTGCGCCCGCACCGGCAAACGTTCCAGTAGTCGAACCATTACCGCCGAAGCCCGTATAATTGGGGTGATTTGTAAAAACATCAGCCGCAGCTTCGCCGCCTATCGTCACCACCACATTGTCGAAAATCGTGACCGAATCCGCGGCGAGAATCTTTTTGCTATTCCCGCCCAGGGTAACATTAGAAACAAAGTTGAGCTGACCGTTACTCCCCGGCGCATAAAGTTTCAGCGTTTCATCAGCTGACAGAGTGCCACCGCCGACAATGAGTGAGCCGTTGGCTCCGAAGACGCCCGCTTTAAGCACGTCCGCGTGAACACTGGCATTATTGAATGCGATCGTTCCCACCCCGTCGATATAGCTGAGGAATGTGCCACCAACGTTATAATTACCACGGTTAATAAGAATCGCGGCGGCTGCCGCCCCGTCGCTGCCGTGAAACGCAATTGTCGCGTCGTGAGCAATGTTTGCGTTGCCGGCAACATCCATTTCGATAAGACCCGCACCGCTAATGACACCACCCTTGCTGTTATCGATCTGAGCCAACAACGAATTCGCGCTGAGAGTCCCCGTAGCGACGACAACGCCGGTATTTTGATCCATTATTCCGCCAGTGTTCTGAATCTCGAAAATGGCATCGCCATGGGCGGTTATATTGCCAGCAGCCAGGGTAACGATACCGCCAGCCCCGATTTCTCCTCCGTTGTTCAGAAGCTCAAGCGTCAGATTGTTGGTATTAAGATTTCCTCCGATTGCAGCGAGAATGTTCGCTCCATTAACGACATGATTGATGTTGTTGTTAATGAAAAGCGTGGTGTCGCCGCCGGCATCCGTAGTCAGATTATTTCCGACGTTTAAGAAAAGGTTCGCACCGGAGTTAACGGTTTGCTGAACCGGAGTAATTATTTCAAGATCGATTCCGCCGGAGTTGGAATCGTTGTGAGTCACCAGATTGTTGCCCACGGAGACCGCCACATTTTCGCCGCTCTCTTGTGGTGCATTTATTCCGAGCTCGACACCCAGGAATAAATCGGCCGCGGTCAAAGTGCCGCCAACTGCCAGGCTGATATTTGCCCCGGTTCCTGATTGTGCTGTGGCCGATGTTTGCAATGCAAGCGAACCGCCGGCGGTGAGATTTCCACCCGCTAAGACATCGATATTGGCCCCGGTAGTCAGGTTGCTAACGTCCGTGGCGATTGCAAGGTCGCCGCCAACCAGTAAGTCAGCGCCAGCGGAAAGGGTCACATTAAGACCCGAAGTAATTCCGCCATTTCGTCGAATAATGGTCAGATCATTCGCAATATTCAGCATCTGACCGGCGGAGATACTTACGTTACCGGAAGAATTGAACGCAGTTTCATCAGAGGTTTGACCGCTCCAATTCACGTTCTGCCCAGCGAATAAGGTAATGGTTGGGGCATGGATGATCGCCGAACCGTTGATCGTGACATTGCGTCCAACAAACGCGTATAGATCGTCCGTTGTAATGCTCGACGTTACCGACATGTCACGCTCAGCTAACAGCCGGACACGACTCGTCGTGCTAATATCAGAGCCAAGTGTCAAATCGCTGCTTGAGCCGCGGGCATAAATCAATAGCTCCTCTAAGCCGGAGAACGAAATCTCGGGACCCAGGGTGATTGGCCCGTTCTGCGTTGCAAGCAGCAAGACGCGGATACCTTCGAAGGTCAATACACCACCAGGACCGCCGGAAGTGATGCCGTTAACAGCGAAAAGGCCAAGATTGCTTTCACCATTTGATGTGTCGATCGTTGGGTCGCCGGTTAACTGGAGCGCAGTGAACTTGAAGCCCGCTCCCGAGGTATCGCCGATTAGGTCATCGAAGCCGCTTGCGGTGTCAAAAGCCGATGTCGATCCAAAGGCCCACGCGGAGATGGGACCGTCAATCGATCGTCCGCGGTAAATCTTGCCCAAATCGGTTACACCGTTGGTGGTGATAGAGGGGTCAGTGGATATCACTGTGTCACTCGTTATCACGTAAGGATTCGGGGAAGTAATGGTGCTTGGCGTACCGAACTTGGTTGGTGTGCCTGAGGGCGATGGAGTTGGCGTGGGTGGCGACGGAGTCGGCGTTGGTGGCGCCGGCGGTGTTGGCGGTGGGGGTGTGGGAGGCGGCGGCGTTGGCGGTGGCGGTGGCGCTGTTGGACTCGACGTCGTGTTTCTAACTAAAATGACCGGGTTCGCGTTCACGTTTTGATCGGTCGTGCTAATTACGTCGATGAGGTTTTTGGCAAGGGGTTGAGTGGTTGTCCCCAATAGTTGCGCTGCGAGTTGCTGGTTCACCACGTCCATGATCAACGGCATATTTTCCAGCGGCGGAAAATCCTGAATCAGACGCGATGTTTGGAGCACGAGTTTTACATCAAACTTCTGTGGCTTCGTCATCCGACGGTCTGACGTCATCGTCATCATTTCGCCGCCGTGGACGGTCACAGCTCGTTCAGGATGTCCGTTGGGATAAAACGTGCCAATTCCTTCCAGGACCATGAATTTTGTAGGCGGCCCCGTTGATATTAGAGCGGTCCCTCCCGTCACTGCTGCCGTAACGGCCGATGTGCTGACCTTAACTGCCGGTGCTTTGGGTGGAACCTGCAAAAGAACCGCACCACTGGTCAGATCAAGCTCACGCGTCCCCTGTTTAAAACTGAAAATCGTGTTCGCGCCGAGTCGCGTCAGCGTCAGGTCATTGAAGGTCAGTTCCGCGCGCGATTCCACGCCAGTTCGGATCCCCATGTTCTCTCTGACGGTATCATTCACCGCCGCTGGACGCGGTGCACCATGTGATTCCATTAATCGTACATCCTGGATTATCTGAGATACGCGCGCTTGTTGCGGTTGGTCTGCGCTAGCAAACGGCGCCGCGCCAAGGAGAGAAAGCAGGACCATTGATCCGCCCCAAGAGATTTGCACAAAAGTTTTTTTCATATGGAGGGTCGCTAGGGTAAGGTGGGAGCTGCGTTAGGACTCAGGCTTTGCAGTCGATGCGGCGTCGCCAGTGCCGCAGTTTTGTGGTCGGCTGTGCCGGGCTGCCCCTGATCGGTAACCGACACTTGTGTACCGCCTCCAAAAATAACCAGATTTGTGTCGACCAAATTCTTGGTCGATTTCTCGTGTTGCTGCTTCTGGCTTTCAGCCGCGATAGACTTCGCGCTGCGCAGCGGAGGAAAATCTGTAATGAAGCGGCTGGTTTTCATGAAGCGTTCAATATCGACATCTACAGGATCGCTGAGCGCAGACTCTGGGTTGCCGAAAACCATTTGCCCGGGTGAGACGAGAACTGAATCTCCAAGATGTCCGGGACGATAAATTCGCGCGGTGCCTTCCAGCACCAAAAATTTGTAAAAGCCGGGGTGGTACTCAATCATGATGGTGGTATCCGCAACGGCTGCTGCGACGCTACCTGCGCGAATTTTTGCCCCATTTGCTTCCTTTGGAGCTTGAATAAGCACTGCGCCCTCCCCCAGATTCAAACCACGCGTCCCCTGATTGAAATCAAATACTGTATGGGCCGCGAGCCGCACAACGGTCTCGTCGGAAAAAGTCACTTCACCGCGTGATCCGTTGCCGGTTCGAACAATAGTCTGCTCGCGGACGATGTCGTTTACCGAAGCACTCCGCGCGATGTTCTTGGAATTCCCTAATTGGACCTGATTTTTTACGCGGGTAACCCGCGCTTCGTTAGTCGAAGCGGCATCCAGCTGACTGGGAAACCACATCGCAAGCGACGCGATGACTGTAATGAATACAAAGAGGCAAAGCTGCCGGTTCATGCATTTTGGTCGAAAGACCTAATTCCGGCGGGCTTTTTGACGCCTAAACCTCATTAGGTCAAGGATTTTTTACACCCCTACAGGTAGTTATCCGGAAATCGCAGGGCAAAGTTTCCTAAAAACTTTGAATTCTTTCTTCGTCTCTCAGAAAACGGAACAAATGCCAGAGCAGCGACGGATGCCGACTATCAGAAGACCAAGCTTTTTACGCACAAACCCGACTACGGATTGGTGGGCGGCTCGTTGCTGAAAATTGAAACGCCCAGGAGCTCGCGCTGCCACGGAACGAGCAACGCCGCCGTTCGCGCGTCATCTGCGGCGATCGCCTCGAGTGTGCTTCGCGGCGCAATGAACGAAGGTTCCAGCCCGAGTTCCTCAGCCGATCTGTTGCGTCGGCGTTGCAGCTCTTCGGCGCGCTGGACTGTTTTATTGCTCGGTCGGGTTCCGAAGCGGCGACGTGAGACCGGCCACTCTGATTCAGACGCGCGA
>Ga0193721_1000270_pt1 | contig 15572 bp, 15 predicted proteins | sample U2s2metaG_FD_145078 | JGI IMG/M metagenome (GOLD analysis project Ga0193721, IMG submission 145078) | Soil microbial communities from a riparian zone of the East river system, Colorado, United States - U2s2 | ecosystem: Environmental > Terrestrial > Soil > Riparian zone | place: USA: East River...
TCTAGGCGCAAAATTGTTCGATCTGATCGTGGTGGCGAGTGCGTGGGGCGCTGCGCCACCAGCCTCGCTTTCGCTCATGCCTTACGGCCCACATTATCCGCTGAACCCTGGGGATTTTTTCCAGCCCTTGAGCGCGCTGATGGTGGTGGGAATCTTCGGAGCGCTCATCAGTGGATGGAAGACCCCGCTTGGATATCGGATTTGGTTGTGGGTGCCAGTCATCAGTTTTCTCATTATCTGGATCTTCACCCCCACCGTGTTTTGGCCGATGATCCGAGAACTCTATGGCGCTGGCTCTGGAAAGATCGTAAAAAGCGACGCTGAGCTGATACTGCTGGTACGACGCTGGATGATCTGGGATTGGTTGCGAGTGGCTGCGATAGCGACCGGATTCGCTTCATTGGTTCGGGCGATCAGTATTCCCTTCCCGCGCAGTGACCGCTGAGCGCACACTCTATCCTGCACTTTGGCCGCAATCCTGTTTGCGCCTGCGCTTCGGAGTGAGTTTTTCCGCACGCAGTTAGAGCTTGGCCAGTTGGGCGATCCTTGCCTGCACCGCGCTGGTATAGCCCTCTACTTGTTCTTGGGAATATCCTGCGGCGCGAAATGCGTCGCGAATCTGGTCGGGCGAGAGTTGGGCGAGAAGCGACCCCAGCCACTTCGCATCGGCACGCGGAATATGTCTTCCAACCCAGTGCATACGAAGCTTCCCAATGAAAAGGGGCAAATCAAGAATGTAGAAGAAAGGAGGATGAGTGGGAAAGTTTAAGTCTATGTAATCGCTGGTGACTTTCGAGATGAACTTGGAACGGCGATAAGCGGGCAGATTGTTTTTGGAAAGACTATCGGTATAGCTTTTGCCGGACATGCCAAACGATGACCCCAGATCGCTGACTTCGTACAGTTTGGTTTCGGGGTTATGCTGATCCTCATAAATAGCATTGTTCTCGTCTTTTAAATCCCAATTACTGATAAGTGCCATCATTATCCGAAGACCATTGAACTCGCGCGTTTTCTTGAAAGGATTTTTTTTCCAATTCCAGTTGCCAACTTTTTTCCCCTCCCCCGGATGCCTTTGAAGGCGCACTTGACTGACGTCGCCTCCCTTAGCCACGAACTCTTGTCCACGGCGAAGCTGTGCGGGCATGTCGTCCACTTTCAAATGGGGGAAAAAGTAATTCTCGTTCGTGACGTAGCCAACAGCCCACAGCAGGCGAGTGGCAACGGTTTCCGGTTGCGCCTCCTCTCCCAGCTTAGCCTTCCATTTCCTACCGTTTTGATCGCGGACTTCGAACTTGGGGCTTATACCAGCAGAATCTTCCTCCAGGAATTTCACCGGAAGCTTCGGCATATCCTCCTCGCCATCGGGGCCGTAATAAAGATTGTGCGATGGAATATCTCCGGGATCCAGCCACAGGACGGCTTTGCCATTTACGCTCGGTGATTCTTTTTTCGGCTTCGCCGCAAGCAGATCAGCCGGGGCCAGCGCAGCAGAAATCACCAAGACCAGTGGCAAAGAGATGCGTCGATGCATTTCAGAAGCTCCCGCGGCAGCCAGTTTCGGCCCACATATCGGCCCGCTAGTATCCTACCCCAAGGCTTTCCCCGGACCTTTACTAGGTAGTGCCCGCCAGCATAATAGGGGCGGTTCAGGCGAATATTAAGGGTAGTGAATCTACCGCCAACCAGCCCCTCTGCATCCAACCTGAGCACAATTTAGGGAGTCCAACCTACCAGTGAAGCTACTGATTCAACCCGGGGACGGTATTGACCGATTGGTTAAGGGCATCAAGAAGGCCAAGAAGAGCGTCGAGATTGTCCTCTTTCGCTTTGATCGATCCGAAATTGAAGAAGCCCTGGTGAACGCTGTGGAGAGGGGTGTGTTTGTACACGCGCTGATCGCTTTTACAAATCGCGGGGGTGAAGAAAATCTGCGCAAACTGGAGACGCACTTCCTGGCGAAAGGAATTACCGTAGCGCGCACTGCCGGAGATCTGGTGCGGTATCACGGCAAGATGATGATTGTGGACCGCAAAGAGCTTTACATTCTGGCGTTCAACTTCACGCATATCGACATCGATCACAGCCGCAGTTTTGGACTGATTACACGCAATCCCAAGCTGGTGCAGGAAGCGGGCAGACTTTTCAAAGCCGATACCAAGCGCCAGGTTTATAACCCTGGCAATCCGAAGTTTGTGGTCAGCCCGCCCAATGCGCGCAAGGAAATAGCGGCGCTAATCAAAGGAGCCAAGAGGGAATTGCTTATTTATGATCCGAAGGTCAGTGATCGAGCCATGCTTCGGCTTCTCGCCGAGCGGAAAGACAAAGGAGTAGACATCCGGATTATCGGGGACGTTAGCGGCGACAGAATCCCCGCACGCGAGCTGGCTCGTATGCGATTACACACGAGAGTAATTATCCGCGACCGTCAGCAGGCGTTCGTGGGCAGCCAAAGTCTCCGCCAGTTGGAATTGGACGCGCGACGGGAAATCGGCGTGATCTTCCGCGATGGCAAGGTCATTGCATCCCTGGTAAGAACATTCGAGGAAGATTGGGCGGCGTCCAAGCCTTCGAAGTCAGCTCGACGAAAGGCCTCTCTGCCGGTCGCGAAGACCGCCAAGAAAGTTGCCAAGGCCGTTTCCAAGAACTTGGCCGCTGCCCCCGTTGTAAAAAAAGTGGTTCGGGAGCTACGAAAGAAAACCAATGGGCAGCTTGGTGACAAACAAGTGAAGCAGGCCGTGAAAACCGCGGTGAAAGCAGCTGTGAAAGAGACGGTAAAAGCAGCGACCAAACAAGCCGTCAAAGCAGCGGTGGAAGACGCTGCCGAACCCTCTTAAACCGAGGCTCGGTAGCATCCAATAGAACAGGAGTTTTCCAATGCCGGTCTGGCAGATTGCGCGCAAGGGATGGTGGTGCTGTGCATTCCTGGCAGCCACGAGTTTCGTCGGATTGTCTCAGACACCAGCGGTCTCACCCGCCACCGTTTCGCCTGTCGTCGTTTCGCCTGCCACGCAGGCCGACGCTGTATTCGTAAAAGAGTTCTACGCCCGGGTCTCAAAGTATCTGGATCTTCGCAAAAAGGCCGGTTCTCCGCCCAAACCGACGAAGTCAGCGATCAAGCTGGCCGAGAGCAAGAATGCCATGGCGGAAAAGATTCAGGAGGCGCGAGCCGATGCCAAGCAGGGCGACATTTTCACCCCAGAGATCGAGGCCTATTTCCGGAAACGCATCGCCGCTGCTATAAGGGGGGCAAACGGACCCAAGATCCGATCAAGTCTCCGCCATGCTGAGCCCCTGCACAGCATGCCCCTTCATGTGAACCAACCATATCCGGACGGTGTACCGTTGCAATCCGTTCCTCCAACATTGTTACTGAACCTTCCGCGTCTGCCGAAAGAGTTGGAATATCGCATTGTGGGCCGCGATCTGGCACTGCACGACATTGGCCCTAACCTTATCGTGGACCTCATTCCGGGCGCCGTCCCTTCGCCTTAGAGGCCAGGAGAAGATTTCATGCGTCAGCACATTCTTTTCTTAATCCTCGCTTGCGCCCAGATCTTAGGCTGCGCAGCACAAGACACCGCGCGCCTTATGCAGGCAACATCCCCGCCGGCAAATGCCTCTGCCCCACAAACCGCGCCGTCACAAGGCTCCCCTGGTGGGACACCTGCAAGCGGACTCGATGTCAGGCTGCCACTGGAGTCAAAGTCGATCCGTTTTGCAGTGATTGGCGACACCGGTACCGGCGAACGCGAGCAATACCAGGTAGCGCAGGAAATGGAAACCTACCGTCAAAAAGTCGGCTTCGACTTTGTCCTCATGCTGGGCGATAACATCTACGGCTCCCATAGCCCGAAGGACTTCACGCAAAAATTCGAAGTGCCGTACAAACCGATGCTCGACGCAGGCGTGAAGTTCTATGCCACGCTAGGCAACCACGACGATCCTAACGATGAGCGACTCTACAAACCTTTCAACATGGGCGGAGAGCGCTACTACGTCTTTAAGAAGGGTGACGTAGCTTTCTTCGCGCTCGACAGCACTTACATGGATCCAGCACAACTGAGCTGGCTGGACCAAAATTTGCAGAACACAAAATCCAAATGGAAGATCTGCTATTTCCATCATCCTCTATATAACGACGGCCGTTCTCATGGCCCCGATGTCGACCTGCGCAGCCAACTCACTCCGCTGTTCCGGCGATACGGGGTGAACCTGGTCCTTTCGGGACACGAACATGTTTACGAGAGGATCAAGCCCGAAGACAACATCTACTACTTTATTCTGGGAAACTCCGCCAAACTTATGACCAAAGATTTCAAGTCATCGAACCAGATGGAAAAAGGATTTGATACCGATCAAGGCTTCATGCTGGTCGAGATCAACGGCGAGAAACTCTATTTCCAGGTGATTTCCCGCGGCGGGAAAACCATCGATGCAGGTGCACTCGATCGGCAAATGCAGCCATCTGCCTCCAGCGCCACGGCTCATTGATATGATTCGTCAGCGAGATATTCCAGGCGATTCGAGCGTGGTCAAGTCTTTCGATTTGCACTTCTCATGGGGTGAAAATGAGAGTTGGCCCATACACTCGGGCAGGCGTTTTGAGATCAAATTGCATCAGAATTGCAAGGAATTGAATTGTGCGCGAATCTGAACGTGAGTGAGTGGAAATGAAGCTTAACAAAATTCTTGAAATCGTCGTGGCGCTGGTGTTGTTGGCCGGAATTGCTCCGGTGGCGCAAGGCCAAAATAGCGCCTCCCCAAGCGGCTGCGGTGAGATCGCGATGCGATTGCCTGGCGACCTTGTCAAGGTAGGTCGCGGCCTGGCTATGGCGCCACGCAATGCCATTCGGCCGCGCAATCTCGAATGGGAGCTGCCCATCGCTGCAACCACCGGCATATTGATCTCCTCGGTGGACCTTTCCGCCAGCCGCCGCATCCAGTCCTTACCTTTTCAAACTGATGCGATCCGAGGATCAAATATCGGCATCGGCATACAACTAGGCGCCGCGGGGTTGATGTACGCAATCGGCTGCACTGGGCACCGGTCGTCCTATGCAGCGAATACGGGTTGGACCGCCCTCGAAGCCATGGGTGCTGCGAACGGAATCACTTTGCTCCTCAAAGGTGCAACCAATCGCCAGTACGCGTACAAGCCCAACAGTCAAGGTGAATTTTGGGAGGGTGGCAAATCGTTCCCTTCCGGACACGCGGCGACCAGCTTTGCCTTCGCCAGCGTCATTGCACATCGGTATCCGAACAAACGATGGCTCAAGTGGAGCGCCTATGGCTTGGCGACCGGTGTCAGTCTCGTCCGGCTGGCGGGGAAAAGACATTTTCCTTCCGACACCTTAGTGGGCGCGACTGTTGGCTACATAACCGGCACGTACTTGGCGAAACATGCAGACGATTAGCCGAATAACGAGTTCGCGATTCTAATTCCGGATTGAGTTGGTCACGATTAACTGGTTTATATTCAGCAGCTTGTGGTCCAACGACAGCAAATTCGTTGCTCAAGTGTTAGGATATTGATTCGTTCCTGCCGCTTGAAAGTCTGCCTTGGAGCAACCTTCAAGAACGTGTTGTTTCTCTAATTGCAAGTTTTGGGAACAAAGAGTACTTTCACTAGCTCCCTGGTTTGAGCCCTATGCCAGTAGATTCAGAAAAAAGCCGTCTTGCCTTTCAGAAACTTAACCGGCACTTGTCGAAACTGACGACCAAAACTGCGCCGAAGAGTGTCCACAAATTTCGCACCTATAGCCGTCGTGTGGAGACGCTTGTTGGGGAGCTGGCGCGGGAGCAGAGCCGGAATGACAACAAATTACTCAAGCTTCTTGCCCGTCTGCGAAAAAAGGCGGGGCGAGTGCGTGATCTGGATGTGCAGATCGCGTCCTTGCGGAGTCTAAAGATTTCTCAGGAACCCCGGCGAAAATCTCAGTTGCTGCGCCATCTCAGCGAGGATCGGGCCAAGCGAGAGAAGAAACTAGCCACGAATTTCGACAAACAAACAGTGCGCGAACTGCGCAAGCGCCTGAAGCGCGCAGCTAGTCAGCTGGAAATCCCTCAGGGCACGGAGCCCCTTAGTGTCGCGCTGCGCCAAGTGGACGCACTCGGGCGAGACGATGCTCCTCTGACCGAAAAAGTATTGCATCAGTACAGGATCGCCGGCAAACGAGCTCGCTACATTGCAGAACTGGCTGGCGATAACCCCCAGGCTCGAAGTGTCGTGGAGCAACTCAAGCACATGCAGGATGTAATCGGTGACTGGCACGACTCCTTAAAGCTCACCGAGAGGGCGGAGGAGCTGTTCGGCGGAGTCCTCGACTCGGGGCTGGTGGCCGCCCTCCGCAATGTAACGCGGGCCAAGTTTCATCAGGCATTCGAAGTGTTGATTAGTACTCGAGCCGCTCTTTCCGGCAAAAAGCCGGTTTCAATTGCGGCCCCGGCAGGGCGCAAGTCACCCGCTCGGGCGACCAGATCGCATGCCGTTGCTGCGTAAATCGGTGTTTGCATTTAGCATTGCGCCGGTTAAATACGTCCTTCGCGTATATCCAGCCATGCCGGCATAGCATTCTGTCCAGCCACCGGGAACGCTGGCTGTAAACTATCTCAGTCCCGCCATGCCCACTTTCGCTGCTATTGATATTGGATCAAATTCCGTACGTTTGAAAATCGCCCGCCTTACGCGACATCGTCTGCACGCCATCGATGAAGACCGCGAAGTCACAAGATTGGGCGAGCATGTTTTCCGAACGGGCCTTCTCTCCCCCGAGGCCATGTCCGAAACAATTAAGGTGCTGCGCCGCTTTCATCGCGCGGTACAGGAGGCGGGGGCCGATTCCGTGCGCATAGTGGCCACCAGCGCCTTGCGCGACGCGCGCAACTCCCCTGCATTTCTGGAATGGGTCCGCTCAACAACAGGCTGGAAGGTAGAAATCATTTCTGGACTGGAAGAGGCCCGGCTGATTCACCTGGGCCTGGTTTCCAATTTGCGAATGACCGTATCCCCCGTACTCATGGTCGACCTGGGTGGAGGGAGCTGCGAGCTCACCGTCTCCAGCAAGGGACATATTCGCGAGACTGTGAGTCTACCCTTGGGCGCAGTGCGCCTTACCAACGAGTTCCTCCGCCACGATCCGCCGCGCAGATCAGAACTGCGCCGGCTGCGAGCATTTGTGGAGCGCGAGATCGGACGCGTTGCGGGCCGCAGTTTCTGGACGCGTCCCAAAGCAGTGATCGCCACTTCCGGCACAGCCGCTTCGCTGGCCGCCGTTTGCCACGGCTTGTACAAGACGAAAGGGGCAAGAGAGGCAGCAGTCTCACGGTCGCAGATGAAGCGGATCGCTAAGATGCTGGTGCGGATGCCTATCGACCAGCGCAGAAAACTATCCGGAGTGGGACCGCGGCGGGCGGAGATTATTGCTGCCGGCGCAGTGGTTTATGCCGAGCTTCTAGAGCGCTGCCAACTGGGCGGCTTTCGCTACTCGCCCCTCGGGCTGCGGGATGGTTTGCTGGCACAGATGGCGGCTGAATATGACCGCGGCACGCGCTCCGGAAAACAAATCGAATCTGAGCGCTGGGATTCCATCCGCGCGGCAGTGAATCATTACCACGTCGACATCGACCACGCTCTCCAAGTGCGCGATTCCGCCATGCGCCTATTTATAGCGTTGAACTCCGTGCATCGTTTGCCGCCAGAGTATCGTGAGTGGCTGTCGGCGGCGGCCATGCTTTACGAAGTCGGCGATTACGTGAACCGCAGCGGCAGGCACCGGCACGCGCACTACGTCATTTCCCATTCTGAAATCCTCGGGTACACTCCCCATCAAAGGTGGATTATTGCAGCCATCGCACGCTATTTGGGTAAGTCGCGGCCAAACCCAGGCGACGCTCCCATGAAGATTCTATTGCCGGCCGAACAGCAATATGTGCGCAAGGCTTCCCTGCTGTTGCGGCTGGCACGAGCACTGAATCTGGGACGCGGCGGCGCGGTGCGCGCGACTCGAGTCCGGGTGCGTCAAGGAGAGGTGACGCTGGGACTGCTGGCCAAGCCCCGAACTACGATTGATCTGGAGTTATGGGCTGTAGAAAAGGAAAGAGGCTATTTCCGCGAAGTCTTCGGGCGAGAGCTCTCAGCTGCAGCGGCATAGAGTTGGCGCAGCGCTTTTGGCGTCAAGCACCAGTGGAGTACACCCGAGTTACGCTCCATTTCCACCCGAGCTACCCCTCCCTTTTTCAAGTCGACCATGGCTTCGCAACCGTTTTCGCTGATGGCGCGTCCCAGGAACTCGCTCAAATTGGGATTGTGGCCGACCGCCATGACCGACTCGTACTTGGCATACTTGTCCAGCAATTTACGAAAATCGGCGAAGCTGGCTTCGGGACGAAGAGCGTCGGCTAGTTGCAATTTTCCTTCGTAGCCCATTTCGTTTCCTACAAGGGAAGCAGTTTGGGCGGCTCGCTTCAACGGACTCGACAAAATTACATCCACCTGCACGTCCAGGGCAGTCAAAGCCCGCCCGACATACCCGCACTGTTCGATGCCGGATTTATCAAGTGGACGTTTCTCATCTTTTTTCGGATTGCCCATGCGCTCGCCGGCGCTGGCATGCCTCAGGAAATAAATAATCATCTCGCCTTATCTTTCTTTTGCAGTGACGGTGCGACGTTTTTTGGGTGCAGGCAAAAGCGGAATCGAATCCAACAGTTGTTTCCCCTCGGCTAGTCCCATCAAAAACTCCTGCGCGCTGAAAGCGGATGGCCCGCTCATCGGTTTGCGCCTGCCCTGCCCTTGCCAGGCGCGAATGTATCTTCCATCCTTTTGTAACAGGCGGGATTTTAGCTTGTCCGCATCCAGTCAGCACTGCCCAGATACACTTCCTCCTGGCCACCGTTGGCGAAATAAAAAATACGACTGTGCTCGAGAAATCGGCCTACGATGCTCCTCACCCGGATATTCTCACTTACCCCACGAACCCCAGGACGCAAAGCGCACATGCCCCGGACAATGAGATCGATCTCCAACCCAGCCTGTGATGCGCGATAGAGCGCCATTATGATGTTCTTGTCGAGCAAGGCGTTCATCTTGGCAATGATGCGGGCCGGCAAGCCACGTCGGGCATGTTCCGCTTCGCGGTTAATCAAGGCCAGGCAGTGCTCTGCAAGATCCAACGGCGCGACCAGTAACGGGGCATAATTCGGATGCTCGGCATAAGCCGTTAGAAAACTGAAAACATCGTGAACCGCGCCAGTGATTTCGGGATCAGCCGTCAGCAGGCTCAAATCAGTGTAGATCCGTGCTGTGGCGGTGTTGTAATTGCCGGTTCCCAAATGAGCATAGCGGCGTGTGACACCATCGGCGTCGCGCCGGACGAGCAGTGACAACTTGCAATGCGTTTTCAGGCCTACCAGTCCGTGGAAAACCTGCACTCCGGCGTCTTCCAGGTCACGCGCCCAGCGGATATTGGAGTCTTCATCGAAGCGAGCTTTCAATTCCACAACCGCCGTGACTTCTTTCTTTTGCGCTGCGGAAATAAGTGCGGGCACGATCAGCGAGTGTTCACTGGTCCGGTAAAGGGTCTGCTTGATGGAAAGCACGCGCGGATCTTCGGCTGCCGCCTCGATAAATGAGCTTACCGCGTCGAAGGAGTCAAAAGGATGATGCAACAAAATATCGTGGCGGCGAAGTTCTTCGAACAGGTCCTTGGACTTGGCCGTCAACCGGAGTTCGCGAGGTGTGAAGGACTTGAATTTGAGTTCCGGGCGCGCCGTCTGCTCATAAATGTTGAATAGACGCGACAGATTCACCGGCCCATGCACCGGGAAAACCTGCCAGGGTTGAAGTTCGAAATTGGTGCGCAACCGTTCAATGATCTCGGGATCGGCATCAGCCTCGATTTCCAGGCGCACGGCATCCCCTTTACGCCGATTATGTAATTCGGTGCGTACTGACTCGAGCAGGCTGCGAGATTCTTCTTCGGCCAGGTAAAGATTGCTGTTGCGGGTTACGCGGAATGCCGCCGAGGAAACGATGTCATACCCGTGATACATGCGCGCAGCATGGAAAGTCACCAGATCCGTGAGAAAAATGAAATCGTCGGTCCCCTCGGACGGCAGGCGCACCAGCCGTGGCAGGGCGCGAGGGACAGTCACCACACCGGTATAGGTGAGCGAAGACCGGCGCCGCCGCCGCAACAAGAACGCCGCACACAAGGCTTTGTTGATCACACGCGGAAAGGGGTGAGCCGGATCCACGGTGACCGGAGTCAGTAGCAGGTCAAGTTCGCGCTCGCAATAATCCTCTACAAAGCTACGGGCTCGCGAATCCAGTTCGTCGATGCTGAGCACACGAATGCCATTCTCTGCCAGCGCGGGACGCAGCTTCTCGTTCCAGCAGCGATACTGATCATCCACGAACTCGTGCATATCCCGAGAAACAACATTGCGCTCTTCCAGCAGCGTGAGACCGTCAGGGCCGCCTTCGGTGTATCCATCTTCAATTTGCTGCACCATGCCGGCCACTCGCACTTCCACGAACTCGTCCAGGTTGCTGGCGGTGATGGAGAGAAATTTTACCCGTTCGAGAAGGGGATTTCCTTCGTCTTCGGCTTCTTCCAGGACTCGACGGTTAAACGCCAACCACGAGAGCTCGCGGTTGAGGTAGTACGCCGGATTATCCAGGGAGATGCGGGACATAATTCAAAGTAGCAGAACTGGGAAGACTTCCGGGGTGTCGGCAGTTCGGCACCGCTGGCTTAGGCTTCGGAAACCAGACTATGGTCGTCGGCAATATATTACAAAACGCCGTTCGATTACTAATAGCCAGAGCGCAGTCCGCTACCCGAGAGCGAGACGTCATAGGCCGATAGCCTGGATCATCCTATCTGTTTTTTTCTGGGGACCTTGGCACCCTTTTTGCGGGCTTCCGATAGGCCAATAGCAATGGCCTGCTTTCGACTTTTGACTTTGCCGCCTTTGCCCCCCTTGCCAGAACTAAGCGTCCCACGCTTCTTGCGACGCATAGCGCTCTCCACACTTTTGCCGGCAGCTTTGCCGTATTTGCGGCCGCCGGACTTCTTGCCCGAACGTTTCTTGCCTGCCATCTGTTCCACCCGCCAGTTAGACGATTAACTGTGCGGGCAGGTTGTGCGGAAATGAAACCCCTGGGCACTTGGAATCAAATTCCCTAAAGCAGTCGCCAAAGATGAATAGCAACTTGGCTCCCCTTCATCCGACTTAGCGGCCTCAGGAAGGATTAGATCGTTTAGAATGCCGGAACGATGCCGCTGCTTTCAACCCGCAAGAAGCCTGACGTTCAGGAAGCTCCGGAGAATGTGGTTTTTTCCCAGCAATTCCCCCCAGGTTTTCTATGGGGAGTATCGACCGCCGCTCATCAAGTAGAAGGCGGCAACCATAACAATCAATGGTCTGATTGGGAAGCAGCTGGCCGAATTCGGTCCGGCGACCGCTCCGGACAAGCCTGCGATTGGTGGAACAACGCGGAGCGTGATTTCGATTTAGCTCAGGAGATGGGCTTGAATGCGCTTCGCTTATCGGTGGAATGGAGCCGCATCGAGCCGCAGCGGGACCGCTGGGACACCGCAGCTCTAAACCGCTACCGGGCAATGCTCAACGCACTCCGTCAGCGCAATATTCAACCGATGGTCTGTCTCCACCATTTAACCAAACCGCGGTGGTTCGAACAGGATGGTGCATTTCTCGCACCCGACGCCGCGCAACGGTTCGAGCTTTTTACCCGTCGAGTGGTGGAGGAACTAGGTGACCTCTGCCGCCACTGGGTAACGTTCAACGAGCCGAACGTTTACGGAGCTCTAGGATACGTTCTCGGGGAATTCCCGCCCGGTCGAAAAGGAGAAATCATTACTGCCGTCCGCGTGGTCAACAGGATTGCGGCCTGCCATGCTCGCGCCTTTCATGCGATTCATGAACTCCAGCCCGGCGCGCAGGTGGGATGGGCTCACAATTACGTCGTCTTCGAGCCGGCAAATCGAGCATTCGCGCCCGACCGCTGGATCGCTGCTCTTCTCAGCCAGCTTTTCAACGAGAGTTTTCTCAGCTTGATCGAGCATGGACGGCTGTCGTTTCCTTTCAACTTCGTGATAACCAATCTCAAAGAAGTGAAGGATACATGCGATTTTGTTGGTTTGAACGTTTACAGCCGTTTTCATGTCGCCTTCAGTCTCAAACATCCCTCCCAGCTTTTCGGAAACGTGTTCGTGCCGCCGCATGTTCCCCAGGGGGACTGCGGAGTTGAAAAGCCTTATGGTGAGGCTTATCCAGAAGCCGTCAGAGAAGCGGTTCAGAGTGTCGCTCGACTGGGCAAACCCATATACATTTTGGAAAATGGAGTCCCCGATGCTGAGGACCGGATCCGGCCCTGGCTGATGGTGAATGCGATCAAGGCGCTACATGGAACGGTCGAGGAAGGTTACGACGTCCGCGGCTACTTCCATTGGACGCTGACCGACAACTTCGAATGGTCTGAAGGCTGGCGATTGCGCTTCGGCCTTGTAGCCCTGGATCCCGCCACCCAACGACGGACCATGCGCAACAGCGCCCGCTTATATAGTGCGATTCGCCGGGCGAACGGAATCTCGCCCGAGATTGCGGAGAAATTCTGCTCTCCCTCAGCTCGGGACGAGCTTTGACAAAGAAATGACAATTGCGTGATGCCGCTTTGACAAATTGGGGTGAAGCGAGGATTTAGCTTTCTGAGTTGATGAGCTGGCGGCCGGTTCGAATGGAACCGCCCCGAAACCCTCCGCTCTCAGAAAGGTAATCTATGTGTGCTCTCCCCAAATTTCGATTGAGTTCAAGCATCATCACCACCCTGCTTGCCGTTCTCGCCATTTCTGGCGCGGCCGTCGCACAACGTTATTCGCAAACTAATCTGGTTTCGAACATTCCGGGAATGGCCGCCGTCACCGACCCACATGTAGAAAATCCATGGGGAATATCGTTTGGCCCGACAAGTCCATTCTGGGTAGCGGATAATGGAACTGGAGTGTCCACTCTCTACCGGCCAGATGGGACTCCTGTGCCGCTGGTGGTAACCATTCCTCCCCCCACTGGCAGCGAGGGGCCGTCCGCACCGACAGGAACAGTTTTCAATGGCACGAATGACTTTGTCGTTTCCGGAAATGGCACTTCGGGTCCGGCGGTTTTCATCTTCGTGACCGAGAACGGCACAATCGCCGGCTGGAACCCGGGCGTGGACCTCACCCATGCTGTGCTGGTGGTGGACAACTCGGGGCTTGACGCGGTTTACAAAGGACTGGCGTCGGCTCGGACCTCGAAGGGAAGTTTTCTTTACGCCACAAATTTTCACGATGGCGTGGTTGAAATGTATAACTCACATTTCCAACTGGTGAAGACTTTCACGGATACCAGTGTCCCACCGCGTTACGCGCCATTTAACATTCGTAACATCAATGGCAAGCTCTACGTCACTTTTGCGGAACAGGATGAAGACAAAGGAGACGACATCTCAGGTCCGCACCATGGTTTTGTGGATGTGTTCGACACCAGTGGCAACAAGTTGCGCCGATTGATCTCCCGGGGCGTTTTGAACTCGCCATGGGGAATAGCCCTGGCGCCAGCGAATTTCGGACGTTTCAGCAATGATCTGCTGGTAGGCAATTTTGGGGACGGACGCATCAGCGCGTTTGATCCCGTGACTGGACAATTTCTGGGTCAGCTGCTCAACAAGAATGGGGCTGTTTTATCGATCGAGGGACTGTGGATGATCACCTTTGGCAATTCGACCGCCCCCTCAAACGCCCTCTTCTTCTCCGCGGGTATCAATGACGAAGCGGATGGATTGTTCGGCCGACTGCAACCGCAATGAATTGTTCGCCGCCCTGGGTCAAGTGAGCAGGCGCTCTCCTTCGGACAGGATCGCGCCTGCAGCAGGCATTATGCTTCCGAATGCCAGTACTTGTGATCGCGAAGGAAGAAACTCTCCCGGTGAGAGTGCAATGCGGTGTTCAAGAACAGACCTACCAGCTTGAAGTGCCCCATTTTTTTGAACCGGCGGTTAGTGGTTTGCACCGAGCCGCCCACGATTCCAAACTTGCGCCGCTTCACCTTCTGGCTCAGCAAGTAGTCTTCCGCATACAGTGCCTGTTCGTGAAACCCACCAAGCGCGTTGAACCGGGCGCTGTCGAAAAGCATGAACATGCCGGTGCTAAAAGGTTTGTAAAGACGTGAGAGCTGTTGCATGAAGTTGTTGCCATGGTAGAGCGCCTGATCCCAGGCGGTTCCGCTGGGACAAACAATGTTTGTAGTGACACAGTGAAGATTTCTTCGCTTGGCTAATTCCACCGTTCTTCGGATCAGGGTCTCGTCCGAAAGCTCTATATCGGCATCAATGAACAGCACGTAAGGAGTGCGAGCTCGGCGTGCGCCGGCATTCCTGCCGACTGAGGGAAGTCCGCCAGGAATCACTTCAATGTCGAGCCACTTTCCATAGCTGACCGCAATCTCGGGAGTGCCATCGGTTGAATCCGCGTCAGCCAGATATATTTTCGTACTCGAGATCGCCGGATAGTCCTGCAGCACTAGAGAGCTCAGCAAATTCGGAATCAATTCCGCTTCGTTCTTCGCTGGAATAATGATCGTCAATTCGCTCTTCATAGTCATGGATGGTTACTCCTGTGGGATCAATCGTGATGTAAGTGGCAGTCTGCTGAGTCCAGCTACCACAATTGAAGTACTCGACTCCGTCACTCTCCGCCTGCATCGCTTCGTGGGTATGGCCGCAGAAGACACGCCGGGCCTGTAGCGTTTTGCCGTGATCCAGAGCTCCGGCTGCGACTTTGCTTGACAGACGCAACCACACGGTATCGAAGCGCTCCAGGAAATTCACAATGCGTTTTCGCCCAAAGGAAATCTTCTGCAGTTTGCTATGGAATGCCGTAAAGATGTTGCTCAGCAGACGATTGCTGACCAGAAAGCGATCGAACTGGTGGCCATGAATCGCCAAGTGATGGATACCGTCAAAATCCCATTCATATTGCTGGTAGACGTCAATGCCGACCAGATGGGACATCACGTCGGAAAGACCATGATCGTGATTCCCCTCAACCCAAACCACTGTGATTCCACGTTTCGGATTCGACAGCTTGCGAATGTAACCGAGAAACTGCCAGTGTTCCTTCTGAAGGCGGCGGAAATTCAGGTCGCAGAAAATATCGCCCAGCAGGATCAAGCGGTTAAACGAAACCGACTTTAGCATCTGCAAAGCAGCTTTAGCTCGGCTCACCTCCGAACCCAGGTGCAGGTCCGACAGGATCACCGTGTCGTAACACGGGGTGTTCATACCCTCCATTTGACAGAATGTTTGTTACGCCATGATGAATTCCAGCTACGGCATCTCTTTAGTAACCACGATTGATCGGTAACCGGGGTAACCACCGAGCATCGGCCTTCTCCTGACAACAAGGGCCTTGTACCAGCCGTTTTCATAGGCTTTTCATCGGCATAGCCTGATCGGCTGACCGTGGCCCGAATCGTTGCGGGGATCCGTAATCCCGCTCTTGCACAGCAAC
>Ga0193721_1000272_pt1 | contig 15506 bp, 11 predicted proteins | sample U2s2metaG_FD_145078 | JGI IMG/M metagenome (GOLD analysis project Ga0193721, IMG submission 145078) | Soil microbial communities from a riparian zone of the East river system, Colorado, United States - U2s2 | ecosystem: Environmental > Terrestrial > Soil > Riparian zone | place: USA: East River...
GAGATCGACGAAAGGGAGATCGACTCGTACCGGCGCGCGGCCGATTTCTTAAACATTAACAACGTTGAAGTCACCTCGGTCCAACACGAGTTTGGTATCTACGGCGGACCGGCCGGAAGTCACTTGCTAGCCTTGCTGCGCGATCTGCACATGCCCGTGGTGACAACGCTGCACACTGTGCTACGCGAACCTAACGAGTCGCAAAGATTCGTCATGGAGCAGCTCAATGCGCTTTCGAATCGTTTCATTGTGATGGCTGAACGTGGGCGAGGGTTGTTGAAGGAAGTCTATGGCGTTTCGCCAGAGAAGATCGATCTCATCCCGCACGGCGTGCCTGATGTGCAGTTCATCGACCCGACTTTCCACAAGGATCAGTTCGGCGTGGAAGGTAAGACGATGCTGCTTACCTTTGGACTCCTTTCGCCTAACAAAGGCATTGAGTATGTAATCGAGGCGTTACCGGGAATTCTCAAGGAGCACCCGAATGTCGTTTATATTGTCCTTGGTGCGACGCATCCCAATCTTCTTTCGCGGGAAGGCGAGTCTTACCGGTTAAAGCTTGAACGTCTGGCTGAAGATCGAGGTGTGACGGACAATGTTATTTTCTACAATCGCTTCGTGACGCTGGAGGAACTAACAGATTTTATCGGCGCCGCCGACATTTACATCACCCCCTATCTTAACGAAGCGCAAATCACTTCCGGCACCCTGGCCTATGCGTTCGGCGCAGGTAAAGCGGTGATTTCGACTCCTTATCTCTACGCGCAAGAGTTACTCGCGGAGGAGGGCGGCATTCTTGTGCCCTTTCGCGACAGCAATGCTATTGCCGAAGGAGTAACTCGCCTCCTATCCAATCCTGCACTGATGGCGGGAATGCGAAAACGTGCGTGGAAACTCGGACGCGAAATGATCTGGCCGGTCGTAGCCGGTCGTTACATGGAAAGCTTTGAGCGCGCGCGCGTGCGTTTGACTGTTCCGTCGCGCAAAGCCTTTGCCGTTCGAACTCTGGGAAATCGTCCCTATGAATTTCCACCGCTAAAACTCGATCATCTTTTTCGGATGACCGACAACACCGGAATTTTCCAGCACGCTATTTTCAACGTGCCGAATTACCGGGAAGGGTATTGCACCGATGACAATGCCCGCGCTTTTATTCTGACCCTGCTGCTCCCGGAGATGACCAGTCGGGTGGCACAACTGGACGTTGAACGCCTGGCCAGCATTTATCTTTCGTTCTTATGGGATGCGTTCAATCAGGAAACGAAGCGCTTTCGGAATTTTATGAGTCATAGCCGGGAATGGCTGGAAAAGGTCGGTTCGGAAGACAGTCACGCGCGAGCGCTTTGGGCGGTGGGAATGGCGCTTGGCCGATCCAGAAATGAAGGTCATCGCAATCTTTGTGCACTCTTATTCCAAGGAGGTTTGCCGGTTGTAGAGCATTTTACTTCTCCGCGCGCCTGGGCCTTCGTCCTGCTCGCAATGCAGGAATACCTACGCAGCTTCTCCGGCGACCGGATGGTGAATCAGCTGCGTGACCTACTCACCACGCGACTGCTGGAGTTGTTTCAAGCTAACAGTTCGAAGGAATGGCAATGGTTCGAGACGATCGCTACCTACGACAACGCAAAGCTTTCGCATGCGATGATCCTGAGTGGTCATTGGACTTCGCGTGGCGAGGTATTCCAGGCAGGTTTGCAGTCGCTCCGCTGGCTGGTGGAAACGCAGAGAGCGAAGGCCGGACATTTCGCACCGATTGGCTCAAACGGTTTTTGGAAGCGCGGCGGCGAACGCGCACGCTTCGATCAACAGCCGGTGGAAGCCTATGCTACCATCTCGGCTTGTCTGGAGGCTTTTGCTCTTACGCATGACGAATATTGGAAGCGCGCGTCGCGACGCTGTTTCGAGTGGTTCCTTGGCCGGAACGACCTTGGAGAATCGCTCTACGACTCCAGCACGGGAGGATGTCGTGACGCTTTGCATCAGGATCGTGTGAGTCAGAATCAGGGAGCAGAATCAAGTCTCGCGTTTTACTTATCCCTCGCGGAGATGACGCAGGCGGAAGCCGCGCCCGACTTGAAAATCCCGAGTCACAAGGCTGGATGAAACTTTATCCAACGGGCATCCTTCTTCGGCCGGACAACAAACGCGTGGTGGTGCGTCCGTTCATCCCGATTAATCCCACACGTGTCGAGCATATCATCGAGCGCGCTCTCGCGCTAAGCGAGCAGGAAACCGAAAAGCAGCTTTCGTTAGTTAGAGCGGATTTCAGCGAGAGACATATCGATCTTGATAAAAGTTGGCTGCGGCATTTTGAAAAAGTGCGAGCGCAGATCCCAGACGGCGAGACGATTTCCGAACCACGCCGCTTATTCATCGGCGCGCTCTTTTCTGGTGAGTATGCACTCGAATCGGCAGCCTTGTTCAACCCTTCGATTGTTCCGCATCCTAACCAGAGTGGTTTAGGTCAGGGCGATCTTCGTTTTATCTTGAGCCTGCGCGCGACCGGTGAAGGACATATCTCGTCGATCCAGTTTCGAACCGGAGTAATCCATCGTGATCATTCAATAGAGATCAAGAAGACGACGCCTTTTGTAACACTGCCTGAGCTTAATCCAAATCCCACCTACTTTAAACGCGCCTTCCTGGACAAACTAGGTGAGATGGGGCTTGAGAACGACTGGGCCGCCTCGGTCATGGAACGATTAGGTAAGACCTTCCTGCTTGATGAGTTGGATAAATCCATCCAGCAAGCAGCATCCGACGAAGCTTCTGCACACACGCGCGACGTGCCGCGAACGCTGGAGTGCATGCACTGGCTGGCGGAATCCAACTACGAAATTCATTTTGCTCCTTCTTCGGAAATGTCGGAACGCATTATCTTTCCCGTCTCGCCTAACGAGAGCAACGGCATTGAGGACGCTCGCTTCGTTCGTTTTGTCGAAGACGATGGGAGCGTTGTCTACTACGCGACCTACACGGCCTACAATGGTCGAGTTATTTTACCCCAGTTGATTGAGACCGCGGACTTTTTTAACTTCCGTGTCCTAACTCTTAATGGGCCGGCGGTTCAAAACAAAGGCATGGCTCTTTTTCCTCGTCGGATCGCCGGACGCTATGTGATGCTTTCACGACAGGATGATGAAAACCTTTATCTTATGTTCTCGGACAGTCCGCATTTTTGGAGCGATCCACTGCTCCTAGAAGCGCCCCAACAGCCCTGGGAGTTTGTGAAGCTGGGTAACTGTGGCTCCCCGATTGAAACCGAAGCCGGCTGGTTAGTTCTTACTCACGGCGTCGGTCCAATGCGAAAATACTGTATTGGAGCGATCTTGCTTGATTTGCACGACCCTTCAAGAATCATTGGCCAGTTGAAGGAGCCGCTTTTAAAGCCGGAAGCGAATGAAAGGGAAGGCTACGTTCCTAATGTCGTTTACTCCTGTGGGTCGCTCGTCCACAACGGTCAACTCATCCTGCCCTATGGCATTAGCGATATGGCCTCGAGCATCGTCAGAATCGAATTAAGCGAGCTGTTGACTGCCCTTACCTAACGATACCGCATCCAGACGCCATTGTTTACTAAGTAACTTAGTTCCTCAATCGGGAGTTGGCCCTGTTTGTTCTGTGTGTAACTAACGAAGCTGACAGCTGTTACAAACGGCGCATACAGCGTCGGATAGATATTCTGCAGGGATTTGGGTAAACTGTGCGATACTAGTTGCATGAGGAACATCAGGAGAGCCTTCCAACGCAAACACTTTCACCTTTGGATGCCCGAGACAGCAGTGGCCCGATGGAAACGTCGTAAGCGTTTTCTGCGGCTGTGGAAGGGGCTTGTTACGCCGAGCGACGACTGCCCGAACAAGGTAGAATGCGGAGGCGGTCTTACAGGTTGTTGAGTGAAGCTCGTTTCGTATTACAGTGGTAGAGCTTTATTGATCCCTTATGGCGAGACGACGAGTTTTTGGAAGCGCGGATCATTCCGCAGGGGATCGAACATCGGATCGAGCCGAAGAAGGGCAGGGGTAAGTGGAGCGTTGCCGCTAGGTAGCGCGCCCTCATACGGTATCGAGAGCAGTTTCTGTAAGGCGGCGACGGCGCGATCCGGTTCTCCTGTCTGGGCAGCGACCCGGGCAAGAATCTCGATCGACGCTGGCCCATCCACGACATCTTTCTCGATTGGATTGGTAGCTATGGCTCGTTCCGCCATCGACAAAGCCGCCGCTTTGTTACCGAGGCCCATCTCTACCAGCGCGAGATCTTGCATGAGATTGTAATTGTCCGACTGATCTTTGAGGAAAGGTTCCAGTTCGTTGTGCGCCTGTCGCCAGCTTTCCTGCGCGGCGGCATGGTCGCCGCCGACTTGTTGCGCCCAGCCTAACCAAAAACGCAGTTCGCCGTTGAAATAACCCATTGCCGGATCAGGCCTGGCCAATATTTCTTTTAGACGAGAAATGATTTGATCCGTCCGTCGCTCGAGGATGGCCTGATAAACTTGCGTCTCCAGCGCGGCGGTATGATCGGCGGCGGGATGGAGGGAACCGAGAAGAGCCGAAGCGCGCGGTAAGTCATCTTCAGCCTGAGCAATCGATCCTTTCAGCGCCACGGTCTCCACGTCGTCCGGAGTAATATTGAGAACCTGGTCAAGTTTGTGTAGCGCTTCGGGAAAACGACGAAGAAGAACGTAGGAGAGTGCATGCTGGCTAAGCAGGTTAACATTGCGGGGATCGAGGCGCTCGGCCTGGTTGAAGAATGCTTCGCTTTGCTCCCATTGGCCGCCCCTGCGCGCGACGTAGGCCAGCGATTCAGCAATCCGGCTGCTATTAGGCAGGAATGGACGTGCTTGCTCGAAATAACGCACAGCGGTGGGGTAATCCTTCAGATAGGCGTAGTAGTAATAACCTTTGGCTATCAATCCCTCGCCGAGATTGGGCTGGAGAGTAAGGGCGGTCTCGGCGGCTTGCCGCGCCTCTTCCCGGAGCGATTCCGTGGCTTGAAGGGTAACTCCGATATAGCCGACCGAATCGACGTAAGATAGGAGCGCCCAGGCCAGCGCGAATTTCGGGTCGAGGCGCACAGCTTCTCTCAAATGCTTCTGCCCGCCGAGAGAGTTGGCGGGCGAATGTTGCGCTTTGAGACTATAAGCCAGCCCGCGCAGGTAAGCATCGTAAGCTTCGGGATTGTCTGTCGGTTTCGCGGTGATTTCCTGTTCTTCTCGACCGGTTAGTTTCACGCGTAACTGATCGGCGATGGCTTTGGCCACCTCGCTCTCCACCGAAAAGATGTCGGTCAATTTGCGATCAAAGGTATCGGCCCAAAGATGGGAATCATTAGCTACCTTAATTAACTGCACGGTGACGCGCACAGCGTTGCCGCTCTTCTGCACGCTGCCTTCCAGGATATGGGCGACACCAAGTTGCCTGGCGATCTCGGGCAGGTTTTCCGGCGCGCTTTTGTAATGCTGCGTCGATGTGCGCGAGATCACCTTCAGCTCGGCAATTTTGGATAAGCGTGTCAAAATCTCGTCCTGGATGCCGTCGGCAAAGTAGGCGTTCGCTTTGTCCTCACTCCGGTTTTCAAATGGCAGCACCGCAATGCTTTTCTCTGGCGCAGCCAACGTTGCTGTCACGCGATTACGGGAAACCAATACGATTCCGGCAACAATTGCCGCCACCGCGAGCAACGCTGCCGTCATTGCCGCCCAGCGCAGACGCGTCCGGCGTCTCTGCAGCGTTTCGAATCTTCGCGGCAGCGTCGCATTGCCAAATTGGTCGTCATAGAGATTCACGACCGAGACGCGCACACCATGCTTCGCTTCGCACGAACCCAGATCGTGCAAGCGTCGCCGCCATTTTTCGTATTCCCCGAGATCTTCGGCGACGTGTTTGGAGAGAAGAATATGCCCGGCGTCACCGCAATCCATCACCCGCTGAGCAATGTTAAGACCAGCGCCAGCGAGATTGGCTCGTTTATTTACATCGACCACACCGCTGACTGGCCCGCTGTGGATTCCCATCCGAAGTTGCAGGCGCGGATGTTCTTTGAGGGCGCGGCTGATCTCCACTGCGCATTGCACAGGCGCTTCCGGACTCGTGTAAAAGACCAACGCAATGCCGTCGCCCGTTGGAATTTTAATCAAGCGACCCACGACTTCGGCTCGTTGAAATTGCTCGGATGCGCCGACAGTCTGGTTTAGTTCCTCAATTGCCGCGTGCTGGTCGTCTATCGAAAGCTTCGAGTAACCAACGATGTCGATGAACAACACATGCGCGATTTCGAGCCGGATTTCCTTTTTAAGCTCACTGGACATATCAGTGCGCCCAGAGGAACTATGCGAGCGTTCCAACTCAGCCTTGAATTCCATTCTACGACGGAGACTTTGGAGCGCCTCAAGCAATTCGTGGGCGCTTTGATAACGTTCCGTATGATCTTTACGCAGCGTCTTGCTGATAATCTGCTGAAGCTCATCCGGGATTTGTGAGATGTAACTCGTGAGCGGCGGTGGTTCTGTCTCGAGAATGGAATGCATCGCCTCTCCGGGCGTTTCGCCGGTGAATGGCGCATGTCCCGTTACCGTTTCATAAAGGACGACGCCGAGACTCCAGATATCGGTGCCTTTATCAACCGGCGCGCCGCGCGCCTGTTCCGGCGACATATAACGAACCGTACCCAGGATCGACCCTAAATTCGTCTCAACCAGCATCAACGCTTCGTCTGTCGATATCGTTACTGGAACTTCCTGTTCCGCCAGCTTTGCAATCCCGAAGTCGAGCACTTTCACGTATCCATCGGGCCGAAGCATGATGTTCTCCGGCTTGATATCGCGATGAACAATGCCGGCTTCGTGGGCCGCGGCGAGCGCACTTGCCACTTGGATCGCGACGTCCACAGCTTCACTCAACTGCATTTGTCCGCGCACCAGACGTTGACGCAGTGCCTCGCCTTGGATCAGTTCGCTTGCAATGTAATGAGTTGAGTGATCCGCGCCGATCTCGTAAACCGTCAAGATGTTTGGATGATTGAGCCCCACCAGGGCACGCGCTTCTTGTTGAAACCGGCCCAGGCGCTCGGGATCGCCGGTGAAGCGCATGGGCAGGAGTTTGAGCGCGGCCTTGCGTCCAGCTATAACGTCGGTGGCCAGATAGACTTCGCCCATGCCGCCGGCGCCGATCCGTTTAGAAATCTTGTAATGGCCAATCGTCTGACCGACGAGCAAGTCAGGTTGCTCATTTTCGATAATCTTCGTAGCAATACCGGAAGCTGGGGTTTCAATGAAGTTGGCCGCCCCCTCATGGGAAGTCAGAAGCGCTTCGACTCTGCGGCGCAAAGGCTCGTCACCGGCGCAGGCCGTTTTCAGAAACGCACCAACCTCGCCTGGTTCGTGATCCAGCGCGGCATGAAAGATTTTCTCAATCGTTTGTAACTGCGCCGGCGTCATATTCGCCCCACTGTCCGATGATACTCAGAATATCCGCATTCTAATTCGTTTATTCAATCTCCTGCAATTCATTGCGCAACCAAGCTTTGGCAAAAATCCAATCACGTCGCACCGTCACGGTCGAGATTTTCATGACTTCAGCTATCTCATCATGATTCAGGCCACCGAAGTATTTCAGTTCCACCACGTGCGCTTTTCTTGAGTCGAGCGTCGCCAGTCTCTCCAGCGCCTCATTGAGGTCGAGAATCTCTGCGGTCTGTTCGGGCGATATTAGCGCGACCTCATCCAGCTCTATTTTAATGGCGCCGCCACCGCGTTTTTGGGACTGAGACGCTTTCGCATAATTGACCAGGATCTGCCGCATCGCCTGCGCGGCTACGGCAAAAAAGTGTGAGCGATTGGTAAAATTCGGGCTGGTTTGGTCGGCCAGGCGCAGATAAGCCTCGTTGACCAGCGCCGTCGTTTGCAGTGTGTGGTCGGGACGTTGTCTCCCCATATGATGATGAGCGAGACGTCGAAGTTCTTCGTAAACCAGCGGGGTTAATTCTCCGAGAGCGGCGGCCTCCCCGTGACTCCAATCAGCCAGGAGTCGGGTCACGTGTTGCGAGGAGGCTGAGGACATATCGATAAAGTGCTGCCGTGTATTCTGTCACCTTCAAAAGCTTTCCACACCGAGAAGCGTCTCCAAAAATTTCTCAATCCAGATGATCATTTTCGCCAAGCTTTCTTGTTTATCTCAATAGAAGGCAAATTACGAAATCAAAAAGAAACAATAAAAACATGAAAGCGATCTCATCTATTCTGTTGCTAGGTTTGACTTGGCTGCTGGCATTCACGGCTAATTCTGCGTGTGCGCAGGTGTCCAATGAAGCGTTGGGTACAGGTGCCCTGCAATCGAACACCACAGGGGACTATGACGTCGCTCTGGGGGACTATACGCTTTTCTCCAATACGACTGGTAGCTACAACACCGGGACAGGGTTCTCGGCGCTGCGCTTCAATACGGCGGGCCTCTATAACACCGCCGACGGGGCCCAGGCTCTCTACAGGAACACCGGCTCATCGAACACCGCCAGCGGGGTCAATGCGCTTTACTCGAATACTACGGGCAACGAAAACACCGCCAGCGGAGTTAATACGCTCTTTTATAATACGACGGGTTATTCCAACACCGCCAGCGGAGTGCGCGCGCTCTACCAAAACACTGCGGGTTTCTACAACACGGCCAGCGGTTTCCGGTCGCTTTTCTCCAACCATACGGGCTACTACAACACCGCCAGCGGAGTCAATTCGCTCTGGACCAACTCGACCGGCTACTCCAACACGGCCAGCGGTTACGAGGCGCTCTACTTCAATAACGGCAACGAAAACACCGCCAGCGGTGTGAGCGCGCTTTATTACAACACGACCGGCTACTCCAACACCGCCAACGGAGTACGCGCTCTCTACCAGAACACGGAGGGCTTTTACAACACGGCCAGCGGTTTCCGATCGCTTTTCTCCAACCATACGGGCAACTATAATACTGCCGGCGGGGTCAATGCCCTCTGGGCAAACTCAACTGGCGACGGAAACACCGCCAATGGTGTGGAGGCGCTCTACTCCAATAACGGCGACTACAACACCGCCAACGGTATCGGTGCGCTCAAATCGAACTCGACGGGCGGAAACAACACGGCCAGCGGCACCGACGCGCTCTACGGAAACACGACGGGCAACTACAACACCGCGAGCGGGGTCTCTGCGCTCGCATCGAACACAACGGGTAACTACAATACTGCCAGCGGTCCCTTTGCGCTCGTCACAAACAGTACGGGCGCTTATAACATCGCCCTCGGTTATTCAGCGGGCTCCGCGCTCACCACCGGAAGCTACAACATTGACATCGGAAATCCAGGAGTCGCTGGAGAGAGTAACACCACCCGCATCGGCACGGCAGGCACACAGACCGCAACTTACGTGGCCGGCATTTGGGGAGGAAACCCTAGCGGCGGCTTAAGCCCGGTCTACGTGAATTCCCTTGGCCAGTTGGGCGCCCAGGCATCCTCGCGGCGCTTCAAGAAAGACATCGCGGACATGGGCACGACGAGCGAGGCACTCCTTTCCCTGCGTCCGGTCAGCTTTCACTATAAGGAGGAGTTCGAGAGCAAGGGCATCTCGCAGTTCGGCCTCATCGCTGAGGAAGTGGCCAAGATTTGTCCTGACCTGGTGGTACGCGATGGCAAAGGGGAGATTTACTCCGTCCGGTACGAAGCCGTAAACGCAATGTTGCTCAACGAATTCCTCAAAGAACACCGCGCGTTTCTAAAAGAGCAGCGAAAGGTTGATGAGCAAGAGGCCACTATCTCTCAACTGAAATCAACGGTATTCCAGCAACAAAAAGGAATGGAAGCATTGGCGGCAAGTGTGAAAGAGCAGGCGTTGAAGATTCAAAAAGTGAGCACACAAATCGAGCTGAATAAACCCGCACCGCGAGTAGTCTTCAATGATCAGTAAAGCTGCCGCGGAGGTATGGTGGGCGAGGAGTGCGCCGTGTTATCATGTTCAGTCCGGTTTCCCTTCGCCGAGTTTTTGGAAGCGCGGATCTTCTATCCGTATGATTCCTTCGGGAGTGAATTCGTAGAGTTAGGAGAGAAGCATCGCGATTGGAAATCCGGCCGCCAGCGCAATGACAACAAAACGCGCTGCGGAATTCGGAATTTCAAAAAATGGGAAGACCTGCGTTGTGAGCTGGGTAAGCAACCATGCGACTGTTCCGTAGGCGACTGCTGCCCGGTAAAATTACGCCGCTTCAGCTCCGTGACGATGTGTTTTGGGTTCACTCTGCGTGTCTTGATGAAACGCTCGTCCCAGCTCCAATCTAACGTGATGCGCACGGCTTGAAAAGCGCGTGCAGCGTTCAAACAATCAATTAAGACGAGGCTGCCAAGTTCGTCGGTGGCACTTGCCCGCCGCCATGCTCAAGATGCACATACTTGCGTTGGTTAGGAATTGCTGATCGCAAACGCCACCTGGTCTGACACCTTCTTCACACTTGAGCGGAACAAACCTAGCTCTTGCTCCTCTTATAAAGCCAGGGAGCGAGAATAATAGCAGCTAAAAGAACGAACTGAATTATTAAGGTGAACGTGTCGTGAATCATTTACTTCGCACATCTACGAAAGCCCGAGCCTCAAGCAGGTTATCTCCAGGCAGAATACGAAATAGTTCAACTAGCTTTAAAACATATTCCAAAAGTCTTTAGCTTCCAATTACAGCGTGTTCCAGTGCGCTAGGAGGAAGAACGATAGACTCATTGGATCCCCTTCGCGTCAAAGTGTCGAGCATCTTTGTGAGGCGCGCCTCATAAGAATCGCACGCGGGAGACTCGCCATTTGGCTTGACCCATTCGGGATGTTGGATCCGTAGATCGTCGTGAATCTGTTGCTGGAGTTCGGGGTAGGTGTGGATTTGATGAGACATGGGAATTGGGCTCGTTAAAACATTGAAGTGCGGTGCGGGATGGTTCCGACGGAGGGCTCGGTGCGAAACGCGGACGGGCATGGGAATCGTAAGCAGCCGCCATGGCCAGGTCAGGGTGCTCCAAAGGGCGGCGAGCACGTGCTTGCGATGGGCACGACGCCAGGCCAACTGGATTACTTTGTAGTGCTGACGTTGCAGTAACACGGCCAGCAGTCCGCTTTGGGTAAGGGTCGGGGTTGATCTCGTCATAGCGTGCCTTCTTTCTGTTTTAGTCTCTATGTAATTCCACCGTCCGATGAGTGCGCTCTTTCGGAGCGTTACGAATTTCATAAGCCGGTTTTCTAATTGGATTGACTGCTCCAAATCCGTGCGAAACGAGGAATCAATCCTCACGAGGCGCTTTGAACGGCCCCATTGTTTCAGGTGACTCGGGGTTTCAGTTGAATCTGGAGATCGCGCTAAGCGGTGTCTCAGCGAAGGTTCAGTCGCTTTTCAGCCCGGCCGAAGGTGCGTTGAAACGTCGGATGACGTAATCAAAGGTCTTGTACAGAATTTGCGCCATCGTGTCAAGCCCTTTTCGTTTCTGATCTAGCGCCTTGCGATCGGTTCACGGTCTAAACTTTGAAAACATTGATTTGTGTAACCCCCGGTTATTTTCAATCTCTCGGGTTTGCCTATCCTATGTCAACGCTTTCCAACACGCTCTATTGAAACTCACTCGTTGCGCACACTCCCGCACTGCATCCTCGATCGTGTGACGCTGCAGCTCCTTAAGCTTAGCAGTGCGCTTGGTCGAATAGCAACAGCACTGAACCGCGCCAAAGAGCAGCTTGAGCCGATCGTCTCCAGACGAGATCCGAAGCACGACGTGACTCGCACAAGCGCAAAAAATAACATTAGGCGATCGGCATTGCGGGTATACATTGATTTGCTAGCGTTTGCAGCGTCAATCGACCGCCGGTACGGGCCCCTTCTCTCTGCACCAAACAAATAGGGCAGAACTATCTCTTTATGACAGTATTTATTCACACAAGAAAGGACGCGCACCCAACATGGCTTAAGGACTTCTTGTCCAGCAACATTAGCAGATCGGGTCGTCAGCGTCGGGTTATTGCCCGCTCAGATCACCAATCTGAAATACAGATACAAGGCGGTGCGCACTCGCATCGAGAGCGTATCAGGCGCGACAATGGTCGGAGAACGGAATCCGATCGACGCATTTAAAAAATTAAACCACGAACGGAAACAATATGGAACCAACAATCACCCAAAGCAGCGCGCTTTATCTTGCGCATCGTGAAGTCTCAAAACGTCGCGCCACGCTTTTCCGCGGGCTTAGGACCGCAGTTAGCAAGCAGGACCCGGATGCTCAGCGGCAGCTGACCTGCACGGCCTTATTCATCGCACGACGACTTCATCAGGACAACGGGCGGTGAGCCGCGTCATTTAACGTTAACCGAACATGCATGTAATCCAATTTCGCGAAATTATGCGAGATGCTGAAGTGGCGCATGCAATTCATCCGATTGTGTTCAAATATCTTCTGACTGCGGAGGAGACGACCAAAACCTTGCAGGAGTGCGGTGTTTCCCGGGCTGCGAATGTAGCTCAGATCAGCACCGGCAGTTTCCTTACCCACAGATATGCAACTAACCGTCCAACAAAGCAGCGCGATTTATTTCAAGCGACATAAGGGCTCTAAACGTCGGGCTGCGCTTTTCAGGCAGCTTCGCGCGTCAGCCGCCAATCAGACCTGCGATGTTAAGCAGCAGACGTTCGGCAACGCATGCATCGGGCAAAGGCTTCCATCAGGCCAGCTGTGGCTGAGGGTTCGAATTTGAGGATGCGCCCGGCGATGCGACACACAAGGCGGGGTAGACGTACTGCTTCGCAGCGTGAAATGAGCAAGCGAAAAGCATCCAAATCCTCTGATCAGGAAGTGATGCTACATCTGTCGCGCTCGCACATATTCAAAGATTACGAGCGAGCTTTCAGCGAAGCCACGGGCTTACCGCTAAATATTCGAGGGCATGATTCGTGGTCGCCTGTGCATCATGGGAAGGACGATCAGCACTCATTCGCCTCAATTCTGGCTCGTTTCAACAAGGCTCGCGCCGCATGCTTAAGAGCTCAAACCGACGCATCTCGAGAATCGAACTCGACAACGCGTACCGTTACCTGGTTTGCGGGACTCTCCGAAAGTGCAGTGCCGGTCTATGTAGGTGACCACATTCTTGGTTTTCTTGAGACAGGTGAAGTGATGCTCAAGAACCCGACTAAGAAACACTTCGCGAGCATTACTCGGCAGCTGCGCGCGTGGGGCTACAGGGCGGATTGGAAAAAACTTGAGCGGGCCTATTTTCGGTCGTGCGTTCTATCACCGGACCGGTATCGCGCGATGTTGCGGCTCCTGAGTATTTTTGCACAACACCTTTCAATCTTGTCGAATCAACTAGCCGTACGGCGTGAAAACGACGAGTCCATGAACATGGCGCGAGCACGGAACTTCATCGAGAAACATCAGACGGAGCCGCTGTCTCTCGGGCGGGTGGCCCAGGCGGCTAACATCAGCAGGCATTACTTTTGCAAGATGTTCAAGAAAGCGACCGGGGTAAATTTCATCGATTATCTCTCGAGAGTCCGAGTTGAGAAATCAAAGGCGCTTTTGCTCAATCCTAACTCGCGAATTAGCGAAGCTGCTTTCGCATGCGGATTTCAATCCATGACGAACTTCAATCGTGCGTTTAGGCGAATCGTCGGTCGCTCTCCCACGCAATTTCGCAAATCGCTTCCCAAGTTGCGATGCCCGGTATAGCACTGTTCGTTTGGGGAGAAAGACCAAGCAGGTCCGCAAGGCGTGACTCATAGGAGTCGCAGGTGGGGCAATTGCCGTTCGGCTCAACCCAGTCGAGACTGCTGACACGCGCAAGGCATGATGGATCCGTTGCTGGAGTTGAATGTAAGGATGGATTTCGTCAGACATGAGGATAGCTCGGTGACACCACTCGTTACTACCTGGTTAATTAACTTTGATGGCCCGCACGGCCACATCCATTGTTTTGAACGAAAATCGTAGGAGAGACAACGACTGCACGGGCTCTACGGTGCGGAGAGGCGGCTACTTGGTGGCCGTGCTAATTCATAAAAACCGGCTGGGTTAGTCCCCGTGTAATTCCTAGCTCCCGACAGTCGTTGGAATGAACTCCTACACTGGGGCGAACGCGCGGAATCCTCCGCACGCCCGCGGTCAGTGTTAGAGCATTACGCCACTTTAACTTGGGTAGCTTTTGATTTTGCTCTTGTCGTTGTCGGGAGGTGCACTTTCAGCACTCCATCGCGGAACTCCGCCGTGACTTTGGTGCTATCGGCATCTTCAGGCAGCGTGAAGGTGCGTCGAAAAGTGCCAAAGCATCGTTCGATGCGATGGAATTTCTTCTTGTGATCTTCCTTCTCGACTTTGCGTTCTCCAGAAACGCTAAGAATGCCGTCTTCAACTGTTACGTTAACGTCATCCTTCTTCATTTCAGGCAGGTCAGCTTTGAGCAGATACCCGTGATCGTCCTCACTGATATCAACCTCTGGTGACCAATCTGCGACCGCAAGGCTGTGGATTTCTCCACTACCTATTCTGTTGGGAAAGCCGCCCAGGAAGAAACGATTGAAACGATTTTGCGTTTCCTCCATTTCTCTCAGCGGATTCCATGTGCTTATTAGTTTATTCATATTTTATCTTTCTGGATTGAGTTAAAGCCATCGTCGTGCATCGCGCTCACCGCTTATTGTGAGAATTGACCCGAATCTTGTGCAGGTTGAAGAGTAGCCCCGTGAAAGGGGAACGCGCGGGCACTTCGCTGGGATTGCGAAGTATTCCAGAGTCGACGGTACAAGCTGGCGCAGCTAGCTTTCCGGACAGGTCTTTGAGACAGGTCATGTCTAAATATTTGACGTTTCACACACCGCGAACCCGCGAGGACTAAATTTTATTTGAGAGCCAAGGAAAAGTAGGCGTAAAAATTAAGAAGTTAGAACTATTGAAAATTAGGAAGACTGGCATTTTTCAAAATATGCAGGCAGTATCTGTCAGTCTATGAAACCGCCGCTCCACACAATTGTCATGTGCCTGTCAATCTTCACCCTGTTTGGTGCGCCTGACATAGGGCAAGCGGGACCTTTCGAGGACGTTTTTAGATCGATACGCAACTCGTTTGCGCGCGCTGCACCAAAGCCGCGAACGCCGCAACCTCGCCGAAGCAGCCCTAAGCAGAGTAATGAGACTCCACCAAGCAATGGTTCAGATACTTCAGATACTCAGACTTCACCAACTCCGACTCCGGTCCCAGCGCCTCCGAATCCGAGCAATGTCCGCGTGGCGAAAGCAACCGCTGCCAAGAAGAACGGAAACGGTGACGTGCCGTACGGAATCCCAGTGCCCGGAAAACAAGGCTTGGTTACCAGTCCGTTCTCGCCAGACAGCGGGTACATCGACGTCCGAAGTTTTCCGCCTGGAACGGAGGTAAGAGATCCTTACACAGGCAAGACCTTCCTCACACCGTAACGTTAGGCCTACGGAAGGCAGACGTAGACAGTCGCGAAGCCAGCGCAACTTCAG
>Ga0193721_1000273_pt1 | contig 15480 bp, 11 predicted proteins | sample U2s2metaG_FD_145078 | JGI IMG/M metagenome (GOLD analysis project Ga0193721, IMG submission 145078) | Soil microbial communities from a riparian zone of the East river system, Colorado, United States - U2s2 | ecosystem: Environmental > Terrestrial > Soil > Riparian zone | place: USA: East River...
CCACCCAGCTGATATGATTGGGCACGAGGAGAAACCCGCCGCTCGGCACGTTCTCCAGACCGGTCGCAGTGACGCGATAAAAGCAGCGTACCAGTAGCCGTCCAATGAAGTAGATGGCGCGCTCGGTGCGGGACGTAGAAGGCATCGTTTATGATTTACAATCGGCGTCGGGCAAACTGCAATCGGCAATTGTCGATGCGATTCAGGCAACAACCGCTGACGGGCGCGTACACCGCTCTCGGGCTGCTCCTGGCCATTAACCTTTTCAACTACATCGATCGGCAAATTCTCGCCGCGCTCGAGCCAGACATTCGCGCGGCTTTCTTTGCGCCTGATGATGTAAACCGGATGACAAAGACCGGTCTGCTCGCCGTCGCATTTTTCGTGACTTACATGTTCAGCGCACCGGTTCTGGGGTTTCTGGCGGATCGGATTTCGCGTTGGGTCATCGTTGGCGTTGCCGTCATTTTGTGGAGCCTGGCTAGCGGCGCGTCAGGTCTGGCCGCGACGTTCGGGATATTGTTCGCGACTCGTATCTTTGTTGGAATTGGCGAAGGCGGTTATGGGCCGGCGGCGCCGACGATTTTGTCCGATCTTTTCCCGATCGAAACGCGGGGTCGCATCATGGCGATTTTTTGCGCGGCGATTCCAGTTGGCAGCGCGCTTGGCTATGTGATCGGCGGATTGGTCGGAGCTCACCTCGGATGGCGCTGGGCATTTTATTTCGTTGCCCCACCGGGTTTGTTACTGGGGCTTCTGTGCTTCTGGCAACGCGACCCGCGCGTCGGTACACATCATCTGGCACAAAAGTCACCACGCCGCGGCATACGTGATTACCTGAACCTGTTTCGCACGCGGTCCTACCTCATCAACTGCATCGCCATGACACTGATGACTTTTGTAACGGGTGGCCTGGGGTTTTGGGTGCCAGCTTATTTGCGCTATCGCAATCAAAGTCCAGATGTAGGCATGACGATCTTTGGAGTGATCACAGTAATCGCGGGTTTGGTCTCGACGCTCCTGGGTGGTGTCGTCGCAGATAAATTGCGTTCGCGTTTCGCGGGTTCGTACTTCTTGGTTTCGGGAATCGGAATGCTCTTCGCCTGTCCGTTTTTCATTGCGACCCTTTACATTCCATTTCCCGCGGCATGGATCTCAATGTTCGTCGCGATCTTTTTTTTGTTTTTGAACACAGGTCCCTCAAACACTGCTCTGGCAAACGTTTCGCTGCCGAGTGTGCGCGCGACCGCGTTTGCCCTAAACATCCTGGTCATCCACGCGTTGGGCGATGTGCAGGCGTTCTGGCTACTGGGTTACATCGGCGGGCATACCAATATGCACGTGGCCTTTTTGTTTGTGTCCGGAATCATTCTCCTCTCAGGGGCGGCTTGGCTCATCGGTGTGAAGTATCTGCCGGCTGATACAGCCGCTGTAGAAAATGCCGGGAGTAAATAGTCCCGCTTCCTGTTACAAAAAGGCCCGACAGCTTTCGAAGCTGCCGGGCTGATTGTGAGAATCTAGAACTCTCGATCGAGTCTGGATTGGTTATTGTCTCTCCGGCGGCGGAGTGGCTTCGCGCTTTCCTCCCCGCTCGCGACGCTGTGACCCAGTTGCCTTTTCACCGGGGCTCGCTGCTTCGGATGGAGCTCGCTGCATTTCAGATCGGGAACCGGTCTCGCCGCGTTCAGTTGGCGGTGGTGTCTCCTCTGGCCTGCCTCTCGTGCCTCGCGTTCCTCTCGTCGGTGGACTCGCTGTTGCTTCGCCGCGGGAACTCGGAGGAGCTGTGGCGTGTGGCCGTCCCGCTGGAGTCGCACGTGGGCTCATTGCTGCTGTGGCGTGAGGAGTTGCCGATGCTCTCCCAGCGGGTGAAGCGGCTCCCATTGGTGATTGCGCCGGCGATGCAGCCCCGGCTTGGGTAGCCGCTGCGCCTGCTTGAGCTCCCGCGCCTGTCGCGGCACCCGTTGTTGTCGTGGCCGCGCCGGTTGTGGTCGTGGAAGTGCCGCCAGAAACTCCAACGCCGACTGCTGCTCCTGGGCTTACCCCATAATAGCTATACACGCTACTGATGTATTCAGGCCGGGAATATTCTTCGATGCGAGCATAATCGAACACCGGTGCGTTATAGATTCGCTCCCGCTCGACTGTTACCGTGAGAGCGCTAAGGTCGCTTGTAGGGGAATACACGGTCCAGGGAACGGCAACCATCTTGCCACCTCCGCTGACACGCCCCCCGCCACCACCGCTAGTCGAAAGGACGGTGTAAGCCATGCAACCGGTATTGCGGTCCAGCACGACATCTTTGACTGTGCCAATTTCTTCTCCTTGGGACGATTTCACCGGCTTTCCGATGAACTTGCTCGTTTCGATGTAAGTGGTGTTGCTGCTGGCACTGGTGGTTTGCGTTTGCGCGATTGTAGGAGCCACGGCCAAGGTTAGAACGCCAAGCATGGCTCCGAATGCGAATAATGTTTTCATAAGCGATATTTGTTTAGGCTCAATCTCGTGTGAGCTGACACAAAAGAATCGTCACGTGTCGTTGCCACGGATGTGAAAACAACTGGCGGAATAGTTAAAATGACTTCCTTGTAGAACTTATGTCGCTCTTGCGCAGCCTCGCGATTTGTTTGCTCGTGCTGCTTGCCGTCAATGCGGATGCCGAAGGCGTTCCCGCTGATTGCACGCAGCTGATCCTCGGAATTGCGCCGACATGGAACTCCATGCGCGGCGAGTTGCGATTATTCGAGAGAGAGCGCGGCGGAGAGTGGGTTGCAGTGGCTGGACCTTTCCCGGTGCTGTTTGGGAAAAACGGCGTCGCCTGGGGCACAGGACTCGCCGGCCAAAACGAGCCGGGTCTCCGAAAGCAAGAACGAGATGGCCGCGCGCCGGCTGGAGTCTTCGCGATCGGCCAGGTCTTCGGATACGATCCGCACCTGCCCGTTGGAGCGGACTATCCGTACCATCAAGTCACTGATGCAGATGTCTGGAGCGATGACCCGCGCTCACCGAATTACAATCGGCACATCATAATTGATCCCAAGCATCCACCAGACAATTACACGCACGAAAAAATGCGCTCGGGTGACTTCGCGTATCACTGGTTGGTTGAGATCAGGCATAACTCCGATCCGCCGGTGCCGGGCGCAGGAAGCGCGATTTTTTTTCATATTCGCCGTGGCGTGGACCGGCCAACCACTGGCTGCACGACAATGGCGAAGGAAAACTTGGTGAAGCTGATCACGTGGCTGCGAGCGAACCGCCATCCCTGTTACGCACTATTGCCATCCGTCGAATACGACAAGAAATGGAAGCCTTGGAACCTGCCTCCGTCAGAAAGGTCAGGCATTGGGTCCTCGGGCAGGCACTGATGCTCTGTAGAGTCCGCCGTCCGCAAAGGATTAAGGCGGCATGCGCTGAGACAGCGCAGGTTACAGCCGCCGAAAGTTTAGTTGGATGGTCCTGCGCCGTTCTGGTGAGAGAAAATTTGCGCTTCGCTACGGACGCGCGTCTTCCGTCGATACGTCTTCCAGCACCCCAGAAACCCCGGAGCGAAATCTTCCGGCCGTGCCGATGTCCACCCGTCGATAACAGTCGGAGGCATGAATGCGCCTTTCTCGATTTCAGACTTGTCGGGTACGACATCGCCAGAAGTGACGCCCCGGTACAACCAGACAAACTCCTGATCGGTCTTTTGGGAGGCTGGAAGTTTTGCAATCTTCTGAAGAGGCACAATTACGCCTAGTTCCTCCTTCAATTCGCGTCGCGCCGTGTCATCATAACTTTCTCCGGCGGCCACGTGGCCCGCAGCGCTTGAATCCCACTTCAAAGGATGCCGATCTTTCCAGCGCGAGCGTTGCTGCAAATAAACGTCACCGGCTTGGTTAAATATCAGGATGTGAACGGCCCGATGGCGCAAGTTATTCCCATGCACCTCGGAACGCCTCGCATATCGTAAAATTCGGTCGTTTTTATCGACGATTGGGAAGCGCTCGTCCATCATCACGCCCGTCTCAGGTCGCGGAGGGGGCGCAATGGAATTGGCCAGGGCAATCCATTGCAGTAATGATAACTCTTCCGCGCGAGCGTTAGCGGCGATGTTCAGACGGCGCGAGACTGTGTCCCAGTCATTGATGTGTTGGCGAACCAGTTTTCTCAACTGTTTTCTTCTCTGAGAAAACCCGGCTCGAATCAATTTCAGAAGCAACAAGTCATCGCGCCGAGGCAACTCAAGCGGATCACGTGGCAAGATTCGCAGCACCGCTGAATCGACTTCAGGTTGCGGAAAGAAAACGGTTGCAGAAACAGTGCGCAAATATTTTACGCGATGGTGCAGTCGCACGCGCAGTGTCAAGGCTCCGTAATCATGGGTAGATGGCAATGCCGAAAGGCGTGCAGCCATTTCCTTTTGTAACATCAACAACCACATGGATATGGGATTTGGCTGTTCAAGGAACTTCAACAGCAACGGGCTCGAAATGTTATACGGAAGATTGCCAAGTAGTTTTACTGTGCGATGCCCAAAAAGAGAACGCGGATCGAAGTCCAGCGCATCCATGTTGAGTATTTCAAGTCGTTTATGACGAAAGTTTGTGCGCAAAAAATCTGCTAGGCGCGCATCTTTCTCGATTGCAAGAACGTGCGCGTCTTTCTGAAGGATAAATCGAGTCAGCGCGCCTAACCCAGGCCCAATCTCGACCACGTAATCGTCGGGCGTGATCTGGGCCTGATCGATAATCCAGCGGGCAAGATTTTGGTCATGCAGGAAATTTTGACCGAGTCTTTTGGCTGGTGACAGACGTATTTCTCGAAGAACGGTTCGTATTTCCGAAAGCTTCATATGAACCGTGGGGGCCGCGCCCTGTGGCACTTGAAATTCGTATATCTGTTCACAAGATTCTGTGAACAAAATCCGCAGGAGCCGAGAACTTATTCACAAGTTATTCAATGCGCCTGGAGGCTCTCACAGAGTCCTCCGACCAACGTAGCTTGTGCGAGGCCTTCTTCCGGTTCGACAGATATTTTTGGCGTGCCTCCTTCAGTGAGACGCCGCCGATAAAAAACGCGCTCGCGGCACGACCGATTGCGTACGTGCCGGCGCCGGCGATCATGCCGCAGACCACATTGCCCCAGCCGGGAAAAAACTTCAGGACCGCGCGGGCGCCTTCGCGAAGAAGCATTCCTACTCCGACATTTGCGCCCAGCGCCGCGATAAACTCCGTCGCAGCGCGCAAGCTTCGTTCTCGGCCGCTGATGTACATGATTCCCGAGACCATCATCAGTTGGAGCGAGGTGAGAATCGGCAGGTCTGCCAGCGGAATGGGCTGCGCGCCAATTGCCGTGCAAATCGCAGTCGTCGATTTTATCAGCATTTGTGCGACATGATGTTGCGCTTCGCGATCGCGCGAAATTCGGATCATTTCGATTTTCCCTTGGTTTGGGAGTTTCTCTGCCAGAACGGACAACAACCCGCGCGCTTCAGCGGAATGCATGTCGGTGAATTGAATGACCTTCAACAAACGATCGCGGATCGCTGGCTGCGTTTTCAGAGCCTCTCGCAGCTGTGCAGCGCGCTTTTCCGATCCGAAGCAAACCCCGATGACTTTGGCGTCCGCCAACGCTCCGCCAACGCCATGTTGGAAATGCAACAGGACATCGGCGGATTTGCCGGCTGCTGGCCTTTCGGGACTCGATTCCCCCTCGTCGAAAAGGAATATGATGTCGGGCGGCTGACGTTTGAGATCTTGTTCGACCTGAGCTGTGGCGGAATCGGCTGCGTCACGGGCATCCAGGATGGAAATCGTTCCATGCCCGGATATGTCCCAATCGACCCATCGATGCACTGGCATCAGAGCAACATTCAGTTGCTCTGGCGCGCCCGGCGCAAAAAGCGTGTCGATGATTCTGTGGGTCGGCGCTTTGCTCGATCCGATGAAGAGGAACCGAGGCGGGCGCTGTTGCAGGAACAATTCTTTTAATGGCGTCAGCTCACGTAAGACCGGGCGGCGAATCTTCTCGGGAAGCCTGGTCACCATGCGTTCGAGTCGCTCAACGATGTTCAAAATGGCTGTCTGATTCATCTCCACGATTGGCGGTTACAAACTCGCTTCAGAACAAAATTCTCGATGCGGAGCGAGAAAAGCGAAAGTCCGAAATCATTTTCCTTCCCTTCTTCCCTGCTTATAGAAACAACCATGAGTTTGAACACTGAAATTCTTCCAAAAGCTGCAAATCAGGCGCGCGGTTTGTGTATGGACGCCGTGCAGGCCTCACAATCGGGCCACCTTGGTTTGCCGCTCGGTTGCGCGGAAATAGGCGCAGTACTCTTCGGGTATGCGCTGAGATACAACCCAGACCAGCCGCGCTGGATCAATCGCGACATTTTCGTCCTCTCCGGCGGGCATGGTAGCATGTTTCTGTATGCGTGGCTGCACCTGAGCGGCTATGACTTGCCGATGTCGGAAATCAAACGCTTCCGGCAATTGCATTCCAAGACGCCGGGCCACCCTGAGTTTGGTCACACTCCGGGAGTGGAGTGCACGACAGGACCGCTCGGCCAGGGCGTTGGCAACTCGGTCGGTATTTCGATGGCGACAAAAATGGCTGCGGCGCGTTTCAACACCGATGAGCACAAGATTTTCGATCAGCACGTGATCTGTTTGTGCAGCGACGGCGACATGCAGGAAGGAGTCGCTTCCGAAGCTTGTGCGCTCGCCGGCCACTGGGGCCTCGATAATTTGATCTTCATCTACGATTCGAATGCCGTCACGCTCGATGCCCCGGCCAAGGACACACAGAGCGAAGACACCGGCAAACGCATGGAGGCATATGGATTCGACGTCCAGGAAATCGACGGCCACGACATGCAAGAGTTTCTCGACGCATTCAACGTGGCGAAAAGGCGCGACAACGGAAAACCGCAGTTCATTATCGCGCACACGCTCATTGGCAAAGGCATCCCTGAAGTCGCAGGCACGTACAAGGCGCATGGCGAAGCCGGCGCGAAATTTGTCGACGCTGCGCGCAAGGCTCTCGGATTGCCGGAGGAACATTATTTCGTGTCGCAGGACGTGTACGACTATTTCGCCCAGCACAAAACGAAGCTGCTCGCCGATTACAATCGCTGGGAAGAAAACTACACCGCGTGGGGCAAGAAAAACCCTGACAAAGCAAAGCTCCTCGATGACGGGCTTGAGCGAAGAGTTCCGGCTGACCTCCTGGAGAAGATTCAGGAGTTTCCGAAGGATGCGAAGCTGGCCACGCGCAAAGCCGGCGGTGAAGTGTTGCAGCCAATCGCGAAAGCAATGCCGTTGTTGATCAGCGGCAGCGCCGATCTGTACGGATCGACAATGAACTACATTAAGGACGGCGGCGATTTCACACGAGACACTCCCGGCGGCCGCAATATCCGCTTCGGCATTCGCGAGCATGGGATGTGCGCAATCCTGAACGGCATCTCGTATCACGGGCTGTTTCGCGCATCGGGCGCAACCTTCATGGTGTTTACGGATTATTGTCGTGCTGCCATTCGACTGGCCGCACTGTCGAAGCTTCCCGATGTTTACATTTTTACTCACGACTCGATCGGCGTTGGTGAGGACGGTCCGACACATCAACCGGTGGAGACGATCAGCTCAGTGCGTTTGATGCCGGACATCGACGTGATTCGGCCAGCTGATCCCGAGGAAACCGCAGGCGCATTTGTCGCGGCGATGCTGCGAATAGAAGGCCCGACACTGCTCGCGCTTACGCGCCAGACCGTTCCGATCTTGAACGAGATTGATCCAAATTTGCGTCGCGAAGGAGTGCTGCGCGGTGGTTATATAGCAAAAAAAGAGACCGGCAAGCTCGATCTGATCATCCTCTCGTGTGGAAGCGAATTGCAGCACGCACTGACGGCAGCAAAGGAACTAGGCGACAACGTGCGCGTTGTGTCGATGCCGTGCTTTGAGCGCTTCAATCGACAGCCTTTAGAATATCGCGAAGAAATTTTGCCTGCCGAATGTCGCAGACGCGTTGCGATCGAAGCGGGTGTGACTGAGATTTGGTATCAATACGTCGGTCTCGATGGCAAAGTGGTCGGCCTGCACGAATTCGGACTGAGTGCGCCGGGTCCCGAAGTGATGAAAGAGCGCGGCATCGACGCGCAGCATCTGATCGAGGCTGCGAAAAGTCTGTGACGCGTGATCGCGTGACTCTGGGGAGCACACGCGTCTCGCGTGTTGGTTTCGGCGTCGCGCCGAAACAATCTTTAGTTAAACTTCGATCGCTCTTAGCGCAGCGGAACTCACAATGAAGTTCGCAATGGCGAGGACGCCATCGGCAGCACGCGGGACGCGCGCGCTCCCCAGAACCTGACGTTTAAAACGCTTCTTCCGATTGGCTCACGTTGCGGGCGCGAGTTTCGAAGCGAGTGAATTCCTTTAGGAAGGTGAGCGGAATCTCGCCCACCGGTCCGTTGCGTTGCTTCGCGATGATTAATTCGGCTTCGCCGGCTTTTTCCACACGCGCTTCTTCGTCTTCCTCATAGAGTTCTGGCCGGACAAGCAAAGCAACCAGATCGGCATCCTGCTCGATCGAACCCGATTCGCGCAGATCGCTCAAGCGCGGTTTCCCACCCGAGCGCTGCTCTGGTTGCCGGTTCAATTGGGCCACCACAATGATTGGAATCTTCAATTCCTTCGCCAACCCTTTTAACCCTGCGGAAATTTCGGATATTTCCAGCTGCCGATTGTCCTGTGCGCGGCGAGATGTCGATCTTAGCAGTTGCAGATAATCGACAATAAGCAGCCGCACATCCTGCTGGGCTTTGAGCCGACGCGCTTTCGCGCGCAATTCGAGAATGCTGAGACTTGCGCTGTCGTCGATAAAAATTTTCGCTTCCGCCAGTTTCGACGCTGCGGCAGTCAGGCTTGGGAAATCGCGCTCACCCAAAAATCCGTCGCGTACTTTTTGCAAGTTCACGCGCGCACGCGAACAAAGCAGGCGTTGCACAAGCTGTTGGCTGCTCATTTCCAGGCTGAAGACGCCGACCTGAAGTTTTTCATTTATCGCCACGTGTTCGGCGATGTTCATGGCCAGCGCGGTCTTTCCCATACTCGGCCGCGCCGCGATTACGATCATTTCCGACGGATGCAAGCCGCTGGTCATCCGATCGAACTCGACAAACCCAGTCGAGATCCCAGTGATCCCGCCTTTGCGCTCGTAAAGCTTCTCGATCGATTCGATTGCTTCCATGACCTGGTCTTTCATGGAAAGCATCTGGCCTTTAAAACGGTCTTCACCGACCGCGAAGATTCTCTGTTCTACTTCGTCGAGCAGATTATTGACTTCATCTTGCTCTTCGTAAGCACGCCGCACGCTCTCCGTGCTGGCGGCAATGATTTCGCGCAGGATGTATTTGTCGCGAACGATCTCGAGGTAGTACCCAACATTTGCAGCGGTTGGAACGAAGGTGAAAAGGCTGGTGACGAAGGCCGCGCCGCCTACGCTGTCAAGAAGATGCCGATCACGCAGCACTTGGGTGAATGTGATCAGGTCGATTGCTTGTCCCGCGTTCCAAAGATCGACGAGAACTTCGTAAATCGTCCGGTGTGCAGGAACGTAAAAGTAATCTTCGTTAATTTTCTCGACGCATTCTGCAATGGTTTCTCGCGGCGAAATAAGCATCGACCCCAGGACGCCCTGCTCCGCATCGACACTGTGCGGCGGCGTCCGGTGAATATCCTGCGCAGAACCTGTTGGCGAAATGGGGACAACTTTTTCGCCACTTCGCGCCGCCGAACCTCGGCCAGCGCCATTTCCCGCTTTACGAGGCTTCTCTCCTGTCCATGCGGACGATTGAGTCGCCATTTATTTCGTTTCTTTTTTGTCTTCTTTTGTTCTGCGGAAAAATCGTCTTTTTTTGGGCTCCTCAGCCTCGGCGCTCGCTGCCTCCGGCTTCGGTTCTTCTGCGGATTTCACCTGAAACGTAAGTTGCGCGGTTACGTCATGGTGCAACCTGATCGCCACTTCGTGTTCACCGGTATCTTTAATCGGGCGCTCCAGAACAATTTTGTGCCGATCAATTTCCGAGCCGAGCTCGTTTTTGATGCGGTTCACGATGTCCTGCGCCGTGACTGATCCAAACGCTTTGCCCGTTTCGCCGGTCTCCAACGTGAAGACAAACCGCGCCTTACCGATTCGACGCGCCACTTCTTCTGCCTCGTTTAGTTCTCGCGCCTCGCGCTCAGCGCGCTTTTGCTTCAGAGCATCGAGCTGGCGCAAAGCGCCTGGCGTAACCTCGTATGCCTTTCCGTGCGGCAGAAGATAATTTCGCGCATAACCGCGGCGGACTTTGACGACGTCGGCCTCAGCACCGAGCCCGGGGACATTTTCAGTCAAGATGAGTTTAGTCAAAGGCATATTGATTTTCTAAAACGCGCTCAGAATTTTTCAACGGGAAGCATTGGGGGGGATGCCGAGTGTAAAATTCAGGCGGATGTTGTCAATGCGAGAATAGAAAATTTCGCGAAAAATTTCGCAGTGCGCATTGATTCGAGCAATCACCACGCTCTTTTTGGCTGTCATGTTGAGCGGAGCGAAACATCTCTGGCTGTGACCTATTGCGCTGGCCGTCCAGATAATCAGAGATTCTTCTCCCGCCGCTGCGGGATCAGAATGACAGGCAACGCGGGCGCTAGCTCAGATCATTCCGAGTTTCATCCGTCCTGCTTCGCTGATCATGTTCTGGTTCCAAGGCGGATCCCAGACGAGTTGGACATCGGCTTCATCGATCCCATCGATGCTTAAGATTTTGCTCTGTGCGTCGTGCGCGATTGCCGGTCCCATTCCGCAGCCTGGGGCCGTCAAAGTCATTTTCACTTCCACTTTGGTGCCGCCTTCCGGTTTTTTGATCAACCGGCAATCGTAAACGAGGCCAAGATCGACGATGTTCACTGGGATCTCCGGGTCGTAACATTGACGAAGCTGGTTCCACACGTCTTCTTCTGAAACTTCCCCGTTTGTAGTGCTCGCAGGTTTTTGAGCTGTTTGCGTCTGCGGTTTTTCTAAACCGAGAGCATCCAAATCTTTCTCGGCAACCCGCGCCAACCCCTGGTACGTGGCAACAGTGTAACTTCCACCAAGGCTTTGCGTGACCACGCCCTGTGTTCCCGCTGGGATTGTTGTCTTTTGGCCGCTCGGGATTTGGATCGCCTCGCAGTCGCGGCTCAACGTGAATTCAGTGTTCTCGTACATAGTTTCCTGTTTTGTCATTCCGAGCGAAGTCGAGGAATCTCTGAATTTATTGGAACGAACGAGCTCCTCTCGTCGATCGGAAAAGGTTCTAAATTACTATGCCACAGACGAAAAAAAAGACGAATGACGAATGTCGAATGGCGAAGGAAATTCCGAGACAGGCGCGTGACTATCTCCTTCTTCATTCGGGCTTAGTCATTTAATACACATCCTTCTTGTAACGCTTCTCGTTCTTGAGCTTCTCAACGTATGCGTTGGCTTCCTCGACGTTTTTACCGCCTTGTTCCTGCACAATTTTGCGCAGCGTCGCATCGACATCCTTAGCCATCCGGCGCGCATCGCCACACACGAAAAAGTAGGCGCCGTCGGCGTCGATCCACTTCCAAATTTCGGCCGCGTTCTCTGTCATCTTGTGCTGGACATAGACCTTCTGGGCTTGATCGCGCGACCAGGCGCAATCGAGTCGTGTGAGTAGTCCCTCCGTTACAAACGCCTCGAACTCGTCTCCGTAAGCAAAGTCGCACTTTTCGTGCTGGGCCCCAAAGAAGAGCCAGTTCTTACCTGGGGCTCCGGCGGCTTTTCGCTCCTGCAGATATGCGCGGAAAGGGGCTACTCCGGTTCCGGGGCCAATCATGATGATCGGAGTGTTCGGGTCTTCCGGCAGATGAAAGTGTTTTGCCACACTCGGGAAAACGGGCACCGGCACGTCATCAGCGCGTTCCGCGAGAAAGGATGAGCAAACTCCTTTACGTATGCGGCCGTGACTTTCGTAACGAACGACGTCCACGATGAAGTGCACCTGGTCGGGATAGGCTCTTAAGCTTGAGGCGACCGAATAAAGCCTCGGCTGTAATTTCGTTAGCAAGGCGACAAAGTCTTCCGGCGCGAAACGCGCCGAGGGATGTTCGACGAGGAAATCGATTATTTCCATGCCCCAAAGGTAAGTCTCAAGGTCGTGTTTGCGGTCTGGAGCGAGAAGGTAACCCAAAGTCGGCGCAGCGGAGGCCCGTTGGGCAATGGCTCTCAAAAACTTAGGCGTGGGCTGCGTGATGCTGTAATCACGGAGCAACGCTTCGCGGAGAGTTGTTGGCTCTCCGCGCGGCCGGGGAACCTGTTCGTCACCGGTGAGCCCGAGTGCGCGAATAATTTCCTCAACCAATTGTGGATCATTGGTTGCATAAACCGCCAATGAATCGCCCACTTCAAAGCTCAGGCCCCATCCGGTCAGGTCGATCTCGAAATGGCGTGTATCCTTCTCAGACTCCGCGCCGCTGAGACGACGATTAACGACGAGGCGAGCGGGAAACGGGTTTGCCCGTGTGTATCGCGGAGGAGCAACGGCAGCAGTAGTAGTAGTAGCAGCAGCAGCAGTGGCTGTAGCTTCGGTCATGGGAATTCTTGTAGCGGTGATTCGCCAGTGTCGCAAATTCCAGCGATCACTTCCTATCGCAAGCATCTGCCACGCTTGCAGATTATCTACGACCGTTTCAACGCGCGAGAGGAAGGATGTCGGATGCCGTCCTTGGAGCGCCGGTCTCTCGTGGCTGTTTCCGAACTCTGCGCAATCGCGAAATCCACCTGCCGTTTGAAGACGTCAACTCGTGAAACGAAAACCGATAATTCATCCCCGACGCTGTATCGTTTACGCGAGCGTCTGCCAATGAGCTGCCGTCGAGCAGGTTCAAACAAATAAAAGTCGTCCGTGAGAGACGACACATGGATAAGGCCCGTGATCAGCGCATCCGGCAGTTCCACCATCAACCCGTAGTTGCGGACATCGACAATCGAAGCGCGGAAAATCTGCGGATTGCGTTGGTCGAGTTGCTGCTGGAAAAATTCAAGTTTCTTGACTTGCGCGGCATCGATCTCCGCATCGGCCGCGGTTCGCTCGGTGATTGAAAGGTGCTCCGCGATCGAAGCCATTTCTCCAATGCTGGGATGGTGCGAGTGGCGCGCTGCGCCGACCGAACGCCGCGACGGATGGCAGGGCGTGTCACTCCGTGACCGCCGTTCGGTGGTTCGGGTCCCGACGGACGGCAACGGAGTGCCGTCCCTACCAAGAGAACGATGCACAACCAGATCGGCATAACGCCGTATCGGACTGGTGAAATGCAAGTAATTTGCCTTAGCCAGCCCGTAATGGCCGAGCGGCTGGGCTAAGTAGCGCGCGCGTTTCAGACTTTTGAGCAGAGCGACCTTGAGCGCTTGCTCTTCGGGCTTTCCACGGATTGACGCCAGCAAGCGCTGCAGCTCAGCACGATGGGTCAAATCCCCAACCTTGTAATTGAAGCTGAGAACGAATTCTCGATAATCCCCCAGTTTCTCCGGGTCCGGATTTTCGTGAACGCGGTAGATCGTGGGAATCGCGCGCTTCTTAAGCTCGCGCGCGACAGCCTCGTTTGCCGCCAGCATGAACTCCTCGATAAGCTGGTGCGATTCGTCGTTTTCAACGCGCTCCAATCTTACGGGATGGCCCTGTTTATCTACCAAGACTTTTACCTCTGGAAAGTCGAGGTCGAGCGCGCCCTGGTCGAATCGTTTCCGCCGCAATAAGGCAGCGAGTTCCCACGCAAGATGCAGCCGTTCACCTAACTGATCGCGTGGTGGGGATGTTAAAATTGCGTACGCTTGTTTGTAGGTAAGCCGGTGCGCGCTGCGAATCACGCTGCGCCCGAAACGCGCGCTCTTCACCACTCCGTGTTTGTCGAAATGAATAAAGACTGAATGTGTCAGGCGGTCGACTAACGGGTTGAGACTGCAGACCCCGTTGCTTAACCGCTCCGGCAACATCGGGATTACCCTGTCGGGCAGATAGACGCTATTGCCCCGTCGCCGCGCCTCGCGATCCAGCGCGCTCCCGGGTTCTACATAGGTGGCGACGTCGGCAATGTGCACGCCGAGGCGCCAACCGCTGTTGGTCTTTTCAACTTGAATCGCGTCATCGAAATCGCGTGCATCATCAGGATCAATTGTAACGATGAAGTCGTTGCGCAAGTCTTCACGTCCCTCCAGTTGTCGTGCGTCGATTCTTTCCGAAGTCCGCTCCGCCTGATCCAAAACATCCTTCGGAAATTCTGCAGGCAGATGATATTTGCGGATGATTGAGAGCATGTCGATGCCAGGTGCGGAGGCCGGCCCGAGCACTTCGATGATCTCCCCTTCGGGATTGACGTGCCGCGATTCCCAGGGTTCCAGGCAAACCACGACTTTGTCGCCAACATTCGCGGATGTCCCTGGCTGCTGATCTCGCTCAGGATGGACATAGATGTCGTGCACAAATCGGGGATCATCGGGCACGACATAGTAAAAATTCCGCGACCGCTGCAACGTGCCGACGATCGTATCGTGAGCGCGCTCCAGGATTCGAATGACACGTCCTTCGCGCCGCCCTTTGATGCGGTCATCAGGCGTATCGCGCGATATGCGCGCAACCACGCGGTCGCCATGCATGGCTGTCCCGATGTTCTCTGCTGCGATGAAAACATCCGGCCCGCCCGGTGTTTCTGGTGTGAGAAATCCGTAGCCGACCTGATGAATCGACAGTTTGCCGGCTATGAGGTCCGCCTCAGCCGGAAGCACGTATCGGTTCTTGCGGATGCGCGCGATTTGGCCCGCGCGCTCGAGCTCACGCAGTGTTTTCCGCAATGCAACTCGTTCACTGGCAGTCAAGCCAAGTTTGCGAGCGATATCGGTCTTGTCGAGCGGCCGGTAATCTTTTCGCGCCAGCAGCGCCATAACTTGTTCTCGAATCTTACGTCCGTTTATAGCCATTTGGGCGAAACAATAGGGTCAAGTTTAACGACTTAACGCGATTTCAACCGGAGGTCGAACGATGCCGAAAGGGATTATTGCCGGTGCATCGGCGATTTTGCTCGCCGCGATCGCTTCGTTTGCTGCAGGAGGAGCTAAAATGAAGATCACAAGTTCTGCTTTCCAGCAAGGTGGCAACATTCCATCAAAATTCTCATGTGACGGCGCCAATACCAATCCGCCTTTGCAGATTTCGGATGTGCTCCCCGAAGCGAAAGGCCTCGTCTTGATCGTCGATGATCCTGATGCGCCGAGCGGACTGTTCACACATTGGGCGGTTTGGAACATTTCTCCGCAGATCAGTACGATTGCCGAAGGAAGCACGCCAAAAGGAGTCCAGGGAACAAACGACTTCGGGAAATCGGGCTATGGCGGACCGTGTCCACCCTCTGGTACGCATCGTTATTACTTCAAGATTTTCGCGCTGGATCGGGAGTT
>Ga0193721_1000274_pt1 | contig 15441 bp, 18 predicted proteins | sample U2s2metaG_FD_145078 | JGI IMG/M metagenome (GOLD analysis project Ga0193721, IMG submission 145078) | Soil microbial communities from a riparian zone of the East river system, Colorado, United States - U2s2 | ecosystem: Environmental > Terrestrial > Soil > Riparian zone | place: USA: East River...
ATATCCACCCTCCGTTGGTTGTGGGCCCCACTGTGGCGGCGGCTGGAATCCGCCCGGTCTGTTCCAATCTGCGCCGAGCTGGTCGTATTTTGTACGTTTCTCTGGGTCGCCTAATACCTCGTACGCTTCGTTGATCTCTTTAAACTTTTCTTCAGCGGCCTTCTTGTCCTTGGCAACGTCGGGGTGATACTTGCGCGCCAGTTTGCGAAAAGCGCTGCGAATCTCATCTTCGGTTGCCGTCTTGGGCACACCTAATGTCTCGTAATAATCTCGGAATTGTACTGGCATTCGCCATCAAGCTTGTGCCTCCGCTCGATTCGCGCAACTTTTTGAATGATGCGGGAGCTGGGCAAATTCGTCGCCGTCATAGGCGTGATCATCACGCTATTGGGACTGGTGATGTGGAGCGGGATTGCGCCGAAATGGCTGGGACGGTTGCCGGGTGACATTCGGATCGAGCGCGAACATTCTGCGTTTTATTTTCCCATCGTCACCTGCATCATTCTCAGCATCCTGCTCAGCTTGCTATTATCGATATTCCGGCGCTGATGAAGACGTGATCTGTGAACGGTGATCGATGATCAATGTTTCCGTTCACAGATCACGGATCACATCTTGCTACACTAATGAGCGCTGAAATTCGTACACAAAAGAAGCTCGATCGCCACGTTGCGCACCTGCTTCAATGCCGTCGTTGCTCGCGCATGAAATCGACCCCAGTCTCCGGCGGTGCAATTGTGAGCGACGTAATGATTATTGGTCAGGCGCCCGGCCCGCGAGAACCGGTTTTGGAAAGACCATTTGCGCATACTGCCGGCAAGACACTTTTTCGTTGGTTCGAAGAATTCTGCGGGATGAACGAAGCCGCAGTTCGATCAAAAATTTATTTCGCCGCCGTCTGCCGGTGTTTTCCCGGAAAAAATTCTGGTGGCACGGATCGTGTTCCGGTCCCGGATGAGATTTGTAACTGCTCGTCCTGGATGGATAACGAAATCGAAATTTTGCAACCGCGCCTTGTTATCCCAGTTGGTCGACTAGCCATCATGCAATTTATTGAGTGCGTGAAACTGGAAAAAGTGATCGGTCGCAGATTTCGCGTTCAGCGGGCAGGGCACCCCTTCGACGTGATTCCGCTTCCGCATCCGTCGGGCGCGTCGCCGTGGCACAAGATTTCTCCGGGCAAAGAATTGCTCGGACGTGCGCTCAGATTGATCGCCCGCCATTCTGCCGTAGAGGGAAAAGCTGCCGGCAAGAGCGGGATGATTGCAGAGATCGGTTAGGGCTGATTTAGTGCCTGACCTGAAAAACATGGCTGCACAGCAAAAGCCCAACTTGGTTCTTTTCCTGCCGGACCAACAGAGAGCGGACACGATTGCGTGTTACGGCGGCGTAAAGGTGCACGCTCCCAACCTTAACAAACTTGCCTCTGAATCCGTCGTTTTCGAGCGAGCGTACGTGACACATCCAGTTTGCACGCCTTCACGCTCGTCGCTCATGACTGGTACGTGGCCGCATATCAACGGATGCACACGCAACAGCCTGCCACTCGATCGACACTTTCGCGTCTTTCCTGAACTGATGGAGGACAGAGATTATCGCACCGCGTATATCGGGAAATGGCATTTGGGCGAGGATGGACCGACTGGGCGAGGCTTTGACGAATGGATCTCAACCGAAGATCGAGGCGACTACACAAATTTCCTCATTTCAAAAGGGATTACGCCTGACAAAGACAACGGACGATTTTCAGAGCTGGCCATCAGCAGTCTGCCTGTCGAACTGTCGCGGCCGAAGTTTCTCGAGAGACATGCATCCGAGTTCATTGAGAAACATCGCAACGATCCTTTTATCCTCGTTGTTGCTTTTGTAGAACCGCATTCGCCCTACAACGGCCCGCTCAACGCCGAGCATCCGCTCGATGACGTGGATCTTGATATAACAGCCACGACTCCTGAGAGTGAAGATATTCCGCTCCGTTACCGGTTGATGCGCGAATGGCAACAAGCGGAAGCAATCCTGGATCGACAGCGGCTGCCGGCTCAGTTGTTTTTTGGAGTTACTCCTGAGGAATACCGCAGTATTAAGCAGCGTTATCTCGGGCTCGTCACACTGGTGGACCAAAGCATCGGTGCCGTTCTTGGTTGCCTGGAACGATTGGGTTTGAGTGATAACACGATCGTTGTGCACACGAGCGATCATGGCGACAGCCTTGGCGCGCATCATCTTTTCGGGAAAGAAACAATGTTCGAAGAAGCCGCGCGTGTTCCCTTCTTGATCCGGCTCCCTGGTCAGACCCGCGCCAAAACTGTCCGGCATTCAGTCAGTCACATCGATTTCGTGCCGACGTTGCTCGATCTTCTCGGTCAGCCGAATGATGCTCAGTGCGCCGGCAGAAGTTTGCTGCCGATAATTACCCAGGAAGCAACGCCGCCACAGAATGTTGTTTTAGAGTGGGCGCCAAACCGGACGAAGGTAAGAAAGGGCAGCAAATTGGCTCGACGACGCATGGTCAAGCGCGCTGTCGAAGAATCCACCCGGACGATTGTTACCCCAGATCGCTGGAAGCTTTGTCTGCGCGACAAGGATTTGAATGAATTGTATAACTTGAACGACGATCCGCTGGAAAGACGCAATCTTTATGCGGACCGGCAATTCGGGGCGGTGATCGCTCGTCTTACCAGCGAGATTCATCGTTGGCAGGAAGCCACAAACGACAAGCTCAAACTTTGATGAAAACCAGCGCCCTTTGATGAATTAGTTGATCTGGGGGACGAGAGTCATTGTTTCCACAGTTTCGTTTCTTTCCCCATCTCGATTTAAAGAAAAAGGATAAAGAGGCCGGCAATCATCAGCGCCAGCATCCAGAATAAATCGATGTTGAACCATGCGTGTCGCAACAGCCCGACACCCAGCTTTTCATAAACCAATATCGCCACCGAGCCAGTTGCCACTAGGTAACCAAGGGTATGAATTGCGATTGAACCAGTCAGCAGAGATGGCGAGCTGACATTGTCGAATCCAAAACTCGACATCGAATGCATGTGTGAGCTCATCGGGCTTGCAGGTAGTGGCGCGTCGGCTGATTTGAGAAATAACGGAATGAGCATCAATCCTGCGCCGTGCGCCGATGCCATGATAAACGACCAAAGAGTCAAATCGCCAAAACCCACTCGCATGCCTACCCAATTGGGATGGCGCGACCGAAAAAGACGATACAATCCGAACGCAAACAGAATGGCCGCAGCGGAATATTTCAGGGCCGAATGCGGCAGGCTAGTTCGAGCGACGAGAACTACAGCGACGATAATCCCAATGGAAAGAGCGTGGCCCAGTGCGATCGGCAGCAACGCACGAAGCACCGCTGCGCGTTTTTGTTCCTGCAGCCCGAGGGCAACAGCGAAGAGCCATCCCATGGCCGGGTTCAAGCCATGAAAAAGACCGAGTGCAAATACCACCAGCCAGGGCCAGAGGTTGCTCACGGAAAACAATACGAATCGCTAGACGAATCGCCTCCTTCGAGGCGGATCTGATGGATACGATAATCGCTGCTTTCAACAAAAAAGTTCTCATCGAACGCCATGCCGCCGTCAGGATTGGCGTTTAGTTTCACCATCCAGCTGGCCACTCCATCGGGATAGAATTGCTCATCCCAGGCGGCATAAAGCGAGTTCGTGAAATAGACCCGTTTGCCATCCCGGCTCACTTCTACCATTTGTGGACCGCCCGCCAGCGCTTGCTCTGGATTCTTTGGGTGGGGCGTTCGGTGAGCGATCCCGCCAATCCGCGCCGAACCGGTCTTCTTCGGATTGAATGGATCGGATACGTCGTACTGCAAGAACTCTCCTGTTCCCCAGCACGAAACGTACAGAAATTTGTCGTCGAGCGACAAATTGATGTCCGTCACCAGCGGCGGCACCGCCTTAAAATCCTTAAGCATCGCTGGCAACTTTGCCGGGTCGGCTGGTTCCGCCGGAATCTCGATCACTTTTTTTAAATCCCACGTTCCGTTGTCGCGGTACCAAAGCCAGACTGACGCCGACAAATCCTTAAGCGAGACGACAACCCCGACGAAGCCGTATGCTTTGGTGGGGTTGTGAGCGGGACGCATCTCAAGAACCATTTGTTGCTCACCGCCCAAATCGAGGGCCTGCGAATGGCGGCGGCGGCGAAGATCCCAGACGTGCATTCGATGCCCGTATTTACCGCCAAGCAGAAGGTCGGGTTGGAGCCCGCTTTCAATCATGTTTGGCGTGCCCCATTCGCTGGTCAGCAAAGTGTCGAATCCCAAATGCCACCAAAAATCATAATGCAAGAACTGTGGGCCTCGATCCATTTCCCATTGGCCCAGGATCTCGAACGTTTCGCAATCCAGCATGAAAATACCCCCCGGGCCGTCACCATTGGGAGCTCCAAGCGCGCTAACATAACTTCCTTCCGGTCCACTGCAGGCATTCCAGCCGAAATGATGAAGCTCATCGCCAAACTCCGGCATCCTAACCTCGCCTACCTGCCGGCCGTACGTGCGCGAGTTTGGATCAACGTCGACTACCAGAAGCGCGTCGTTGAGTTTGCTTCCGGGCGGATTAAGTGCCGCTACGAACGCACATTTCTCTGGCGGCCCCTGCATGGCCAGCCGCGGTGAGGGATAAAACGTCGGGTCTGGTTTTAAGAGCGGCATAAGACCTTTCTACCAGAACTGAATGTTAAATACAGCTTCAGATGAGAAGGCGGAAGGACTACCAAAAAATAATAAATAGGTCAAGCCTGGCGGCCCTGTCTCAGTGATTCAAAAGCGGTAGCCGTGCAGTTCGATTTCTTTGGCGAATGCTTTTTCAACGATTCGCCGTTGTGAGTCGTTAAAGACCTCTTGATACGGTCTGCGATCGGTCCGGTATTCGGATTTGGCTTGTAAACCTAGCGTGCCTTCGAACGGAATCTTTAATTGTGAGAATACCTCGCTGAGCTCGGTGAGCAGGTTCTCATAGCGGAGAATGCGATCCACGATGATTTTTTCTCCAGAACGATCGGTATACCGGAAATAGTTAATCGGGAACCGGCCTCGGGCGAGATAGTCATCAAGGGAAAGCGGACCGTCTTCGCGGGCAACATGCATGTGATAATGAGACAAAACTTTGTCCCAGGGATTTCGTTCCACGCAAAACTTGAAATAGCTGTTCCAGACATCGTGGGGAACGCGGTTCTGTATCTCGAATGCAGGCATATGGCGATAAAACTTCTCGCGACTGGTAATTGAATGTCGCAGCGCGGAGAAGATCTTGCGTGGCCTTTCCAGCATTTCAGGAATCGGATTTATGGGTCCCAGAAAATTGCGTGGTTGATGGCCTTCGACGGGCGGTTCGATCGGGGTCAAGACATCTGAAGGCCCGCAATGTTTTGAAAGAAAGACTTCGATGCTCGTGCCTGCGGTTTTTGCCGTCTTGATAAAGATGAATTTGTATTTGTGGGACAGGATCATCGGGCCTCACCGCTTTCCCCAGCAACAGGTCGCACGACTGATAAATAACCGCCAGTATTCGCCTAACTGTGCAGCGCGTCCTAAAATATTCCCACAAGCCAGCTGATGATTTCCTTTCAGAAACGTTTTTTATTCGTTCACATTCCAAAGACCGCCGGTAATTCCATTCAGAGCGTCCTGCATGGTTATTCCGAAGATGAGCTAGTAGCTTTGCGGGGTGAACAGGACGGGATCGAGCGCTTCGGGCTACGTAATCCGAAGTACAAAATTAAAAAACATTCAACGCTGGCCGAGTACCGGGCTGCGCTCGGGGACACCGAGTTTGATAAACTCTACAGATTTACGTGTGTGCGAAATCCGTGGGACCGGATGGTCTCCTATTATTTCACGCCAACCCAAAACACGATCGCGTGGGATCGGAAGAAATTCAGAAAGGCTATCGTTAAGGTCCTGCCGGTCGCGGACTATCTCCGGTTAGATAAGGGAGAAAAAGATTCGTTCGCCAACGTTAATTACATCATGCGTTTCGAGAATTTGGCTGACGACTTTCGCACCGTCTGTGCCGCATTAGACATTTCGCCGGCGCCCTTGCCACGATACAATCGGTCCAACCGGGAACATTATTCCAAGTATTACGATGACCAGCTTCGCGAATTAGTAGGCGCTCGATTTGCCGCAGAGATCGAGCGTTTTGGCTATACGTTCGAGCAGCGATAAAAGCTACAGTTTTCCAAGCGTCACGTATTCGCCATCTGGATTTCGAAACCATTCCGGTATCTCAATCTTCGCCGTGACCATGCTCTCATAACAATTTTGCGTGACTACACCGCGGCGAGTGCTTTCTCCAAAAACCGCAAAGTTTTCCTTAGTCACAAATAACCGATGCTCGGCTAACTTTGGGACGTCGTTTTTCAGCTCATCCATCGCCTTCGCGTTAGGAATGACGTCGGGCAGATGAGTGAACAGGTGTCGCAGGACTTTGGCGCGCAAGATTTGGTGAATCCAAATCTGGAACCAGGCTTTTCGCTCCAGGTAAATATCGCCGAATGGGTTCTTAACTTTGCGCGTGAGAAATCAGGGTGCCGATCTTATCGGTGACCAATTGGATGGGGTATTTGTCATCTACGCACCAATAAATCCATTCTTCCTCATCGATCTCCGCCAGCAAATGCAAGACGGTTCTTTTAATATCGGATGGCGACGTAACAAACTTGACTCGCTCCGTGTCGGTACCGCCCAGCTCCTGATAAGGAACATGAAAGACGAACGGATGATCCGGCCATAACTGATCATATTGAAAAATCATGTGCTCAGTGATTGCTCGATAGCGATCGCACGTGAGCACGATCGCTTTTATTTTATCCGGCAAACTCATAGCCAAACTTCTCTATATCGACTTTGAATTTGTTTGCGATGATGTCCCTGGTTCGCGGCGTGTAATATTCAGTGTAATGCCGCGCCCGTGGATTGGCTCTTTGATGGGGCAAGCTTTCACTCACACCGAGTTTTTTCGCTACAAAAGCCCAATCCTCATCGAGCCGTTCGAATTTCCCGATGAAATCGGCAAGGATGCTTCCATTGGAATCGACGAACCAATCCAATTGATAACGGTGAGGGGATGAATGAACGCAGGTGGCGCTGCTGTATTGAATCCAATCGACAAATTCATCGAATGTCATTTTTTCTCTGAGTTGCAGCGCCTCAGTGCGCTCATAAAGAGAGACGACGCGGTCCCAGGGGTTGCGAACAAAGCCGAATTTGAAGTAGGTCTCGAATTGCTTGCGCCCGATTTCTCTCCGGCGCTTTTCCGAAAGCAATAAATACGAGGCCGCCACAATCCGATTTTTTCTTCCCCCGTAGCGCGTCCAATACGTCTCCATCTGGTTTTTGATCTGCCACAGATTCAGATGTGGTTTCCAAGCTTTGCCGAGAATCGCGCGAACGCTGGTCGAGCCTGTCTTTGGCACCTCCACGAAAATGCATTTGTACTCATGAGAGATCATGGCCAGAGGCGTGTCATTGTACATTGAAAAATCTCCGAGGCATTAGAAAGTGATGCTCCGACGGAGGGTCGGTAGCTCAATCGGTAGAGCAGCGCCCTTTTAAGGCGTTGGTTCCGGGTTCGAGTCCCGGCCGACCCACTTCAACAGATCGCGGAGCGAATTTTTTGGGCGATCCAATCGAAAGGTCGACAAACCGGCGGCGCTGGCTGCTTCCCAATCGCGTTCGGGATCGTCGCCGACATGGAGGACTTCGTTCGGTTTGAGATCGATTAATTTCAACGCGCGCCGGAAAATTTCCGGATCCGGTTTGTCTGCTCCGATTTCGCTCGAGATGAAAATGTCTGCAAAAAACTTCGAGATACCCAGGTGTCGGAGGATGAACCGCAAACGACCATCGAAATTTGAGATGACGGCGAGCCGAAAACGTGGCTGCAATTGCTCCAGTACGCCGGGAACTTCCGGGTAGGGCTCCCAGACACCGGGTTCCGCAAAGTGTTCGTAGGCGATTTCAAAAAAATTATCCCGATCGATTTCACTTAATGAAGGTGCAACCTGGTCCAGGACGAGATTGACCAGGTCACGCCACCAGCCTTTGTCATCGTTCTCGCGCGGGCCTGCGATTGCTGCGCGGCGGGGCATTTTCTTCCAGGCTGAATAAAACGCGTCATCGAGCTGGTGCGGATCGAGCTTAAGGCCAATGTCCGCGCCGGCCAGCGCGTAGTGGTGACCTACGGTGTTGGTGAGATAAAACAGCGTGCCGAGGGCATCGAAGAAAACCGCCTTTAACATCGAACCAAACGTCTGACATCCAACGTTGAACGTCCAACGCTTAACGGTTTGAAGCCGTGCCCGCCTGGAGGATATGTGCCATAGTTCAATGATGCTTCCGGTTGAACATAACGATCCGATTAACGCAAAAATTCTGGCGATCTCAGAGGACAAAATTGAAGGATTTGTGCGCGAGCCGTTTGAGGAAATCGCGGGCCGTTCAGGCGTGGATGTGGATGTAGTTATGGCGCGGATTGCCGCCATGTTGCGTGCGGGCACGATACGGCGCGTCCGGCAAACCCTGCTTGCGACGAATCTGGCTCAGGGCGCGCTAGTCGCGTGGAAACTTCCCGACGATAAAATTGATGCGGCCTTCGAATGGATGTTTCAGCACGATCCTTTTTCAGGTCATGTCGTGTTGCGCTCCACGGATACCGTCACTGCCGGATCTGACTACAAACTTTGGACTACCGTAAAAGTCCCCCAGGGATTTTCATTGGAAGCCCATTGCGAATTGCTGGCGAAAAAGGTCCGCGCAGAGCGTTTTCGCATTATGCCGGCGAAAGGAATTTTCACCTTGGGAGTGGGACATGTTCGGCGGAAGACGATTGATCCCGGCAGCAAAGCAGATCAACCGGCAAAAATGGTTCCAGTGCAGATGGTTAGTCTGACTACGCGCGAATGGGATGTACTCCAGGCGCTGAAGCGCGAATTTGCTTCAGAAGAGATCACGCCTTCGCCGTGGGTTGCGCGTGCCAGTGAGGCCGGCGTCTCCGTGGAAGAATTCTATCGCGTCGCGGAAGAATTGACTGCGCGAAAAATCATCGGGCGTTTTTCGACTTTCCTGGAACACGTCAAACCGTCAGTGGGCGGGGTGCGGGTCACGCGATTTAATGCGCTGTTTCATTGGGCAGTGCCGCAGGGTCGTGAAATTGAAGCGGGCGGCGAAGTCGGGCGTCACCGCATTCTGACGCATTGCTACTGGCGCGAAGCCGGCCCGGAGTTCAAGAACGTCAACATCATGGCCGTGGCGCACGGCACCGATAGACAATTATTGCTCGATCATAAAGCAGCCATCGATCGGCATCTGCGCTCTTGCAACATCCCAGTCTCGTACACAAACGTTTTCTGGGGTGGACGAAGCGAGATTAAACCTTCGGAAATTTCGCCGCACATCTACCGCGATTGGGTGGCGCAGCAGTCAAAAAGTTGAAAGGTTAAAAAGTTAAGACGGTTATCAGCCTCAGGCGCGAATCGAACAGATATTCCTCCGTACGACCTTTTAACTTCTTAACGTTTAACTCTTGCCGAATAACTCACGATAAGTCCGATCCAGCTTTCGCAAAAGAGCGACAGCAAAACTTTGGCGATTGATTTGTTTGCCAAGCGCCATAGCCAGGGAGATTGCGCGGGTTTGCAGCTCCCTCGGAAAATCCTCGCGAGATTGGTTCACGTTGACTCCGATACCGGCGATAGCCAGATGAGGCGCGTTTTGCTGGGCTCTCATCTCTACCAAGGCGCCAGCGACCTTGCCTCCATCAATTTGCACGTCGTTTGGAGGCTTAATCGTGGGTGTGAGGGAAAATTCGCTTTGAATCGCATTGGAAACGGCTTCGGCCGCCCAAGTAGTGAGCTGCGGGGAACTCGCAAGATCGATCTTCGGTCGCAAAAGAATCGAAAACCAAAGTCCTTTTCCTGCTGCCGATTCCCATCGATTTCCGCGTTGGCCGCGCCCGGCGGTTTGATGCTCAGCAAACACCACGAGACCCTCCTTTGAATTTGGATTCGCGATTTGCAGAATCGCATCGTTCGTCGAGCCCGCTTGATCGAGGACAATAACCTCCCGGCCGATTACGCCGCTGGCGAGGTCGGCCTGTAATTGCTCAGCGATCAGCCCTTCTGGCATCTCGACTCTCAGCCGGGCACCTGAGTCATTTCCAGGGCAATATCGATCGAGCGCGCGGCGTTGGTCAGGCCGCCAATGGAAATGTAATCGACTCCCGTGGCTGCGACTCGTTTTACATTTTTTAACGTGATGCCACCGCTTGCTTCAAACCGGATATTGTCTTTCCTCAGCGCGATAGCCTCTCGCATCTGAGCTGGCGGCATGTTGTCGAGAAGAATGACATCTATGCCCTCAACCTCAACAAAAGCGCGTGCTTGCTCCAGATCGTCAGCTTCCACTTCAATACGAACGTTGGGTTGCTCCTGACGAAGCTGACGAATTCGATCGGCAAAGCTGGAAAGCCCTCCGAAAGTCGCCAGGTGATTGTCTTTTACAAGCACCATGTCGTACAAGCCAAAGCGATGATTAACGCCGCCGCCTGCGACCACTGCCGCCTTTTCCAAGGCCCGCATTCCGGGCGTGGTTTTGCGTGTATCCAGAATCTTGGCTGGATGATTTCCAATGGCATCAACAAACTGACGCGTAAGGGTCGCGATGCCGCAGAGACGTTGCAAAAAATTCAGTGCGACGCGTTCCGCCTTCAGAATCGAACGCGCTAAACCCCGCACTTCGATAATCAGGTCGCCGGCGACAACTTCGTCGCCATCCCAGCGAGCAACCTGGATATCTATTGAGGGATCGACCCGTCGAAAAACCTCAGCCGCGGCTCCCGTGCCGGCAAGGGTGGCATTTTCACGCGCCGTAACACGTCCTGTTGCATGAAGAGTCTCGGGTACGAAAAAATCGGTCGTGATATCACCTTGGCCGATGTCTTCCTTGAGAGCGGCGGCAATTGGATCGTAACGGTCTGACTTCATCGAAATTTGCTAAGGACTGGCCTGGCGATACGAATCGTCCGGCTCAAAAAGATTCCCGGCGAGCCAGGAACGATAAGCGCGAAACCCGAATACGTCTATCAAACGCACCTTCGTAAGCGCGTGATAGAGAAGCAATCAGCAAATCGCGATACGACCAAAAGCGTCCGGCAGTGGACAGCGCAAACGGACAAAAAAAGATTCGGGCAGCGCACGCTAAGGAGAAACAACGAATATAAGAAAAACGTGCATCTACCCGAATCGCCTTAACCTGTTGAGTTTGACAGCCAGCAGCGGTGCGCGTTCAACTTTTTTACGAAAAATCCGTGTCTGAATGTTAGCTATTGGAAGTCAGTCGGTTACGAAATGCCCGTAAATGGCCCGCGATTACAGGAGATTCTGCTGTTCAACACTGTCGACTCGTGTTGCTTCATCGCGAATCTCCTGCAGCAACGATTTAAATTCACACTGCTCTAACACATGGATCAGGTTGGGATAATCCGGTTGGATCCGCAGCTCATCGATCGGAACCGGCAGTTCAAGATGGCAATCCAGATCAACCATTTTCCGGTTTTCCAAAACTTGGTCGCGAGAGTTCATTAGTTTCTCGCGAGTTCGCGCGCTTTTCACTTTGTCGAGGTTCGCGAGCAGCGAGTCGAGTCCGCCGAATTCACGAATCAATGCCGCAGCGGTTTTACGGCCCAATCCAACTCCCGGAATGTTATCGACTGAATCGCCGGCCAACGCGAGGACATCGCCGATCAGATTCGGCTGAACCTGCCATTTTGCGGTGACCTGATCTTCGCTTAGCAATGCGAATGCGTCCTTTGGCGAAGCAAGATCCGCTTTCGCTGTGGTATAGACTTTTACGCAAGGGCCTACCAACTGATACAAATCTTTGTCGTTGGTCGCGAGGACAACTTCCATTTGAGGTCGCTTACAGGCGGCGATGGCGTAACAACCCATCAGGTCATCGGCTTCTGTGTTGGGGAGAGAAATATTTTGAAAACCCAGTAAGGGTGTGAGTTTCTGTATAAAATCGAGCTGCGGGACCATCGGCTTGGGCATTTCCTTGCGCGTTTCTTTGTAGGTGGGCTGGAGCTTCACTCGGCGTTCCGGCATTCCTTCGTCCCAAAAAACCGCGCCTAATTCCGGCTGCAGATGCTTGACCATCAGGCGCAACGTCTTTGTGAAACCGAAAATTGCATTGGTGGGTTCGCCCTTTGAATTCGAGAGATTCGGGATAGCGAAGAAGGAGCGATAAACGTAATAGTGACCGTCGATAAGCAGCAGTTTCATCGAAAAGAGATAATGGATTCTGAATGCATGATACGGGATGATCAAGACGTGACCGAAGAATGGATCGTGCGTGTTGATGGCAGAGAATACGGACCTGCCAATATCGACACACTCCGGGAGTGGAAAGCGGAAGGCCGGGTGCTTCCCGCGAACGAAGCTCGCCCTGCGGATGCCGAGCTTTGGACTCTAGCGGCGAAGATTCCCGGATTATTCGACGGGGAGCCTCTCGCCACAGCCGACGCCGGGCAGCTGAACCGTTCGATAAGCCCGAAACAGCTTCCGCCGGTGCTACCGTCCCGCGGCCTCGGTCACATTTTGACTGGGACGTTTCGGATATATGCGAGAGGCTTTCTTCAATTCATTCCCCTTACGCTCCTGGTAGTTTTGCCTTCGGTATGCGGTCAGCTAACCGCCATGTGGACACAGACGGTGCAGCCCGCGGATGCCGACTTACGCACTGTCGCTGCGGGGGGTTTTGCCTTTTTGATGTTCATCTTCTCGATGGCGATGTGGCCGGTTTACATATCGGGAATTCAAATCTTCACTGTTGAAATTGCCGCCGGCCGCCGCTTGGGATTTTTCGCTGGGCTCAATGAAGCTGTGCGATTCTGGCCTCGGGTCGCGGCGTTGTGCGTCTTCGTCTATGGGGTTTTCTTCTTGCTGATCCTATTCGCGTTTCTAATCGCAGCGATGATTATGGCCGGAGCATCCTCATTATTTGTGATCTTTCTTGCGCTCGGTCTGCTGGTTCTGCAGGTCTGGATGTTCGGCCGTTTTTTCGTCAACGTGCTCTTCTGGCAGCAATTTGCCGTCCTCGAAAATGCAGGAGTCGTCGATTCATTGCGCGAAAGCCGAAATTTGGCGCATAGCGGGCGTGAACTTCCATGGTTTCAGCGTCCGATGTGGCGCGGCGCCTTTGTTGCCTCCCTCTGGCTTGCATTTGTGCTGGCGATCGCGCTCATCTCGGGATGGACGACGTTACAACATTCTTTTAATGAATTGATGACGACACAAGATCCACAAGCGCTGCTTCAAAAATTGACTGAAGCCCAGCAAGCGCGCGGTTTTGATGTTTTGGGGTTTACATTGGGGCTTTTGCAAAAAATTCTACAGCCGTTGATCGGGATCGCGTTCGTCGTGATCTACATTGAAAGTCGAAGAGAGCACTAGCGCCTGGCACTCGACCAGTGCCACGGCCTTATCCGTCAATTGGCCTGTCGGCTCTGCAAGAGAAGTTGCGCGATCTTGCTAAAATGACGGCCAATATAAGTAAGGTAGGCGATAAACGAAACGAGTTGCGCGCTGATCAGCCAAACATGGCCGCCGCGAGTGATGAAGAAATCGGGCCACATCCAAATGGCCAGCGCACAGGCGAGATTGATGAAAAAAAGCAAGGGAACGAACACATAAATGTTACGCAATTGATCGGCTCTGGCACGCGCATAGAGAGCGCGGTCGGTCTCGTTACGGGATTCCGCTATGCGGGCCTGAATTAGTCGCATGTCGTAGATGAAAAGCAGCCACACCACTGCAGCATAAGTGGCGCTGAGCTGAAACCATGCCAGTGGATCGTCGAGGCGGCTAAAAAGAATCGCTTCGCCCAATGCGCAGCCAATGTAGAAAAAGTTATGCCCGAATTCCATTGGCCAGCGAATCAGCGTCAAGGTGTGAATGATTGATCGGGACCAAAAGATAAAGATCACACACAAACCTGCGGCAACGTAGGGAAACGAATCCCAGTGTCGCATGGTGAAAACCACGCGAGCGTTATCGGTTAAGAAAAAAAGGGCAACGCCCTGAATGATGCTGGCGAGTGTCAGCTCAACGTTGATGACAACTGAATCGAGCTCACGCCGGCCGTCACTCTGCGGGTCCACTATGCGAGTCGTAATCGGTCGACGACCAAGATGTCAAGACCCTGTGGCGAGTTGTGCAACGACGCAATCCTTCGTGGAAATACAGTGCAATTTTGTCTCACTCTTCGCGGTAAATTTAGGTCGAGCGTGTGCCAGATTTTGCCAATTATTACGAATGAGAAGAGCATGGCGGAATCCGTAAGTTGCTCCTGTTATGACGCTTATAATGTCGCTCTTTTCGTTTTTTATTCTGGCATGGCGCGAGCTAATCCAAATGACCGAAAGCTTTATCAAAGAAAGGAGACTAATTATGACTCTAATTCGTTATCAAAGCCCAGAATTGTCACCCTGGTCCGCAGCGGATCGCTTGAGCAATTTGAGGGATGAACTTAACTCGTTTTTCGAGTTGCCGTTCTCGTCGAGCTTGGCGCGTGCGGGACAACTGTTTGGTGGTTGGTCGCCTGCGCTCGATCTTTACGAGGGCAATGACAATGTGACCGCCATCGTCGAATTGCCCGGAATGCGCAAAGAGGAAATCGAAATCTCTTTGCACGACGGGACACTGACCGTCAGTGGCGAGCGCAAGCGGGAAAGCAGCAGTAATGGCGACAAGGCTGAGCGTACTGAGCGCTATGTTGGCACGTTCCGCCGTAGCATCGCGCTACCGACTCGCGTGGATGCCAACAAAGTCAGCGCCACATATCGAGATGGAATCCTGACCGTGGCGTTGCCTAAGGCCGAAGAAGTGAAGCCGAAGCAAATTCAGGTCAACTAATCAATTCAATCAAGGGAGGCTTAACCATGAATACTTTGACCCGTGAAAATCGTAGCGGCGACCGCGCGCAGACCGAACAGTTTGTCGCGCCGCCTTCGCGCGTGATTGAAACCGGCGATGGCTACACGCTCGAAGTCGAGATGCCCGGCGTGTATAAGGACGGGCTGGACATTTCCGTCGGGAACAACGAGCTCACTTCCCGTTGTGGAGGGAACCCTGATTCATCACGAATCGCGCCCGGAAAATTTCCGACGCACGTTTGAGCTCGATCCATCGATCGACGGAAACAAAATCAGCGCCAGGATCGAGCAAGGTCTTGCAACATTGACTCTGCCTAAAGCAGAACACGTCAAGCCGCGCAAGATCACCGTTTCTTAAGATTCCTTTTAAAGGAAATCAGGGGCCGCGAACCAAAAGTTCGCGGCCTTTTGATTTATCTCCGAATCTTTTCTGCTTGGCGAATCGGCGAGGACATCGTAGTTACAGTCTCTTGATATGGCTGCG
>Ga0193721_1000275_pt1 | contig 15408 bp, 16 predicted proteins | sample U2s2metaG_FD_145078 | JGI IMG/M metagenome (GOLD analysis project Ga0193721, IMG submission 145078) | Soil microbial communities from a riparian zone of the East river system, Colorado, United States - U2s2 | ecosystem: Environmental > Terrestrial > Soil > Riparian zone | place: USA: East River...
CTGATCAGGTAGAAACCGAGCTCACCCTTGGGCGCTTCAATGCGGCCATAAGCTTCGCCAACCGGCGGACGAAAAGCGCGGATTTTCACCTTTGGGTTGATGATCGGGCCGGCGGGAACTTGCTCGAATGCCTGCTTCAAGATTCCGACACTCTCGTGCATCTCCAACACGCGCATCATTAGTCGATCGTAAGTGTCACCGTGTTCGCCTAACGGAATCCGGAACTTGAAGCGCGGATAGAATCCGTAACCGTCCACTTTTCGTACATCATAATTGACGCCACACGCGCGAAGCATGGGACCGGTGATACCGGCACTAATCGCAAGCTCGGGCGAAAGTTTGCCGACGTTGTGCGTTCGGGCGATCACAACTTCATTGCCGACGATCAATCGTTCCAGCTCCTCAGCGAAACGTGGAAAAAGGTCGACAATTTTCTTCGCACGCGCGAGCCACTCGGGACTGGCATCGACCCGGCAGCCGCCGAAGCGCATGTAATCGCACATCATGCGCGAACCCGAAAGCGATTCGAACAGATCGAGAATTTTTTCACGCTCGCGGAAAGCGTACATGAGCGGCGTTCCCCATGCACCCATGTCGTTTAGCAAAAATCCCAGCAGCGACATGTGATTTTGGAGCCGCGTCAGCTCTGCAAGAATAATGCGAAGATATTCAGCGCGCTCGGGAACTTCGATGCCGGCCAATTTTTCCACGCCGAGCGCATAGGCCCAGTTATTAGTCATCGAGCAGAAATAATCGAGCCGATCGGTGTACGGCATGGAGCCCAAATAGCTCACGTTCTCGCCAATCTTTTCATGATTGCGATGCAGATATCCGAAGACCGGCTTGAGCTTGCGCACGATCTCGCCTTCCAGCGCCACGTTCATGCGGAAAACGCCATGCGTGGATGGATGCTGCGGCCCCATCGAGACTTCGAGTAGCTCACCCTCAAGTCGCGAGCCCATGCTGACAGGTGGCCGCTCCATCGCTTCGAGTGTTTGAACGGTCGCAGTCATACCTGCTTCAACCCTTCAACGATGCTTTCAGCTCCGTCGCTCTGCGGTCGGGACGCATAATGCCCCTTCGTTTTCTCGAGCACATCGTCATGCGGAGTCGGCTCGTATTCGTAATCGTCCGGTTCTCGATAATCCTTGCGCATCGGATGATCTTCGAACTCGTCCCACATCAAAATCCGGCGCAGATCGGGATGGCCGTCGAACCGGACTCCGTAGAGATCGAAAATCTCGCGCTCCTGAAATTCTGCACTCCGCCAGACCGGCGTGAGTGAGGGCAGGCAAGCATTCTCTGCACGGTCTGCGGTCTGCATTCGAATGATGACCGGTCCGTGTTTGTGCGTCATCGAGTAGAGGTGATAAACAGCTTCGAGGAAGCCGGGAATTTTTTCCTCGGTTGTTTCACTGACTTCCTTTTCCTCTCCATCGACGACTGTTTTTATCTTCACCGTTTTCTTTAAGGTGCGGTCTAACCAATCGACGCCGGTGACGTTTGAGCAAAAATCCAATCGCAGCACGGGATCATCGCGCAGAAACTTCGCTATATCGCGCGCATGTTCATTCTCGATCTTAAGTGAATACTGCCGTGATGGGCTCGCATTCTGCACGATTTGAATATTCGCGCCGGGCACAGCGGCTTCGACCCGCGCTTTGATTTGCTCCAAACCTTCCATTCGTTAGGCGCGTTCGATCGCCGGCGGATGAAACACGTTTGAATTCGCCGGTGGCTCGAGATCGTGCTTTCCAAATGCGGGCACGGGGAATTCGCTTGGTTGCTCTGAATCGAGCTGAGCCGCCTTGTTCGCGCCGCTCAGTTTTTGCTCGTCGATTTTGCGCTGAAGTTCCATGAATGCGTGTAAAAGCGCTTCCGGACGCGGAGGGCATCCCGGGATATAAACATCGACCGGAATGTAACGGTCGACTCCTTTAAGCACGTTGTAGCCTTGCTTGAATGGACCACCAGAAATGGCGCACGCTCCCATTGCGATCACGTATTTCGGATCGGCCATTTGATTGTACAGACGCACAATCTGTGGCGCCATTTTTTTGGTCACGGTGCCTGCGACAATCATCAGGTCCGCTTGACGCGGCGATGGCCGAAAAACTTCTCCGCCAAAACGCGCGATATCGTAACGCGACGCGGCGGTTGCGATCATCTCAATCGCGCAACACGCGAGTCCGAACTGGAGAGGCCAAATCGAGTTCTTGCGTCCCCAGTTATAAAGCTCCTCCATCGAGGTCACCCAGACCCCTTGTTGCTGCAGTTTGCTGCGCAAGACCTCGTCGATTCCTTCGCTCATTGCTCCGCTCTAACGCCCTGGCCGTTCCAACGCTTTATCGTTCCCATTGCAAACATCCTTTACTCCAAGCCCAAATGAGCCCTTCAATCAGAAGTAATAGGAAAATCAATATCGCGATGAACGCGCCAACAGGCAAACCAGTGAAAGCCACCGCGAATGGGACCAGAAAAATCGCTTCCACATCAAATATGAGGAATATGATCGCGTACAAATAGTACTGTGATCGGAACTGGATTTGGGCCTCGCCAAGGGATTCGACGCCACATTCGTAGATCGCGTTTTTCTGGGGACCTGGTTTGGGCGGCTGGAAAATTCGCCGCCACAGCCAGGCGAGACCGAGGGGGATCAAAGGAAAGACCAGCGCGACGCCAATGAAAATGACGATGAACAAATGAGGATTCGGCTTCATCAGTTGCGATCAAATTCGCTCGGAAAGCACAGCTGCCAAGTCTATATTCTGGTTGTGGAAAAAACGGCAAAGAAATTTTGTAGTTTCGCCGACGCTGAAAAGGCGGACCGCGATTTTTACAAACAACTCACCGGCAACGAGCGTCTGCGGATTCTGGTGGAGCTCCTTAACCATGGGCCTGAGCAAAGACTGGAAAGAGTTTCTCGAATTACTAAACTCCCGCGGCGTTGATTACGTCATCGTCGGTGCACACAGCCTCGCTCTGCATGGACGGCCACGTTACACGGGGGACCTCGATATTTTGGTGCGACCCTCGCCTGAAAACGCACGGTTGGTCATTGACACTCTGAATGAGTTCGGATTTACAAAATCTGGGTTCAAAGAAGCGGATTTTTTGAAACCAGACCAACTAATCCAGCTTGGACGCGCTCCGACTCGAATTAATCTCCTCACCAGCATCAGCGGCGTCAGCAGCGACGAAGCATTTGCCAGCAAAGTTTGGGCAGAGCTCGATGGGATCCCTGTTTCTGTTTTAGGGAAAGACGCTCTGATTCGAAACAAGCGCGCGGTCGGTCGCCCTCAGGATCTGGTCGATATCGATATGTTGGAAAACTAGCTCAGGCACTTTCGTGCCGGATGCTATTTCTCCCCCTCGGACTTTCGACCGAACCAACGTCGCTTCTTCGGTTGCGGTTCTTCCGCAGGCACCGGCGCTTCCTCGGGTTTCTCTTGCTTCGCAACCGGCTCTTCTTTTTCTGGTGTGACCATTTCTGATTCTGCTTTGGTTGGCTTGGCTTCAGCCTCTTTTCGCTTCGCTTTTTTCTCTTCCGTCGGTTTTTCCTCGACCACTACCGCCATATCAACCCACTCGATGAATGCCATTTGAGCGGAATCACTCTTGCGTTGGCCAAGCCTCACGATGCGGGTGTATCCACCATTGCGCTCCGCCGATCTCGGCGCGACGTCGTCAAACAATTTCTTCACGGCACTCTTGTGGCGCAGCGTCGCCAGAGCAGTGCGACGAGCGTGAAGCGAGCCGTTTTTTCCGAGAGTGACCATCCGTTCGGCCAGGGGACGAACTGCCTTCGCCTTCGCCAGCGTGGTCTTGATGCGTTGATGTTCAATCAGGGAACAAACCTGATTAGCAAGCAGCGCCCTGCGGTGGTCAGCAGTGCGACCCAGCTTGATTGTCTTTTTTTGATGTCTCATGACCCAGCGAATCTGATTCTAGAGCGGACGCTTACTCTTCGCCAGCTGCTCCGCTCGGGCCAGCGCCATCGCTGCTCACCGGAGCATCCAGGAGGCCGGCCTCGAATTTCATACCCAGGCTTAAACCGAGCTGTTGTAGCTTGTCCTTGATTTCGTTCAAAGATTTTTTACCGAAATTACGATACTTCAGCATTTCGGCTTCCGTCTTTTGGGCAAGCTGACCTACCGAAGTGATGTTCGCGTTATTCAAGCAATTCGCAGCGCGCACGCTGAGCTCGATTTCGTTGACGCTCATGTTGAGCAGTTTCTTGAGCTTCAGGTTTTCTTCGCTTACGCCGGCAGGTGTCTGGTCAAACTCGATTATCTCTTCATTAAAGTTCACGAACACGTCGAGGTGATGCCGCAAAATCGCCGAGGCCTGGAGCAACGCCTCGTCCGGCGTTAAGCGGCCGTCGGTCCAGATTTCAAGAACGAGCTTGTCGTAATCGGTGCGCTGACCAACTCGGGTATTTTCCACAGCGTACTTCACGCGCGTGACCGGAGAAAAGATGGAATCGATCGGGATCAGACCGATCGGCTGGTCTGCGCGCTTGTTTTCCTCGCCAGTGGCGAAACCGCGACCGACGCGCACATCGAACTCGGCGTCGAATTTGTGTTTCTTGTCCAGAGTGCAAATGACCTGCTTGGGGTTGAGCACTTCAAAACCGTGACTGGTTTGAATGTCGCCAGCAGTGACCTCGCCTTCTTTGTTTACAATTAGGGAAAGTTTCTTCGGCTCGTGATCCTGGCCATCGAGCTTGAATTTTACCTTCTTGAGGTTGAGGACGATGTCGGTCACGTCTTCGACCACGCCCGGAAGGGTGGCGAATTCATGTTGCGCGCCCGTGATTTTTGCTGCAGTGATGGCAGCGCCTTCCAAAGAGGAAAGCAGCACGCGCCGGAGGGAATTCCCTACGGTGTGCCCATAACCGGCCTCAAATGGCTCGGCGGTGAATTTGGCGTAAGTATCTGTGGCTGTGCTCTCGTCTTTGGAGAGAGCTTTCGGCATCTCAAAACGACCGTAACGGATTGGCATCTTATATTTTCGAATGTCGATTTTCGATTGACGATTGACGACCGAGAACGGGCAGACAATCGAAATTCGAAAATCTTAAATCGAAATTCCTTCTCTTGGCCGGGTTCCCCCTGGCGAGTGCGGTTTCACGTCCAGCGACGGAAACCCAGGGACCAACGGCGTAATTACAAAACTCGCTGCGGAGAATGGAATAAAAGCAAAATCCGCGATTTTGCAAGCGGCAAATACCGCTTGGAGCTGGACTTCATTGGGTATCGTCCACACAGTTCGCGCATGAAAATCATCGCGGCTTCCATGGCCCTGGCACTGCTCTTACTAAATTCACGCGGGGAAAGTGTTGCGAATACAAGTTCCGACAGCGCTGAAGAGGGGATTCGGCGGCTGAACGCGGAAGAGGTCGATGCTTTTTTGAAAAACGATCGCGCGGCCATGGCGCGTCTGTGGTCGGACGATTTCGTCGTGACTAACCCGCTGAACAAGTTTGTTACGAAGCAGCAGGTTTTGGGAATGGTCGCTTCCGGCTTTCTCGTCATCACATCTTTCGACCGGCAAATCGAGTATCTCCGGGTCTACGGCGATGTCGTGGTTGTCGCTGGCCGAGAAGCCGTCGTTTGGGGCGGAAGGATGCCAAATGCCGGCAAAAGCGAAAATCTCCGTTTCACCGCTGTCTGGATGAAACAAGACGGACGCTGGCAGCAAATCGCGCGGCATGCCAACATCGTTCCTTCCCAGCCGGCTGTTAGTCCGCCCTGAAATCGGGCTGTTGTTCAGCTTTCAACAATCTCATCCGGCAACTCATTTGCGTTTGCCGATGTTCTCGGAAAATGCGTCGCCAGCACCTTGCCAACTTCGTTGATCCCTTCTGTCAGTGCGTGGCTGAATTTTTCATCCTGAAAATGAACCCGCATTCCATCGACAACGTGCTGCCAGAATTGTTCGCCGCATTTTTCGTGAATCGCTTTGTCGCCGACAACGGCGAACTTGTGGGCCCTCGGCGCTACGAAAATAAGGACGGCGTTGCGCTCGCGAGTCTTGTGCATTGCGAGGCGCTGAAATTTCTTCTGCGCAACCATCACCGGATCGGTGTCGAATTTGCCGCGCTGAATATAAACGCGAATTTCGCCAGAGGTTTTCGATTCCGCTTCACGAATCGCGCGTACAATTCGTTCATGCTCAAGCCTGCTGAGAAAGTCTCTCGTTCGCATCGGTCACCAACTCGATCCCGCGCCCCCGCCGCCAAAACTTCCGCCTCCGCCGCTGAACCCGCTAAATCCGCCACCTCCACCGCCAGATGACCAACCGCCGCCGCCACCGCCCCCGGGAAAAAATATCGGGCCCCCTCGGCGCGATGAATAACCGTAACCACCAAGTCGCCGCATGATTCTCGAAATTACGATCAGTGCGATCAGAAAAATAATGAAAAACACGAAGCTTGGAGCGCCGCCACCGCGACGATTTCGTTCTGCAACGGTGTTTCCCGATCCCTTGTACTCGCCGCGAATTGCTTTGAAAATACTATCGATCCCGGTGGCGAGGCCGCCTTCGTAATCGCCCTTGCGAAACAGCGGCTTCATCCTGTATTCGGTGATATCGAACGCAGTGATGTCGGGTAGCGCGCCTTCCAAGCCGTAGCCGACCTGGATAAACATCTTGCGGTCTTGAACGAACACGAAAAGGACGACGCCATTGCGACGTTCCTTTTGGCCAACTCCCCATGCCTGGGCCACACGCTGTGTGTAATCTGCGATATCCGAGTCGCTCTGCATCTTCGGGAAGATCGCCACCACGATCTGGTCCGACGTTTCGCGCTCAAATTGGGCAAGCTCTTCATTGAAGCGCAGCGCTGCGGATTTGGAGACGACGCCGGCGTAATCATTGAAATACCGATCCGGTTTTGGTGGAATCACCTCCGCGCCCTGGGAGTTTGTCGCCAGTAATGCAAAGAATGCTGCGACCAGCAGAGCGACTTTTTTGGCGCGCAAGATTTGCGGCGGCAGACGTATCGGCCACCGGATCGCGGGACGCCCGCCCGCTCCGACCGCAAAATTGAGAATCACCTTATGGAGACGTCGCAGTCGCTGGTGTCGGCGCGGGGCCCTGATTCAGATTCGCGGCCGGCGTCGGCGCAGGGCCAAAATTAAACTGCACAGGCGGCGGTTTCTCCGCGCCGGCTTGCGCTGTGAAAAATGGTCGCGGTGGAAAACCGAGCATTCCCGCAATCAAGTTTGTCGGAAAACTGCGCACCGCCACGTTGTAGTTTTGCACGGCGGTGTTGAAGTTACCGCGTTCGACCGAGATTCGGTTCTCCGTTCCTTCCAGCTGCGCCTGCAGACCCAGAAAATTCTGATTAGCTTTTAACTCTGGATACCGCTCCACGACCACCAGCAGGCGCGAAAGCGCGTTGCTCAACTGTCCTTGTGCGGCCTGGAATTGCTCAAGTTGCGCCGCGTCGGTAGGCGCTCTGTTTGGATCAAGCTGCACACGACCAACGCTAGCACGCGCATTTGTTACTTCAGTAAGGGTCGATTTCTCGAAATTCGCCGCGCCGGAAACGGTGTTTACGAGATTTGGAATCAAATCCGCGCGCCGCTGATAAACGTTTTGCACCTGCGCCCAGCTTTGATCGACAGTCTGCTGCAAACGGACGAGACGATTGTAGCTGCCGCTCAATGCCAAGGCCGCGATAACGACAATAAAAAGCAGGATTGCGAAGACCACGCCGCAACCCATTGTGAATTTACTCATAAGAAGTATCGACGATTGTTAACGATTATTTCTTTAAGACTGGAGTTACTTGTGAGGCGACCACTTTCCATTCGCCATTTTGTTTTATAAAGGTATCCGTCCAGACGAATTTCCCGCCAAGAAGATTTTGTTTTCCCTCGTGCGCCTTGATCGTGCCCTGGCCCACGACGATTCCGGTGTCTCCATACAAACGCACTTGCAGATCATCGATTTGGAATTCAGTGAAACCGATGTCGCCGGTCATGCTTTTCAAGTCTTCCCGTTTGTTCACGATGCTGCCGTCAGGCCATACAACTGTGCAATTTTCTGCCTCCAGTCGCCGGGTATATGAGCTATCACCTTTGATGCGCGCCTTTGCCCAGTCGTGCTGGATCTTAATGAGCGCCTGCTCATCCTCCGAGTTTTGTTTCATCAACCACTGACCGTTTGCCAGACAGACAAGTAAGTCAATCCTGCATATGGGTTACTGGGTGCGGCCAAGCAACAGTCGCAAGAAATGCGCATCTGAAAATTTCGCGCTTGAGCCTTGCCGCACGATGATGGCCTCTAGCGACGGAATAACGAACAGCCGTTGATAGCCTGAGCCAAGTGCCACTACCATGTCTGCAGGGGCATCCCTGCAAATACAAACATTGCTCCAATGCGCATTCTGCCACGGCAAATCGAGTATTCGTTCCATGTCTGCCTCGCGCCCATTTGACACCTGGTCGTTTAGCCAAAATGTGAGGCCGTAGGATGGGTTTGCCTGCGAACCAGTGAATGCCTCTCGCAAAACAGCTGCCGGAACAATTTGTCGCCCGTGATAACTACCGTGCCCGAGAACGAGTTCGCCCAGTCGCGCCCATTCCCGGGCAGTCAACTCAAATCCTGTCGCGGGCAGTGGATTGCCGTGAGCGTCTTTTTTGTAGTTGAGCCGGCCCAGTCCAAAACGGTTGGACACATGTCCTTCGAAGTAGCTGATTACATCGCCCCCTCTTAGTTTTCGGCGCAGTAGTTCGGAAAAGATTTGCAGATGGCTCGGGCCATAAATAAAAGCCGCTCCAGGTTCGGCAATTACCGATAGTCGAATTGCCATGGCATTGCGATCGCGGACCGACGCGCGTTGAAGACGCGAAGCACCTTCAATCCCGTCGGTCTGGTTAAGCAATTCCCGAATGGTGATCTGCGATTTGCGCGGGTCGCTCTTCCATTCCGTGATCGTATCCGAAACAGGATCGTCAAGTTTGAACAATCCGTCGCGCGCGGCGGCGAGCGCAGCAATCCCCCAGAAGCTTTTTGTTCCACTGAAGATTGGCCACTTTCCGCGAGCCGACCCGCCATTGGCATAATGCTCAAAAATTGTTCGGCCATTTTGTATGACCAGCATGGAAACACCGCGTTTACTCTCCGAATATTTCGCGGCGCGCGCGCAATCGGCGGGAAGGATTTCTGCAACGGCGGAAGCGGACGCTAAGAGGAGCAATGCAAAAATCGTGGACGCACAGCGTTTGCCAATGAGCCGAACAAAAAAAGGCAGGGGCGGTTCACCCGAACCGCCCGGTGCAAACGTGACCACGCGCATCGCGGGCGATTGAGGTCAATCGCCCCTACCCTCGGGCGCTGTAGCCGGAGTCGATGACTCCGACGCGTCGGGATCGCCAGCGCCAGTTGAAACACGCGCTTTCGGCAAATGGCGGGTACGCAACTCTTCCACATTCGGCAATTCGTCCAGATTCCGAAGCCCAAAATGATCCAGGAAAAATTGCGTAGTTTCGTAAAGGAGCGGACGCCCGGGGATTTCAGCGCGCCCAGCGATCTTAACAAGCCCGCGCTCCATTAACGTTTGCAGCACACCGTCGATGTTTACGCCGCGAACTGCTTCGACATCCGCGCGGGTAATAGGCTGGCGATAGGCAATGATCGCGAGGGTCTCGAGCGCAGGTGCACTTAGACGCGCCGGTTTTGGCGCCGGAAAGAGCTGGCGCACCCACTGAGCGTATTTGGGGTCGCTAGAAAGCTGCCACCCCTCCGCCCTTTCGTTAAGCTGAAATGCCCGTTGTTGTTCGATATTCTCGATTTTCAGTTGCTCTAGTGCGGTGGCAACCTCTGCTTCGCGCACCCGCGCAAACTCGTTAGGCGAAAATTCATCCTCGGCACCGGCGCCCCTGATAGTCTCCGTCAGTTCACGGACTGAAAGCGGTTTCTGCGCGCTAAATAGAAGCGCTTCAATTACTCGGGACAAGGTCATGTGTCGTAATGTCCTACGCTCCTATCGCGCTTTGTATCGCATCTGCGATTCGGTCCGCTTGTTTGTCGATCTTATCGAGCTCGCGGCCCTCAATGAGTAAACGAATCTTGGGCTCGGTACCCGAATACCGGAGGAGCACGCGGCCTTTGCCGGACAGCTCTTTTTCAGCTTCGCTTACCAGCTTCATCACCGAGTTCAACTCGGCCAGAGGACGCTTTTCTTTCACCATCAAATTTCGTTGAGCCTGCGGATATTTTTCCAAACACGCCTTCAATTTACTTAACGGTTGGCCGCTCTTGTGCATGATGCACAGAATCTGGAGCGCGCTGATGATGCCGTCGCCGGTAGTAGTAAAATCGCGGAAGATGACGTGTCCGCTTTGTTCGCCACCGAGATTGAGTTTTTTCTGCGTCATCTCTTCAATCACATAGCGATCGCCGACCTTAGTCCGCAGTACTTTTCCGCCCTTGACTGCGAGCGTCTCATCCAGGCCAAAATTGCTCATGACGGTGGCAACGAGCGTGTTCTGCTCCAGCCGGCCAGCGTTCAAGAGATCCAAGGCTGCAATGGCCAGAATCTCGTCGCCGTCAACAATATCGCCATTTTCGTCACACAACAGGACACGATCGGCATCGCCGTCGTGCGTAATGCCAACGTCCGCGCCGCTCATCTTCACGGTGCGCTGGATTTCGTCCGGATGAATGCTGCCGCAGCCGTCGTTGATGTTAATACCGTTTGGTTCGTTGTGTACCACCACAACATCCGCGCCAAGTTCACGCAGAACGCACGGCGTCGATTTGTAAGCGGCGCCATTTGCGACGTCCACAGCCACCCGCATTTCCTCGAGTGACATTCCACGCGGAAAACTCCTCTTGGCGAATTCAACATACCGGCCCAGCGCATCGTCGATGCGCGTCGCGCGTCCGATGTTGTTCGCGGTTGGCCGGATCGAATCGATTTCGCCGGAAAAAACAAGCTGCTCGATTTTTTCCTCAACCTGATCATCCAGCTTGTAGCCGTCGTGACGGAAAAATTTGATCCCGTTGTCTTGATACGGATTATGGGAAGCCGAAAGGACGATGCCGGCGTCTGCGCGCAACGATCGCGTGATGTAAGCCACACCCGGCGTAGGCAACGGTCCGATAACAAGGACATCGACCCCGAGTGAAGTGATCCCTGCTACCAGCGCATTTTCAAGCATGTAACCGGAAAGCCGCGTATCTTTGCCAAGCACGATCTTGGGCCGTGCACCGGCTGGAGTCTTCCGCGGGTTTAGCTGTGTGAAAACGTACGCTGCTGCGCGCCCCAATTTCAGCGCGGTCTCAGCGGTGACCGGCTCAACGTTCGCCACACCGCGTACGCCATCTGTTCCAAAAATCTTCTTTCCGATCACTGGCTAATTGAAACGCTCGAACATTAGTTCGTAAACGCCAAAATTTGGAATTCCGTGAAATAGATCGCGTTATCCCTCTCCGGGTCGGAATGACACACGCATTGGACGTCACGGCCACACAGGCTTAAGATTGGGGGCTTTTTTACTTTTATCGCAGCGTGGATGCGAATTCCGAGTCGCACGGTGAACAAGAACCGCCACAAGCGGGGATGCCCCGAGAGTTCGGCGATTACGAATTACTGGAGGAGATCGGCCGCGGTGGTCAAGGCGTAGTATTTCGGGCCTGGCAAAAAAGCCTTAACCGCACAGTCGCGGTAAAAATCATCGGCATTGGTCAGTTGACGACTAGCGCGCACTTGAAACGGCTTCGCCGGGAAGCAGAAGCAGCAGCGAAACTAAATCACCCGGGGATCGTGCCAGTGTACGAAGTCGGTGAACACGACGGCACGTACTTCTTCAGCATGCGGTTCGTCGAGGGAGATTGTCTCGACGAAGTAGTCATTCGCGGTTCGATATCGGTCCGGTGGGCGGCAGAGCTCATCGCGAAAGTCGCCCGCACTGTGCATTACGCACATGAACACGGCATTCTGCACCGGGACATCAAGCCGGGAAACATTCTGTTGGACGCGAGTGGCGAACCACATCTGACCGATTTTGGCCTGGCCCGATTAGTCGAACAGGGAAGCACAGTCACGGGCTCACTGGAGGTAATGGGGACGCCAAGTTACATGGCGCCGGAACAGGCGCTGGGTAACAACGCTGGCGTTAACAGGGCGACAGATGTCTATGGCCTCGGCGCGGTTCTCTACGAATTGCTCACTGGCCATCCGCCTTTTGCCGGCGAGACAACCTACGAAACGATCCACTTGCTGCTGGATTCGGAGCCGCGGCAACCGCGCCTATTAAACCGGAAAGTAGACCGCGACCTTTCCGCTGTTTGCCTGAAGTGTCTGGAGAAAAATCCGCGGTACCGCTATGCATCGGCGCTCGAACTGGCCGAAGACCTTGAACGTTGGCTATGGCACGAACCAATCCGCGCGAAACGCAGTGGATTTTTCACACATGCTCGAAAATGGGTGCAACGGAATCCAATGATTGCTGCCCTGATCACGTTATCGGTTCTTCTTGCGGCAGGTTTAGGCATGATGACCTGGGAGCGTGAATCGGACCGCAGGATTCCCGCAGGAATCGCCGTGCTTCCCTTTGAAAATTTAAGCGACGACAAAGAGGACGCGTTCTTTGCCGACGGCGTGCAGGACGATATTTTGACCAAGCTGGCCAAGATCGCCGACCTGAAAGTGATCAGCCGCACCAGCGTCATGGGATACCGCGGTAAACGGGATTTGCGTCAGATTGGGCGCGCGCTTGGCGTTTCACATGTGCTCGAAGGAACTGCTCGACGTTCTGGTGGCAGGGTGCGTGTAAACGCGCAGTTAGTGGACACCCGCACTGATGTCGGCGTATGGGCGGATGAATACGAAAGCGATCTCAAAGCGGCATTCGCGATTCCGAGCGAGATCGCGCAAAAAGTCGCAGACGAACTGCACGCCAAGGTTTCAGCTGCTGAGAAAGCTTCAATTCAACAGCCACCAACCAGCGACCCTGCTGCCTATGATCTTTATGTTCGAGCCAACAACCTTCTGCTAACAAGCTTTAGCAGTGCTGCGCGAGCCAATTTGCTCCAGGCTGCCGATCTATTGAATCAGGCGGTTGTGCGTGACCCATTGTTTTTCCATGCGTATTGCCAGCTCGCTCACACTCACGGTCTGTTATACTTGCTTGGAGTCGACCATACTCCTGAGCGGTTGGCGTCAATGGAAGAGGCCGTTCGGGCGGCAGTTCGCCTCCGTCCCGATGCAGGTGAAGCACACCTGGCGCGCGCGGAAAATCTTTATTTCGGATACCTCGATTATGACGGCGCTCTGGCTCAATTGGAACTGGCCCGCCGAAGTTTACCGAACAACCTCCAAGTATTCGCGGTGCAGGGTTACATACAGAGGCGCCAGGGACGTTGGGGAGAATCCACACGAAACCTGGAGCACGCCATTGATCTCGACCCGCGGAATTTTTACCTGCTGCAGCAGATTGCCATTAGTTACGGGCTTCTCAAGCGTTATACCGATGAAATGTCCGTGCTGCAGCGGGCATTGGCTATCGAGCCTGATGATGTCAATACGAAAGTAGCGCTGGCGGCGGTTCAATTTCATTGGAAAGCCGATACCCGGCCTTTACATCAAACAATTAATTCCATTCGGGCTACAAATCCGGGCGCGCTGCCGAATGTCGCCAATGACTGGCTAAGCTGTGCGCTGGCTGAACGAGACGTCGTCGAGGCAACCAATGCATTAAATTCATTTGGCGAAACACCGCTGACTGATTACGTAGTTCACGCAAATCGTCCGCTAATCGAAGGCGTTCTCGCTCGTCTGATGAAAGATGAAGACAAAGCCCGCGCCGCATTCACGGCGGCGCGCGCGCTTCAAGAAAGAGCTGTTCAAGACGAACCAGACTACGGTCCGCCGCTTTGTGTGCTTGGCTTGATCGACGCCGCTCTTGGACGCAAAGAGGAAGCATTACGTGAAGGTCGCCGCGCGGTTGAGCTTCTCCCCGTGGAAAAAGATGCAATTAACGGTCCGCTCATGATCAAATATCTGGCTATGATCGCCGCGTGGGCCGGCGACAAAGACCTCGCCTGCGAGCAACTCGCCACCGCTGTCCAGCCGCCTAGCACCGTGAGTTATGGTCAATTGAAGCTGGAGCCCGATTGGGATCCACTGCGCGGCGATCCGCGCTTCGAAAAGATCGTCGCCTCCCTCGCACCCAAGGGGAATTAACCACGGATTACGCGGATGAGAAAATGATTCACGAAGAGATAAGCGGCAAAATAATTAGCACTGCGATGGAAATGCTTAACGAGTTAAAACTGCGACTGGGCGAAAAACTGTACGAACGCGCAATGATCGTCGAGCTGAAGCACCGCAGACACAGTGTCTCAGTACAAAGTTCGTCCCCTGTTTTTATCGCCGGGAATTAATTGGCAATTTCATTCGTTATCTGATTGTCGACGATCGTCGATCCAAAAGTGGTCTCATTTTTCACTGACAGGCATACAGCTGAAATGATCCGATATCTAAACATCACGCGATTGAACCTGGCCCTCCTCATTAATTCTAAGAATGTGCGCTTGGAATGGAAACGAGTGTTGCGTCCGCAAGAACCTCACCCCAAATACTTTCGGGGCAGCAACCCTCAGCTTCATATCTCGCCCGGGATTTTCTCTAGTATCTAATACATTGCTGAACGGAAAGGGCTTTCCCGGGCATTCATTAATTCCTGATGATCGGTGAAATAGCCAACTTCAATCAAATAAAGCGACAACTCAAAATGAATAAACAAACTACCACTACGATTATGACGCGTCTCCGTTGGGGCGCGTTTTTCCTCGTTCTGCTGTTTCTCGGTTTCCAAGTGATCCCCCGCGCAATTGGACAGCGAGACGCCAGCAAGAGATCGTCGGATGTTGAAATCCCATTTCTGAAACAGCAACCACCGCCTTTAGAGCCAGCCGTGTGTTCGTCCTGGGCGGCCACGGGTAGCCTAAACACCGGACGTTATTTTCATACGGCGACGTTGCTGCCCAACGGGATGATGCTGGTTGCAGGGGGATTTAGCACTGGCGGTGCTTCCATGAGCGCGGAACTGTACGATCCGGCGAGCGGGAGCTGGACGGCCACAGGCAGCCTCAACACCGCGCGTTATCTGCACACGGCGACCTTGCTGCCCAACGGAATGGTGCTGGTTGCAGGGGGGCGTGGTAGCAGTATCCGTCCTTCCGCGAGCGCGGAACTGTACGACCCGGCGAGCGGGACTTGGACGGCCACAGGCAACCTCAACATCGCGCGCACTAATCACGCGGCGGCCTTGCTGCCCAACGGGATGGTGCTGGTTGCAGGGGGATTTGATGACAACGGCAATATTTCCGCGAGCGCGGAACTGTACGACCCGGCGAGCGGGACCTGGACGACCACGGGCAGCCTCA
>Ga0193721_1000277_pt1 | contig 15337 bp, 14 predicted proteins | sample U2s2metaG_FD_145078 | JGI IMG/M metagenome (GOLD analysis project Ga0193721, IMG submission 145078) | Soil microbial communities from a riparian zone of the East river system, Colorado, United States - U2s2 | ecosystem: Environmental > Terrestrial > Soil > Riparian zone | place: USA: East River...
TCCTTTTTCGCGACTTATTTAGGCTTTCGGTGCCGATGCTTCGCTGACGGTGCTGATATCCTCAGCGCCGGCATTTTTGAAAATGTCTTTCGCCCGATCAACCTCTTTGCTTTCATCCGTGTGCACGGCGATCAGGTAATTCCCCTTTTTCAACTTCTCCTCGTAGCGCTTTGCCTCGATCTCCGGAATGCCGAGACCGATCAAACCGCCGACGACACCGCCAGTGGCCGCGCCGACTGCCGCGCCACTAAGCGCCGCCATAATTGGACCTGCCGCAATAAACGGACCGACGCCGGGAATTGCCAACGCGCCAATTCCAGCCAGCAATCCGATCACGCCGCCAGCGGTGCCTCCGGTAGCTGCACCGGTCGTTGCGCCCTCAGGTGCCTTTGTCGCTTTAACGTGACCAACGTCTCGCGTCCCGCCTGTATCAGGCATGAGCACTGAAATTTCCGAGGTTGCGAAACCTCCATTTTGGAGCTGTTGCACAATTCGTTCAGCTTGACCGAGTGTAGTTGCAATACCGAATACTGATTTAGACATAATGATTTTCTTTCGTTTGTGTGATGTTGTTAGTTTAGTTTGATCCTTTAACGTCCAATTGATCGTCAATATGGGCGCCGCCAGCCACTGATTTTGCAAGCTGATCGATTTTTGCTTTTTCTTCCGCAGTCTTAACGGGTCCTCGCAGCGTGACTTGGCCGTTAGCAGTAATGACTTTGATGTTCTTCGCAGTCATTGAAAGCTCGCTGTCTTTCATTAGCGCCTGCCGGATAGCCTGCGTGATTTTTAAATCCGCCGGACTGTTTGACTGGTCGCCAGATGTCTGGGTTTCACCGGAGCGATCGCGCTCGTTTGTTGCCGTGTTATCGGGTTTCGTCTCGTCGTTGTCGGCGGCCAATGCCGTTAGACTTATGGCACTGAGACAAGTTAAAGCTAGTAAGGTTCGTTTCATTGGTATCTTCGTTTGAGTTTGTGAGTTGTTTTGCTATTACTGATCGCAACCCCTACCCGCTTCGGCTTTGTTTATTTACTAAATTATTTAGCTGCGACGTTGATTACAGAGTTAGCCAACCTGGTTAGCTGTTGTTAGCAACGGCTTTAGGCAATCTTTCGCAGCGCTTTTACCATTGGCTCTTTAAGTTCCCAAAAATCTTTATGTACAGCCTCGCAGCAGAAAGATCAGGAGCAAAATCGGAATCGGAATTCCGAGAAGCCAGAGTAAAATGTATCCAGTCGCAGCCGCTTCTTTTATTCTATTCGTTAAACGCATCGTAGATATCCTTTCGTCGAGTTATGGGTTGGAATTCCTCGTGTGCACAGGAACGTGCTTTGACAACCGAACATGCACAATCGGGCCAGCGGATGATTGTCTAATCAGACATAATCCTATGCCACGCGACGATTTCCCTAGGACGCCATGTTACTGAGAGGAGAACGCTGCTACGTTGCGTTAAACGAACATGCCGCTCGAGTAGTCTGGCAGCGGACCGGACCGCGTTGCCGCAAAATCTTGACGTGCTAGTGGTATATCGAGTCGAACATCTCAATCGCAAACATATGCCAATGCTCTCGACATTTCTAAAGTTGCGCGTCTTCGATGACAGTGGACGCCGATGTCATTTAGATGATATCGCCGTTGAATTGCTGGAAAGGGATTACCCCGCGGTCACGTATTTGGTCTATCGAAATTCAGGGCGCGACAGGATGATGTTAACATGGCAGGCCGTTACGGGCATTGACTGGGGTCGCGCTCGAATCAATGTAAATAACTTCGACGCTGCACAATCGGTAATGGACGAGTCATCGCCTCAAGAAGTGCTGCTAAAGCGGGACGTGCTGGATGCGCTTGTGCTCGATTTGAATAAACGCCTCGCCACTCGTGCGAATGATCTGTTGCTCGAGGAGGAGAACGGCAAACTGCTTTTGAAAGGCGCCGACACAAGTTCGTTAGCAATTCTACGCAGACTAAGCCATCGACTCTTTGGCAGCGGACCAAGTCGTTCGCCTTGCGACTGGAAATATATCGAGTTCCTGCGGGGTCATCCTCATGCAGTAAGGAATGGTGCCGGTTATCACATGCGAATCAAAAGATTACCTCCCGGGGAGATCGCCGGTCTATGCAATTCACTGCCATACCTTCATGCGGCGGAACTTCTCACCCTGCTTCCACACGAAGTTGCCGCTGAAACGCTGGCGGCAATGATGCCCGATAGACAAGTTCAACTGTTCGGCGAGCTTGAGGACAAGCAGGCCGTTCGCCTCCTGGCGAGAATGAAGACAAATGACGCAGTTAATTTGTTACGCCGGCTAACAGTCGAGTCAACGACGAGTTTTCTCAAGCGATTACCAAAAGCACGGAGCGATAAACTTGTCGACTTACTACGTTACCCCGAAGCTACAGTTGGCGGCATCATGACCAACGACATGGTGGTACTGGCTTTGGATCAAACAATCCGGGAAGCGCGTCTGAGATTACATGAGCGGCTCAAGCAAACAGATTTCACCCATTTTCTCTACGTCGTGGAAAGTGAAGCGAGTCCGGTGCTGCGAGGAACGACAAGTTTGCCGGATCTAATCGTAGCAGAGGATGAACGCCGGTTGGACGAAATCATGAACATTTACGTAACCACACTCGACCCTTTGGAACCTGCGGATTCCGGAGCCTATCGTGTGCTCAATAGTCACTTGGCAGCGATGCCTGTAATCGGGCACGAAAAGCAACTGCTTGGTATCGTCACCGTCGACGCGGCGGTCATGCAGGTAGCTCCGCAGAGCTGGACCGTCCAAGCTCCTAAGATTTTCTCATGAACGAACGGCCTGCCCGATCAGGGCTTGAGCCTCTCGCTCGGGCTGAAGCACCAGCCGCTGCGCCGCGTCCAAAAACCATCCGCACTGCGGTGCGGATCAACATTCGTGGCAGAAGCGTACGACTGCGTGGCTTGCGTCTTCCTTCCACAAGTATCTGGCGCTGGCTTGCGATCCTGGGGCCTGGCTTAATCGCAAGCTCTGCCGGCAACGATGCCGGAGGCATTGCTACCTACAGTTCCACAGGAGCACAATACGGCTACGAACTGATCTGGGTGATGTTACTCATCACTGTCTCTCTCTGCGTCGTTCAGGAAATGTGTGCGCGACTTGGAGCTGTAACAGGCCGGGGGCTCTTGGATCTTATTCGTGAACGCTTCGGCGTTGGTTGGGCGGTCTTTGCGGTCGGAGTGATCCTGATAGCCAATGGCGGTTTGATTGTTAGTGAATTTGTGGGCATCGGCGCGGCTACAGAGCTCCTTGGAGTTAGTAAGCTTTTCACGGTCCCCACGGCTGCGGCTCTGATTTTCTATCTCGTCGTGTTCGGTAACTATTGGCGCGTCGAAAAGATATTTCTTCTTATGACGCTGGTCTTTTTTGCATACCCTATTGCGGCCTTTATGGCTCATCCTCATTGGGGAGAAGTGGCCAGAGGCGCTTTTGTTCCAAAGCTACACCGAGATTCGAATTACATTTTCCTCCTCGTAGGTCTCATTGGGACAACGATCACGCCATACATGCAGCTTTTCCAGCAGAGCTCTGTGGTAGAAAGAGGTGGCGACCGCATCCACTACGGGTCGGAGCGGGTCGATGTGTATTCGGGCGCAATATTCTCGAATCTAATGTCAATCTTTATCATTATCGCCACCGCTGCGACCCTCCATGCCATCGGCAAAAACAACATCGATACCGCAGCAGACGCCGCGCGCGCTCTTGAGCCGGTGGCAGGACACTTTGCCGGAATTATCTTTGCCGTGGGCCTTGTGGGAGCATCTCTTTTGGCCGCGGCGGTGTTACCATTGGCGACGAGTTATGCGGTCAGCGAAGCGTTTGGATTTTCCAAAGGAGTTGGCCTCGATTTTCGCCGAGCGCCGCTTTTCTTCACTTTATTCACTGGCCTGATAATTTTCGGAGCCGCCGCTGCGCTCATCCCAAACGTCCCGGTGATCAAACTATTAGTGTGGATTCAGGTGCTAAATGGCGTTTTGCTGCCGATCTTCCTGGTATTCATTCTCTTGCTTATCAATGATCAACGGTTGACCAAGGAGCTCAAGAATACTCGTCTTTACAACGTACTCGGGTGGACCACATTCGCCGTCATCACGCTTGCTGTAGCGATTATGCTGCTGATGCAGTTCCTAGGCTTGTGGGGAGTTAAGCTTTTCGGATCCTAGCTCCAGATTCTCGTCTCTCCCGAGCTACCTCGGAAGGGTGCCAACCTGGCATCTTCTTTCCTTCCACATCGACATCGGCGCTCTCACCGAGCGACGAGTTGGGAAAGGAATATGTCGTGGCCGGGCGCGTCCCCCTGCCACGGGCGCCGTTGTTACGTTGCTATACCCAAAACCACCACTGCCTGAAGCAGCCGGTAATTTATGGAACTCTTCTTCCTCTCCAGCCGAAGACAAAGAAGATCACGCACATCACCAGAAACAAAACAAATAAGAACTTGGCAATTCCTGCCGATGCCGCGGCGATCCCGCCGAATCCAAGGACCGCTGCTATCAGCGCGATTATCAGAAAAGTTACAGCCCAACCTAACATCGTTTCACCTCCTTCGTTACAACCGAATCGCATCAATCAATTGCGGTGGCTGTAAAGAGCCCTCGTATCTCTGCTGGCTTATGTAGGTATTAACCTTAGGATTATTTCTTGGCCCGTAACTATTAGGTTCACCTGTTTGGCCTTCCCAGTTTCCCTGGGCCACCGCGCCAAGAGTCAAAGCTATAAACCCCGCTGCTATGGCAGCGCCCACTTTCGTTTCGACAGATAATTTCATATTTCCCTAACCCCTTTGTTGGTACGCTTCGAATTCCACCGCGCTGATGGACGTCCGCCTGATGGTGGCAGCGCCTGAACTTCAAAAAAGCACGGAACGTCGCGACATCGTAACCTGTTGCGAGAGATGCAGCTTTGAAAATAACGGTTCCTCGCGTAGGACCAAGTTGTGACAAAAAATATTTTGTTACACTTGTTGTATTAGGAAATTTCCAATCATGCTGAGGTCTACTCAACAGTGCGGCCCTACTCAAGACTTACCGCTGCAGCTTGAACGCGACCGTCGCCAGCGGCGGCAAATGAATCAGGATTGAATGTTCGCGGCCCATCCAGGAAACGTCCTCGGTTTGCACGCCGCCAAAATTTCCGACATTACTGCCGCCATACGTTTCGGCATCGGTGTTGATGAGCTCACTGTAGAAGCCGGACTCGGGAACGCCCAGGCGATAATTGTAACGCACCACTGGTGTTGCATTCACCACGAAGGCCACGATGTCACCGTCGCGGGATTTTCTCAGGAATGACACGACGCTGTTGTCAGCATCATGAAAATCGATCCAGTCGAAGCCTTCGTAAGTATCGTCTAATTGCCAAAGCGCGGGTTCGCTTTTGTAAACGTGATTCAAATGTTGCACCAGCCGGCGCAGGCCATCGTTCCGCGGAAGACTAACCAATTGCCAGTCAAGGCTCGTGTCGTGGTTCCATTCGTTCCTTTGTCCGAATTCGCCGCCCATAAAGAGCAACTTTTTACCTGGCTGCCCATACATCCACGCTAGAAACATCCGCAGGTTAGCAAACTTTTGCCATTCGTCGCCCGGCATTTTGGATAACAAAGAGCGTTTCCCATACACCACCTCGTCGTGGCTGAGCACAAGAATGAAGTTCTCCTGGAAAGCGTAGAGCAGCGAGAACGTGATGTTACCGTGATGATATCGCCGGTAAATCGGATCGATGCTCATGTATTGCAGGAAATCGTGCATCCAGCCCATGTTCCATTTGAACCCGAAGCCGAGTCCCCCAAGATAAGTCGGACGCGACACGCCCGGCCACGCGGTTGATTCCTCGGCAATGGTAACGATTCCGGGAAAATTGTCGTAACAAACTTCGTTGAAGCGTTTGAGAAAATAGATGGCATCAAGGTTTTCGCGGCCGCCGTACACATTCGGAATCCATTGGCCGGGCTTTCTCGAATAATCGAGGTAAAGCATTGAAGCTACTGCATCGACGCGCAGGCCGTCGATGTGGTATTTGTCAAACCAGAAGAGCGCATTGCCGATCAGAAAATTGCGCACTTCGTTGCGGCCAAAATTGAAAATGAGCGTGCCCCAATCCTGCTGCTCGCCCTGGCGCGGGTCCATGTGTTCGTAGAGATCTGTGCCATCGAATTCGGCCAGCGCGTGAGCGTCCTTTGGAAAATGCGCGGGCACCCAATCCAGGATCATGCCGATGCCGGCCTGATGACATTTATCGACGAAGTGGCGGAAGTCGTCAGGCGGACCGAACCGGCTGGTAGGCGCGTAATAATTTGTGACCTGATAACCCCATGAACCTTCGAATGGATGCTCGGCAACCGGCAACAACTCGATGTGTGTGTAACCCAGTTCGAGCACGTACGGGAGCAACTCCTCGCCAAGTTCGAGGTAACTGAGCTGGCGATTTCCTTCTTCAGTTTTGCGACGCCATGAGCCGAGGTGCACTTCGTAGATACTGATCGGACTCTGCGGCCAGTTTTTTTTCCGGCGCGCCTCCATCCACTCGCCATCGTTCCATGCGTAACGCTCCAGATCATAAACCAGCGATGCGGTTGATTTGCCGGGCTGATTGAAGAAGGCGAATGGATCGCTCTTGAGCAGGACCGCGCCGGTCTGACTACGGATTTCGAACTTGTAGTGCGCACCTTGCTTGATGCCGGGCACAAATAACTCCCATACTCCGCTCCCGATGAGCCTGCGCATCGGGTTGACTCGGCCATCCCAGTTGTTGAAATCCCCAACCACACTGACCCGTTGCGCATTAGGAGCCCATACAGCGAAATAAACGCCCGCCGCATCGCCGATTGTGCGCAAATGGGCGCCAAATTTGTCGTATATTTTCCAGTGTTGTCCTTCGGCGAACAAATGCAAATCGACCTCGCCCATGATGGGTCCGTACTGATATGGATCCCGCGTGAGCTGCTGCGATCCATTCCTGCTCGTGATACGGACGTGATATGGGAGGTCGCGGGGGGCGCCCGGCACTGTCGCGCAAAAGAATCCATCCTGCTGAATTCGCTCCGCTGCAATCGGCTTCTCCCCTTCTCGATCCAGCACGATATCGATCGCGCGCGCGTCAGGGCGAAAGACACGAATCTCCAAATCATCGCCAACGCGGTGCGGACCCAACACGCGGAACGGATCAGCATGATTACCGGCCACGAAGCGATTGACCTCATCACGCGGCAAGCCGGCAATCTCGAAAGTTTTTACAATAGGAGGATCTTCCATTAGACCGATGTAGCCATTTTAACAAATCACCCTGATTGCTTTTTCGGTCTGAGCAATGGGAATAGGATTACGTCGCGGATGGACTCTGCACCAGTGAGCAACATTATGAGCCGATCCATCCCGACGCCGATACCGCCAGCTGGCGGCATTCCATGCTCGAGCGCGAGCAGAAATTCCTCGTCGATCTTTTGCTTCTCTTCGCCCGCCTGTTCAAGCAGACGCTGACGTTGCACAAGCGGATCGTTTAATTCGCTGTAACCAGGCGCGATCTCCGCCCCGTTAATGATGAGTTCAAAAACGTCTACAAGTGAATTGTCTGCTGTGTTTTGTTTTGCCAGCGGCACGAGCTCTTTGGGGCAGTGCGTGACAAACAATGGATCGATCGTTTTCTCTTCGACAAGCTTTTCAAACACATGCTGCGTCACCTCGAAATCGGCAAGTTGCGGCAAGATATCCAGTTTGAATTCATTCACGGCGCGATCGCGCCGCTGCTCGCTGGCGAGGTCGAACCAATCTTTCCCGGCAACTTCCCGCACTACATCGTGGTAACGCGCCCGGCGCCACGGCCGTTGCAAATTGATCGTGCGAACAACTTTTTCATCAGTGTCCCGATGCTCGATCGTTAATGAGCCGCTGATTTTCTCAGCGAGATGACAAATTAGTTCCTCAGCGAGGTTTGCCATCTTCTCAAAATCGGCGTAGGCCCAATACGCTTCGAGCATGGTAAATTCGGGATTGTGTTTTCTGGAAATGCCTTCGTTTCGAAAGTTACGGTTGATTTCGAATACCTTGTTGAACCCGCCCACGAGCAGACGTTTCAGATAAAGTTCCAGCGCAATGCGCAGATAAAGATCGAGGCCGAGCGCCTTGTGATGGGTGGTGAATGGTTCAGCTGCCGCGCCCCCGGCGATCGTTTGCAAGATTGGCGTCTCGACTTCCAGAAAGCCGCGCTCCTCCAGGAAACGCCTCGTTTCGCGCAAAATCGCGATGCGTTTTTCAAAAATTACTCGGGAACGTTCGTTCGTAAGAAGATCGAGATATCGTTGCCTGTATCGCGCTTCAATATCTTGTAATCCGTGCCATTTCTCTGGGAGCGGACGCAATGCCTTGGCAAGGAGCGTGAATGTGCGCACCTTCAGTGTTGGTTCGCCGCTTTTGGTGACAAAACATGTTCCTTCGATGCCAATGAGATCGCCGATATCCAGCAGGGGAAAAAGATCGACGAGCTCCGGCCCAACTTCATTTGCGTGAATATAAATCTGAATTCGTCCTGTGGCGTCGCGCAGGTCGAGGAAGTGGCTTTTGCCCATGTCGCGATGCGCGGTGATACGACCCGCCGCACGCAGCGTCTTGCCCTCCTCAAATCCATCGCGCACTTCCGCGATTGATCCGCTCACCTCAAAACCAGAGCTGAATGGCTCGACGCCTTTCGCCCGCAGCGCATCGAGTTTTTTGAGGCGGAGTGCTATCAGTTCATTTTCTTCTTCGATCATCGGAGAGCGAATGTAAGGCGGCGATGAAAAATGAACAGCCTGAACAACGCGGTGAAAGGCTAAAAACTTAAACGATTACAGCTTTACAATTTTTTAACGAATCATGTTCACATTGGGTTTGCCAACAAAACGCCGAGAATGAGATAGTTGGTGTGGCGCGTACGGAAGTCGCGTCTTAGCGCTGCTGTTCAAATGACTTCGAATCTGCCGGAAACGACTTCAAAATTGGAAGGACCGCTGGTGAAGCAGTTCTCCGTGTTCCTGCCAAACAAGGTCGGGGCGATGTTAGAAGTTGTGAAACTGCTGAGTATGCAAAACACCCATGTTGTCGCGCTGAGCGTGTCGGAATCGACCGACTCGGCCATCGCACGGATCATCGCGAGCGATCCTGCGCGCGTGGAGAAATTGTTCCATGAAAAAAATGTTCCTTTCGGCGTTAGCGAAGTCGTGGTGGTAGAAATGCGGGAAGTCGCCACGCAACTCGTGAAACTACTCGCGGCATTGGTGATGGCGGAGGTTAACGTCCATTTCGCCTATCCGCTTCTAATCCGGCCACGCGGCTTTGCCGCAATCGCGCTGCACGTGGACGACACCGAATGCGCGTCCTCGGTGCTGATGGGTGAAGGATTTAAATTACTGAGCCAGGACGATATTACACGATAAAAGCCATACCCCTGCGTGATTCCCCAAAGCGTTGAAGCATTGAGCGCGTTTTCCATTTAAAGAACGACGGGTCCCAAGCCGTCGCTCCGGCTTTCAGCCTGATTCTTCAACGCTTAAAACGATTTAACGCGGCGAAGCCGAGTTGACAGGCTGGCAAGAGCGCGCGTACAGAAATGGGTTCATTGGGCTATGCGGACTCTTCTCTCACGCGCGATCCAAGTCGATCCAAGCTTCCACATCGGGCTTAGCCTAATTGTGATTCTGGCCGTAGCGGAGATTTTCGCCGCGACCTTGTATTATGTCGGCCGGGCTCGCGCTGCCCGAGTCTCGACACAGTCAGTCGCCGCGGCTGTAGCACGCCCTCCCGCTACATCTGTTTCTGCTCGAAGTCCTGCGCCCGTGGCGGTCCAGCCGACAGTTCCGCAAGCGCCGGCGATCCCGAACCCTTCGGAGTCGCTTGTTGATCAACTGGTGCGAGAAGGCATGGAGTTGCGCGACCGGGGCGATACTACGACGGCGCTGAAACGTTTCGACGAAGCCTTGGACAGCGAACCCGATAACACCGCCGTGCTGATGGAAAAGGCGAAAACTTACGATTCCATGCAGCTCTACGACCGCTCGAACGAACTGTGGCTCAAAATTAAAGAAGTCAGCCCGCCGAATAGCACGACCTACGAGTTGGCCGATCGCCGTTTGAAGGTGGGCGTCTCGAGTTCCCCCCCGGCGGAGGCGGGAAACACGAGCGCAGCAGTCGATGCCGCGCCACCCAAGGATGTCGGCGGCAGCCCGGAAGGTCCAATAATGGGAATTAGTGAAGTCAAAACGACGGAAACTCCCGATGCGGACGCAGAGAAGAACCTGGCGCTGCAGATCGGTATTAAAAAACAGGCCGGCGCGACCATCGATCACGACAAAGTGAAGATCTTTGTAAAATTCTACGACACGGTTGGTGACAAGGATATCAAACTAACGGACGCGGATGTGAATTACGAATGGCTGACGCCCAAACACGATTGGACGGAGACGAATACAGAGGTGCTATCCGTCCGGTATCTCCGCGCAAAAACAGCCGGTGCCTCGTCTGAGCCATTACTTTCCGAGGCCGCTGCATCAGTGCGGCCAGGTCAAAAGGGCCGAGGCAAAGGTTCTGCCGCGAACAGCGGACAGCGGAAATACCTGGGGTACATCATTCAGGTTTATTACGACGATGATTTGCAAGCGGTGCAAGCGGAGCCGTCGCGGCTTTTACAGCATTTTCCTCCTTCGAAAAATACGAGTACACAATGATACCGTTGGTCATTATCGAGCCCGGAAACGGATGAGTCTCGCCGCGATCTGCATGGGCTGGCCAAAGTTAAAGCGCATTCTGCCGTGCGCCTGTGTTCTTCTTTTTGCCACGGCCGCGAAAGGGCAAATTCAAGTGGACCTGAAATTCAAGCGATTGCAGTACATCGCTTACGAGCCGGTAGTAGCGACGCTTGGGATTACCAATCTCGCGGGACGCGATATTGAGCTTCAAGACGCAAATGGGCAATCATGGCTTGGGTTTGAGGTAACTGGAAACGAGGGTCAGCCGATAGCGCCGCTCAACGGAGACAATGCCCAGCCGCCTTTGAAAATCGAAGCCGGTCAGAGAGTCACACGGCAGATTGATCTCGCTCCGCTCTTTCCCGTGCATGATTTCGGCGCTTACCATGTGCGCACGCATGTCTATTTCGCGGACTTGGGGAAATTTTTTTACTCTGGAACAGGAGTCTTCGAAGTGACCGACGCGCGGCCGATCTGGCAACAAACAGTGGGAATTCCAACCGGTGTTGCCGCATCTGGAGAGGTGCGCACGTACTCGCTACTCACGAACCGATTCCCAGACCACACGTCCTTATATGTACGCGTGCAGGACAAGGACACAGGAGTCGTGTACGCGACGTATTCGTTAGGCCGAGCCATTGCTTTTGAGCAACCGCAGGCGGAGATCGACCGTGCTAATCAATTGCATGTCTTACACTGCGCTGCGCCACATGCGTGGTCCTATTCGCGAATTGGCTTGAACGGCCAACTGCTGGAGCACTCGTCGTTTATGGAAACCAAAACGAGACCTCGGCTCGTCCATTCCGGAAATGGCGAAGTAGCGGTCCGCGGCGGCCTGATCGAGACCCCAGCGCAGACCTCGCGTAGCACCGCACCGAAACTTTCCGCTCGGCCACCCGGTTTGCCTAAAGAGGATTAATAATGCCAACAAATTTCTGTCGACGCCGTTGGTCCGCTGCAAGTTTGCTGGCGACGCTTTTTGTATGCTGTAATTCCCCCGCAGCGGAGACCGGCCGCACGTCTGAAAATATGACCGTCGTGATCGATGCGGGGCATGGCGGTCACGACCGCGGCGGGATTCCCGGACAGAGGATCGCAGAAAAGGTTATGACACTCGATGTGGCGCAGCGTCTCAGAAATGTTCTGGAGGCTAGTGGCTATCACGTGGTAATGACCCGAGACAGCGACGTTTTTGTTCCGTTGGGGACGCGAGTTGCAATCGCTAATTCCTACCGCAACGCCATTTTCGTATGTGTTCATTTCAACGCGACAAATCGGATGGGCGCGAGTGGAATAGAAACCTATTTTTACAGCCGCAACAGCTTGCCGCTTGCCTCAGCGATCCATCACTTCGTCGTTGGGGGCGCGCCTTCTGGGAATCGCGGAGTGCGCCGCCGTGGCTACTACGTCTTGAGAAAGACAAATATTCCGGCAGTGCTCGTGGAATGCGGCTTCCTCACGAATCCAACCGAAGGTGCGTACGCGCAAACTGCTTCTTACCGCCAGAAACTCGCAGAAGAAATTGCAGCTGGGGTCCGCGGGCGCAGTTCCGTTGGGGGTGCGCTGTCCACGACGCGAGTGGCGACGAGTGAAACAATCCCACTGCAACCGTACATGGACCAAACGAAGGTGACGAGTTCCAAACACCGCAAGTCTAAGAGTTCACACAAGAAGAGCGCGCGTAAAAAGAAAACCTCATCGAAATCAACCGGCTCAGAAGCACGCTACGCCTCAACAGATCCGGAGGCCTGATTTGGACTTGCCGGTTTTGTCTTCGGCGCAGATGCGAGCAGCAGAAGAGGCCGCTTTCGCTGGCGGAGTGCCAGTTGAAGCGCTCATGGACGACGCTGGCACCGGTGTTGCACAGACAGTCATGAAGTTTTTCCCGAGGCCGGGCAAGTGCATTGTGTTTGCCGGAAAAGGCAATAACGCGGGTGACGCTTTGGTTGCAGCAGATCGCTTGCGACGCCTCGGATGGAAAATCGAAGTCAGGCTTGCTTTCAAAGAAGACGATTGCAGCGAACTCATGCGCAAGAAGCTTGGTGTGCTCCAGACCAGTACCCCCAGAGTGCCGGATTGGACGGATGAACCGGGGCATGACATCGGCGTTACAATCCTGGAACTTTTCGCTTATGCAGCTGATGAGCTGTCTTTTGTGCAGGAAAGAATCGCAGCTGAGACGTACCTGGGCACCGCAGCTCCCCTGATTATTCTCGATGGCCTTCTTGGAGTGGGTGCGAGACCACCGCTGCGCGAACCGATACGCGCCGCCTGCCGTTGCATCAATCAGTTGCGGAGAAATAAGGGCGCCTACGTATTTGCCGTCGATCTTCCGACAGGTCTCGATGGCGACTCAGGTAAAATAGATCGCAACTGTGTGATAGCAGATTTCACAGTCACGATTGGATTTGCTAAGTCCGGTCTCGTCACCGATGGCGCGCTGAACTACGTCGGCAGACTCGAAGTTGTACCATTGCATGATCTGCGTCCCCCGGACAAAAAGGCGAAAGAAATTATCGCCAGCCCGCCGGCTTTTCGCGGATTGCTCCCAAGACGCGAATACAGCGCATACAAAAATCAATTTGGTCGCATTGGCGTCGTTGCCGGCTCCAAAGGATACATTGGCGCTGCGCTGATGACGTCAGATGGAGCATTGCGGGCAGGCGCAGGTCTGGTGGAAGTTTTTGTTCCCGAGGAAATCTACGAGATCGTCGCCAGCGGCGCACCGATGGAAGCGATGGTGAAGCCTATCCAGTCTTATCGCGACCTGCTTAAACAAAAAACTGATGTCTGGGCATTGGGACCCGGTCTAGGAAAATCACCCGCCAGTGAGGTTCTCGAACTGATTGAAAGAGCCAAGCAACCGATGGTGACCGATGCCGACGGCCTCAACATTCTGTCGGAAAAAACTTCAGTGCTCAGGCGTTGCAAAGGCAAACGACTCCTCACGCCGCACCCGGGCGAGATGAAACGCCTTTTCCCAGACCACAAAGAGCCGCGCGCCGAAACGGCCACGAAGTTCTGCAATCGTTTCCCAGTGACACTTTTGTTCAAAGGCAGTCGCACCATCGTGGCTGAGCGTGATCGCCCCTTGAGCTACAACACAACCGGCAATCCGGGAATGGCCACCGGCGGAATGGGCGATATCCTCACTGGTGTCTGCGCCGGTTTAATTGGACAGGGCCTGTCTCTGTACGATGCGGCGCGAGTTGGTGCGTGGCTATGCGGGCGCGCCGCAGAAATCGCAATTTTCAACGATGGCCAAAGCGAGGAATCGTTATTGCCTCGGGACGTTCTCGATCATCTCGGCGACGCGTTTAAAGAATTGTAGGGCGTCTCTGTGAGACGCCGATGGTTTGGCGTTTGACCCAAACGCCCTACAGTTTGTTGAACTACACGCAGTGAATCTTCAAACCGAGCAAACAGAGTACGAGGCGCCAAAAACTGAAACGGCTTGGAGCCGGCTGAAGAAGGCGTTTGGCCCAGTCGCGGTGGTGGCCGTTGTGATCGCAAAGTTCTTCGCGAAGCTCAAGTTCGTTCTTCTACCGCTGCTGAAATTTCTTCCGATCCTGCTGAAGTCTGGCGGCACAATGCTGCTGATGATCTGGGTCTACACCCAGATCTGGGGATGGCAATTCGCGCTCGGTTTTGTCCTCCTTTTGCTCGTACATGAAAGCGGCCATCTGCTTGTCGCTAAAAAATTTGGGCTAAAGGTCGGTGCGCCGGTTTTTATTCCATTCATGGGCGCGTTCATCGCGCTAAAGGAAGCGCCGCGCAATGCCTGGATCGAAGCATGCGTCGGTATCGGCGGGCCAATGTTGGGGAGCCTTGGCGCATTGGCCTGCAACGTCCTGGGAGAAATGTTCGCCGCACCGATATTTATCGCCCTCGCGTGGTTCGGATACTTTCTAAATCTGTTTAACTTGACGCCGGTAGGAATGCTCGATGGCGGACGGATTGTGACCGCATTGTCTCGCTGGCTTTGGTTGCCCGGATTTGCCCTGCTTCTTTGGTTCGGATGGAAGTATCCGAATTTTATTATCTGGTTGATTGTGCTCTTGTCGCTGCCGCGGATCTATTCGCTATTCCGGAAACGAACCGAAGAAGAACAGCGTTACTTCGAAGTCACACCGTCCCAGCGGTGGATAATGTCGATATTATATTTCGGTTTAATTGCGGTTCTGCTTTTCGGCATGCACGTAGCGCAACAGGATTTGGCGAAATATGGAGTGCGTTCCCACGGCCACGGACGGGACATCATAGTGCAATAAATTACGGCTCTGTTACCGCGAAAACTTTCCGCGGTTCGAGCCCTATTTTTCGTACGATCGACACGAAACGTTTGTCCTCACGCAGAGGAGCGAATTCGGGAGCGATACCTATAAAGTGTAACGACGACGAATGTTCCTCGTACGCGCGCTGTAGTTCTCGGATCGCGTCGTCGTGTTCTTGCAACACCACGTGCACATGCGCAATCGCATCCCCCGGCGTGTAGCTCCCGCGCGTCGTGCAAGCAGCCTTGAGAATCTCCTTCGCTTCCTCCCGGCGATTCATCTTCGCGTAAGTGATCGCAAGACCAAAGGG
>Ga0193721_1000278_pt1 | contig 15288 bp, 6 predicted proteins | sample U2s2metaG_FD_145078 | JGI IMG/M metagenome (GOLD analysis project Ga0193721, IMG submission 145078) | Soil microbial communities from a riparian zone of the East river system, Colorado, United States - U2s2 | ecosystem: Environmental > Terrestrial > Soil > Riparian zone | place: USA: East River...
CGTGACGAGTATCAAGCTGCCGGAGCGTGCGCTCACGCAGTTCGCCTATGACGCGACCAATGGCAACCGCCTGTGGCGGCAGCCTGGCACCGACGCGACTAGGAAGGTGCAGTTTTCCTACACGAACGACACGCTGCGGCTGCTGCGGGCCATCCAGTATCCGACGAGCCCCGTTACGATCGATTCGATCTTCTATGACAACACGCTCCGCAACGTGGATTCGACCAAGAGTCCACTCGGTTTCGTCACGTCGTACGTGAAGGATCAGATCGGGCGCGTCACGCTAACGAAGTCGATGGACGTCGTAGTGGTGAACGCGCGGGTCGCCTACGACGTGATGGATCAGGACACGCTGAATGTCACGTTCCCAAGCGACAGCAGCACTATGCTGACTGTGCGCAAGCACCATGACGCGGAGGGGAACCAGGACAGCGTGCAGACGCTGAGCAGTCCCGATCCCGCGAATATCGGGTGGATAAAGCACGCGCACACGTACGATGGTGCCGGCCGCAAGGAGAGCGAACGCCTCCTCGGTCCGATCACGAGCACCATCTGGTTCCGGTACGATGCTGCTGGAAACTTGACGAATGGCGGCCGCCAGGGCGGAGACAATGTGGCGGTCACATACGATGTGTTGAACCGGCCGATCCGCCGCGCCCAGGTGGCGGGCGATACGGCCGTGTTCACCTATGACACGCTTGGCAGTCTGCTCACCGCCTACAACGCCAACGCGCAGATTAGTCGCAGCTACTATCGCAACGGTGCGCTCCGGGCCGACACGCTGCGGCTCTCGACCGACTTCCTGCCGGCGCGAGACTTCAGCCAGCACAAGTACGTCCAGGAGTTCCGTTATGACCTGGACGGGCGGCGCGTGTGGGCCAAGCACCCTGCGCAACTCTCGCCCGGCACCGACACAGTTGTCTATAGCTACGACACGATCCTCGGGCAGATCAAGGGGCTCACCGATGTACTCGGGACTCGTTATGCCTTTGCGTTCGACTCACTGGGCCGGCCGCGGCGCGTCACGCGGTTCCCAGTCGGGCTGGACAGCGTGTACGAGACGCTTGGCTACGACAACGACGGTCGCCTCAGCACCCGCTCCGTCCAGACGGGTGCGACCAACGTGCTGTCGGACGCCCTCCAGTATTTCGGCGCGGGTAGCCGAGTCCAAGCTGCCACGTCCAGCGATTTTCAAGGGCCCCATACCGATCAGTTCACCTACACCGGCCTCGGCGGGCTGACCTCCGCGAGCACACCGTCGGGGCCCGAGACCTATAGGGTGGATGCGCTCGGGAACCGCACCTACGCCGATCACAGCGCCGGAGTCCAACCAGACAACTATACGTACTCTGCGGCGACCGGGCGCCTGGCGTATCGGGAGGAGATTCGCCCGCCCGGGACCCGCGGGACCGGGAAGGACACGACCTTCTATTACTTCGACAATGAAGGAAGGTCGACGTTTACGGACCATCGGCACTACTGGCTGCAGATGCTCGGCGGCTGCTCCACGTGCTCGGCGGGGGTCGAGGATATCTACACCAACAGCTACTACGACCCCGAAGGGCGGCTCAAGATGACGGAGTCCCGGCAGGACAGCCAGCCTGCGTTCCGGCAGAATTTCTCGCCCTACGTCTCGACCGAGACCTACCGCTACGACCCGCTCGGGCGGCGCGTGTACACACGGTTCGTGCGCGGGGACGACTGCCTGAACCACCAGCCGGCCTCCCGCTGCAAGAGCTTCCTCACCCGGACGGTGTGGGACGGTGATCAAGTGCTGTACGAAATTCGGGTCGACGGGGACACCGGCTCCACCAGCTTGGAAAGCGACGCGCCGGGGTCGGACTCTACCCACGGGGTGGTAGGGTACCTGCACGCGGGTGGGATCGATCAGCCGTTGGCACTCTGGAAGAGCGGGGAGCCGCTGGTGCTACCGTTCGCGAACTACCGTGGTGCGTTTGTCACGGGCACCTGTCCAACCGCGCGGTGCAACGTGGCGTTCTTCCCGGCTGGACTCTGGTCGTCGTTCGGCGATCCGCCGGTGTTCCCGTACGGTCCTCCCTTCTGGCACGGCAGCATCATCGATGGGGGCAGGGACGGGTCGGGCTATCAGTACAAACGCAACCGGTACTACGACCCGAGCAGCGGCCTGTTCACGCAGGAAGATCCCCTCGGCCTCGCCGGCGGCCTCAACCTCTACGGGTATGCCAACGGCGATCCCGTCAATTTCAGCGACCCGTTTGGGCTGATCCCTCCCTTCTCCGGGAGCTGCAATAAGCTCTGTCAATTGATCGTTGATCTCGCTAAGGCCGAACTTGCGGGCTTCGCGAGTGCCTTCGACCCTAACGCCACAGCGCCTCCGCCAGGCGGAAGTTTTGGGGCGCTTCTCGGCAAGCTGTCGATGGCAATCCCAAGTCCTGTTCGGAGTGGTGGAGCCGGAGCTGGCGCGGAGGCGTCAGCAGCCACCGGCCGAGTCCAAGAAATCGTTGAGGGAGTTGCCAAGAATGCGGAAGAGATCAAGATAGGTCGAACCGCAAAGGATGCAGGCGATTATGTTAACATCAAGTTCAAAGATGGCACCGTCACAAACATCCGAGTGGAAACGCATCCCCCTGCGGGGTTGCACGGCAACGTTCAGGTATGGAAGGAAGGCGAAGAGGTGATGAACAAGCACATCTATCCTCCCGAGCAGTAGGCGGGCAAAATGCCGGAGCACATTATCAGATTCGACGTAAAGGAACCAGCGACCATCGAGCTGCCGAATCGACGGTTTGCTGGTGGCCATTACCGAGTCCAAGTGGACTCGGACGGTGGGGTCGATGTTTTTGGTGACCGCGACGGACTGCTGTACCTCGCCGAAGTCTTGGCTCGGTGTGCACTCGGGGGGTACAAGCCCGGATTTCATGTCCATCTTCCGACGAGGGGCGTAGCGAGCGGGCCAGATGTGTCAGGGTCACCGGAGTTGACAGTCTACTCAGCCTCGACGCCGGTCGAAACGTAGGTGGCGGACCGGGACCCGGCCGCTCCGTGCAGGGGCGGACCCGCCAGCGCCCCGTTGTCCGCACGACGGGCGCAGATATCCCTATCTGCACCAGCTGCTGGGTGTTTCTGGGTGTGCAAGCAAGTGGGCAGATATCGGTGCGCGCGCTGGGGCGCGGCCCCGAATCTGCCCAACGTCGTGCCCATTCGCGCCGTCTAAGAGACCCCGTCGAGCACAAGCGTCGAAGAATAGCGTTGCAGAAACGCGTCTAACGACGGCGTGGGAATGATGACGTAGCCCCGCTCCACCGATGCCATCATCAGTGCATGGTGCTCAGCGCCGACCCCAGCCCACTCCTGGTGTCCCAAGTGGCACAAGGTGTGGCGACGGAGTGCGCTCAGCTTGCCAAGAGCTTTCGCGGGCCCGGCGCCTTCGCCCGCGGGGACCAGCTCGTGCGCGCGTCCCTGTCGGTGGTCTCGAACATAGCGGAAGCGTGCGGCCGGGGGACCGTCCCCGATTTCCGCCGCTTCCTCCTCCATGCGCGCGGCTCCGCCCAAGAAACCCTCGCCCAGCTCCGTCTGGTCGACCCCCCCAGCCCCGAGCAGGGGCGCGCCCTTCGTTCGCTCCAGAGCCGGACTGTCTTGGTCCTCAAACTGAGCAATCGGTTGTACCAACATCCGCCCCCGGCTCGGTAACCAAAAGGCGTCACGGAGGACCGTGGAGGAACGGCGACGCTCTCACTTCACGCCTCGCTTCGACGCCCCCGTTCGACGTCGGTGTTCGACCCCGTTCGACGTTTTGTTTCGACGCTTCCGCTCGACGTCGATGCTCCGCCGCTAGAGCCGACACCGTGTTTCGGTGTGCGCCAATCCGCTCCGCCGCCCTGCCGACATGACCGCCGCTCGTCCGCAGCGCCCATTCCGCCAAACGGCGCTTCGTTGCGCGATCCATCCGCCGGTCGTACCGGAGCGGAACCCGCACCCATTCCGCCAGATGCTCGACGCAGACCTCGTCGCGACCACGCGCCCGCAGATACCCGGCCCGCACGACCTCCCGGAGGTCCCGGAGGTTCGCGGGATAGTTCGCCACCTCCAGCACGCCGAGCGCGTCAGGAGCGAAGCGGGACGGGCCGTCGGCCGCGTGCATGACCACGGGACACTGCTTCAGAAAGTGGTGCGCCAGTAAAGCGATCTCGTCGCGACGCTCGTCGAGCGTGGGCACGCGGACGACGCAGTGACCGAGCCGGGAGCGCAGGTTCGCCCGCATCCTCCCACGCGCCACGAGACGGTCGAGGCTCTCTTCCACTCCCACGACCACCGTACAGGTTACCGGTACGTCCCGCTCGTACCCAATCGGCCGATACACCCGCCGCTCCAGCGCTCGCATCAGCATGGCCTGCTGGCTCCGCCGAAGCAAATGGAACTCGTCGATCAGAAGCGTGCCCCCTTCGGCCTCGGCAAACAATCCACGATGCCTCGTCATCGCACCCGTGAATGCGCCCCGCACGTGCCCGAACAGCTGGTCGAGCGCCAGCCCAGGGTCGAATTCTCCGGCGGAGACGTCGATGAACGCACCGCGTCGGCCGCTGGCTTCGTGCAGCGCTTCCGCCAGGCACGACTTTCCCGTCCCCGTCGCTCCTTCGAAGATGACGGTCTCCGCAGACGCAAACCGCCGGACGTGTCCCAACACCTCGGTCATCACGGCGGAAGCCGCCACGCCATGTTGCAGCAGACCAGAAGGACCACGAGGCTCCGCGGGCACCGCGACCACCGCCGGCGACCGGGCGACGACCTTGTCGGTGTGAGTGTTGCGCTCACGCCACGCCATCCGTCACCCCGTTCGTCGCGTTCCTTGCGGCAACAGTCGGGCCCAAGTGTGAAACGGCACGTGAACCGTGCCTGCGGACGGTCGAAACGCGGTGCCGTCGCGAGCCGCACAACATGACACCGATGTCGCGTCGCCGCAACACCGAGGTCGGCCCTGAGGCCGAGCCCCGCGCCTATCGCGGCGACCCGCCTCCACCCAAGCCGAGCAGCGGGATACCGATGCCCACCGCGAGGTGGATGTCGTTCAGCTGCTTGTTGGCGAGCGTGAACGCACCCGGCGTCGCGGTGTCAGGCGCGTACCTGGCCTTGTACACGAAGTCTTCCGCGTGCAGTTGCAGATGCAGGAGTTGGCCCAGCCGGAACCGCAGGGTGGCGCCTACGACGCCGCCCAGGTCCGTGGCGTCGGGGTCGCCGTCGTACGCGGCGCCGCTGCGCCGCACCAAGCCCACTCCGCCGTTCAGCTGCAGCGAAATGGGGCTGGTCCGCGGCACCAGCTCGACGAACACGCGCCCGCTGCCCGTGAGCACGTTGGCATCGCTCGTCGAGGAGCTCCCCGTGGCCGAGAACTTGAGCTTGCTCGGCGCGTAGGCCGCCGTGGCCTCGATCCCCAAGCGTTGGCCGATGTTGATTCCCAGGCGGCCACCCAGTGTGATCGAGATCTCCTGCTTGTACTCCTGGCCGCTGGCGGCCTTGGCCAGCTCGGCAGTCGGGATGTACACGCCGATGGTGGGTGCGAGGCTGACCTGCGCGGGCGCGCGCGCGGGGACACACCACAGCACGGCGGCGACGGTGAGCGTGACGACGGGCGGGCGCGAGCGGGACATGATCCCTCCGGGTGAGACGGGTGACGGGGCACTGGAGCCGCTGTTATCGCGCCCATTGGCCTGCGGGTCAACCCCCTCCCAGAAACGACAAGCGCCCGGGATCTCTCCCGAGCGCCGTCGTTACTTACCGCCCTACCGCCTTCCCGCCGTACCGCCGCTTTATCAGTCCGCTTCCACTTCCTCCGGGAACGGACTCGGCACCGCGCCCGGCGCCGGCTCGAGCGGCGGCGGCGGCGGCTGGAACCCTTCGGGCGGCTCGATCTCGATGTCGTGGTACCGGTAGATCCCCGTCCCCGCCGGGATGAGATGCCCGATGATGATGTTCTCCTTCAACCCCAGCAAGTCGTCGCGCGCGCCGCGGATCGCGGCGTCGGTCAACACCCGCGTGGTCTCCTGGAACGACGCCGCCGAGATGAACGACTGGGTCGTGAGACTCGCCTTGGTGATCCCCAAGAGCAACGGCTCGTTGGTCGGGGGCTTGCCGCCCTTCTTCACCACCCGGTCCTTCGAGTCGGAGAAGGTCTGCTTGTCCACGTTCTCCCCTTCCAGGAACACCGTGTCCCCGGGCTCGACGATCTTCACCTTCTGCAGCATCTGGCGCACGATCACGCCGATGTGCTTGTCGTTGATCTTCACGCCCTGGAGCCGGTACACCTCCTGCACTTCGTTCAGGAGGTACTCCTGCACCGCCCGCGGGCCCTTGATTCTCAAGATATCGTGCGGGTTCACCGGACCTTCGGTGAGCCGGTCGCCGGCGCGCACCCGGTCGCCCTCGTGCACGCGCAAGTGCTTGCCGGCGGGCACCTCGTACAGCTGCGGCTCCCCCTCCTCGGGGTGGACGTAGATCTCGCGCTTGCCGCGCTTGATCTCGCCGAACCGCACGGTGCCGTCGACCTCGGAGATCGTGGCCGGATCCTTGGGCCGGCGGGCCTCGAACAGCTCGGCCACGCGCGGCAGGCCACCCGTAATGTCGCGCGTCTTGTACGCCTCGCGCGACACCTTGGCGAGCACGAGGCCGGCGTACACCTCCTGGCCGTCCTCGACGGTGAGCTGCGCCCCTTCGGGGATGACGAAGTCGCGCAGCCGCTTCTCCTTCTCCCCCTTCTTCTGGATGATCTCGATGTGCGGGTGCAGCTTCTTGTCCCGGTCCTCGATGATCACCCGCTGGCGCCGTCCCGTGAGCTCGTCCAACTCCTCGCGCACCGTCTCGTCGTCGACGATGTCCACGAACCGCACCACCCCTCCCACGTCGGTCATGATCGGGTTGGTGTAGGGGTCCCAGGTGAACAGCACGCCGTCGCGCGCCACCTTGGCGCCGTCCGCCACCACCAGCGTGGCGCCGAGCGGCACGTGGAAGCGCGAGTGCACCGAGAGCTTCCCCCCGGTCTCGCCATGAGACGCGGCCTTGAGGATCAGCTCGCCCTCGTAGCTCGTCACGATCTTCTGCTTCTCCGGCGTCTCGACAAAGATGAGCCGGTCGCCGTACTCGATGACGCCTTCCACCTTGGTCTTGCGCACCGTCTGCTCGGCGATGCGCGCCGCCGTGCCGCCAATGTGGAAGGTCCGCAGCGTCAGCTGCGTGCCGGGCTCGCCGATCGACTGCGCCGCGAGGATCCCCACAGCCTCGCCCAGGTCCACCATGTCCATGGTGGCGAGGTTCCGGCCGTAGCACATGCGGCACACGCCGCGCTTCGCTTCGCACGTCAGCACCGAGCGGATGCGGACCGCCTCGATCCCCGCGTCCTCGATCGCCTGCGCGGTCTCTTCGTCGATCAGCTTGCCGGCCTCGACCAGCACCTTGGGCCGCTCGTCCTCGTCCATCTCGTGCGGGTCGGTCACCTCGTCGAGCGCCACGCACCCCACCAGGCGCTCGCGCAGCGGCTCGATGATGTCCTCGCCCTCCTTGAGGGCCGACATCTCGAGGCCCAGGATGGTGCCGCAGTCCTCCTCGGTGATCGTGACGTCCTGCGCCACGTCCACCAGGCGGCGCGTGAGATAGCCCGCGTCGGCGGTCTTCAGGGCCGTGTCGGCGAGCCCTTTCCGCGCGCCGTGCGTCGAGATGAAGTACTCGAGCACCGACAGCCCTTCGCGGAAATTCGACTTGATGGGGCTCTCGATGATCTCGCCGATGCCGCCGGTGAGCTTCTTCTGCGGCTTCGCCATCAGGCCGCGCATCCCGGCGAGCTGTCGGATCTGGTCGCGCGAGCCGCGGCTCCCGGAGTCGAACATCATGAACACCGGGTTGAAGCCGCCCTTGGAGCGCTGCATGGTCTTCACCATGGCGTCCGCGATGTCGTTGTTCGCGTGCGTCCAGGCGTCGATCACCTTGTTGTAGCGCTCCCCGAAGGTGATCTGGCCCGTCGCGTACGCCCGCTGGAACCGCTCGACGCGGCCCTCGGCATCATGCAGCAGGCTCGCCTTCTCGGCCGGGATCTCCAGGTCCTCCACCCCGATGGACACGCCGCCCATCGTGGCGTAGCGGAACCCGAACTCCTTCAAGTTGTCGAGGAACTGCACCGTGCTCGCGAGGCCGGCGTGCCGGTAGCTCTCGAAGACCAGCTCCGACAGGTCCCGCTTGCGCATGACTTGGTTGCGGAACCCCTCGCGCCGGATGCCGTCGGGGAGGATGCTGTTGAAAATGACGCGCCCCGCGGTCGTGTAGACCCAGGCCGGCTCGTGCCCGCCCCAGAAGTGCACCGGCGAATGGTACGCCAGCCGCTTGGTGGCGAGCCCCATGTCGAGCTCGGCCAGCGAGCCGACGCGCGCCGCCGCCCCCTTCACCTCCGCCTGCTCGAAGTCCGCCGGCTCCTTGGTGAGGAAGTAGCACCCCAGCACCATGTCCTGCGACGGCTCGGCCACGGGCCGCCCATCCGAGGGCTTGAGCACGTTGTTGGACGAGATCATGAGCAGCCGCGACTCGAGCTGGCTCTCGAACGAGAGCGGCACGTGCACGGCCATCTGGTCGCCGTCGAAGTCCGCGTTGAACGCCGCGCACACCAGCGGATGGATCCGGATCGCCTTGCCTTCCACGAGGACCGGCTCGAACGCCTGGATGCCCAGGCGGTGCAGCGTGGGCGCGCGGTTCAGGAGCACCGGGTGGTCCTCGATGATCTCCTCGAGGATCTCGAACACCTCGGTGCTCTCCTTCTCCACGATCTTCTTCGCCCGCTTCACCGTCTCGGCGATGCCCTTCTCCACCAGCTTGTGGATGATGAAGGGCTTGAACAGCTCGACCGCCATCGCCTTGGGCAGGCCGCACTGGTGCAGCCTGAGCTCGGGACCCACCACGATCACCGACCGGCCGGAATAGTCCACGCGCTTGCCGAGGAGATTCTGGCGGAACCGGCCCTGCTTGCCCTTGAGCATGTCCGACAGCGACTTGAGCGGCCGCTTGCCGCGCCCGCGGATCGCCTTGGAGCGGCGGCCGTTGTCGAACAGGGCGTCCACCGCCTCCTGCAGCATGCGCTTCTCGTTCCGGAGAATGACCTCCGGCGCGCGGTGCAGGATCAGCTTCTGCAACCGGTTGTTGCGGTTGATGACGCGGCGGTACAGGTCGTTCAGGTCGCTCGTGGCGAAGCGCCCGCCGTCGAGCGGCACCAGCGGCCGCAGGTCCGGCGGGATGACCGGGACAACGTCCAGAATCATCCAGCGCGGGTCGTTCCGCCCCTCGCCCGCGTTCCCCGAGTTGCGGAACGCGTCCACGATCTTCAGGCGCTTGAGCTGCTGCTTCTTGCGGTGCTGGCTCGTCTCGCCTGCGACGGCCTCGCGCAGCTCGTCCGCCAGCTTGTCGACGTTCAGGCGCTCGAGCAGCGACCGCACCGCGGGCGCGCCGATGTCCGCCTTGAACGCGGCGTCGCCCTCGGCCTTCGCCTTGGCGCGCAGCTCCAGATAGCGGTCCTCGTCGAGCAGCTCCCGCTCCTGCAGCTCCTGTTTGCCCGGCTCGATCACCACGTAGTTCGTGTAGTAGATCACCCGCTCGAGATCCCGCAGGGTCATGTCGAGCAGGTTGCCCATGGGCGACGGCAGCGTCTTGAAGAACCAGATGTGCGCCACCGGCACCGCCAGCTCGATGTGCCCCATGCGCTCGCGGCGCACCTTGGAGAGCGTCACCTCCACACCGCAGCGGTCGCAGATCACGCCGCGGTAGCGGATGCGCTTGTACTTGCCGCAGTGACACTCCCAATCCTTCACCGGGCCGAAGATGCGCTCGCAGAACAGCCCGTCGCGCTCCGGCTTGAACGACCGGTAATTGATGGTCTCGGGCTTGGTGACCTCGCCCCACGACCACCAGGTGCGCTGCCCCTGCAGCTCGAGGCGCTCGCGCTCCTTCGAGTCGCGGGGTCCGCGGATCTCCTCCGGGGAGGCGATCCGGATCTGGATATAGTCGAAGCTCGAGCTCTTCGGCTCGCGCCCGCTCCGGAAATCGATCATCCTAGTCTCCCTCCCCTTACTCTTCAACGTCCTCGGTGGTGCCCAGGGTCACCTTCAACCCCAGGGCCTGGAGTTCCTTCACCAGCACGTTGAAGGACTCGGGGATGCCGGGTTTCGGCAGGTTTTGCCCCTTCACGATGGCCTCGTACACTCGGCTGCGGCCGTTCACGTCGTCCGACTTGACCGTGAGGATCTCCTGCAGCGTGTGCGCCGCGCCGTAGGCCTCGAGCGCCCAGACCTCCATCTCGCCGAACCGCTGGCCGCCGAACTGCGCCTTGCCGGCGAGCGGTTGCTGCGTGACCAGCGAGTACGGCCCGATGGAGCGGGCGTGAATCTTGTCGTCCACCAGGTGCGACAGCTTCATCATGTAGATCGAGCCGACGGTCACGTCCGAGGCGAAGAACTCGCCCGAGCGCCCGTCGCGCAGCCGCGCCTTGCCCGTCGGCGTGAGGCCCGCCACGCGGAGCAGCTCGTTCACCGCCTGGTCCAGGTCCGCTTCGGACTTGGGCCCGAGCAGCGCGGCGAGCGCCGGCAGCCCGATCGCCTCGAGCACCTCGGCCGGCTTGTCGTGCTCGAGGAACTTGTCGCTCTCCTTGAGGCCCGCCTTGAGCGCGGCCTGCTCGGCTTTCCCCAGGCCCTCGCCCTCGAGCCGCACCTGGTGGAACTCCCGCTCGCTGTGGCGCAGGCCGCGCTCGCGCTCGGCGAGCTCCTTCGCGGCCAGGCGCAGGAAGTCCACGAACTGGTGATGCACGTCGCGCGTCGCCTGCGCCAGCGTCCGGCCCGCGAGCAGGCCGATGCCGGCCTTGCCGAGGTCGGGCCGCCCGCCATTGGTGGCCGGGAGGCGCCGCAGGTCGTCGGCGATGCGGCGCACCGTCTCCGAATCGAGCTCGGGCGGGCGCGCCGCGAGCTGCAGCCCTTCCGCGGCCCAGGTGAGCCCCGCCAGCCGCAGCAGCACGCCGATCTCCGTCTCGTCGGCGCCCTGGAACACGGGCGTCTTGGCCTCGAAGCCCAGGATCGTCGCCGCCCACCCGAGGTGGGTCTCGAGGATCTGCCCCACGTTCATGCGGGACGGCACGCCCAACGGGTTGAGCACGATGTCCACCGGCGTGCCGTCCGGCAGGAACGGCATGTCCTCTTCCGGCACGATGCGGGCGATGATGCCCTTGTTGCCGTGGCGGCCCGCCATCTTGTCGCCCACCGAGATTTTCCGCTTCTCGGCGACGTACACCTTCACGAGCTGGATCACGCCGGGCGGGAGCTCGTCCGGCTGCAGGATCTTGTCGATCTGGTCTTCGGACTTCTCCTCCATTTTGGCGCGCTCCGCCGCCGCGGCGTCGAGCACCGCGCGAATCCGCTCGTTGACCGGTTTGTTGGTCACCCGCAGCGTCTTCAGGTCCACGTCGGCGAAGTTGATCTGCTCGAGCTGCGGCTTGGCGAGCTTCGTGCCCTGCGGGAGGTACTCCTCCACCGTGCCCGCCTTGAGCATCAGGCCCACCTCCTGGCCCGCGAGCAGCTCGCCGAGCTCCACGAACATCGCCTCCGAGATGCGGGCCTTCTCGTCCGCCTCGAGCCGCCGCACCTCGCCGATGCGCTCGCCGCGGTCCTTTTCCACCACCTGGTCCTCGATGCGCGAGAAGATCTTGACGTCGATGACGACGCCTTCCATCCCCGGCGGCACCTTGAGCGAGGAGTCCTTCACGTCCTTCGCCTTCTCGCCGAAGATGGCCGTCAACAGCTTCTCTTCGGGGCTGAGCTCGGTTTCGCCCTTGGGCGTGATCTTGCCGACCAGGATGTCGCCCGCCTTCACGTGGGCCCCGATGCGGACGATGCCGCGCTCGTCCAGATCGACGAGCGACTCCTCGGCCACGTTCGGGATCTCGCGCGTGATCTCCTCACGGCCGCGCTTGGTGTCGCGCACGTGCAGCTCGAGCTCCTGGATATGGATCGACGAGTACACGTCGTCCTTCACCAGACGCTCGGACAAGACGATCGCGTCCTCGAAGTTGTGCCCGTACCACGGCATGAACGCCACCAGGACGTTGGCGCCCAGCGCCAGCTCGCCGCGCTCGGTGCCCGCGCCGTCGGCCACGATCTGGCCCGCCTTGACCTTCTGGGCGACGTGCACCAGGGGCCGCTGGTTGATGGCCGTGTCCTGGTTGGTGCGCCAGAACTTCTTCAGGCGGTAGCGGTCGTGCTGCTTGAGGCGAGCCAGGGGATGGTCGCCCGCCTTCGCCTCCTCTTCGCCGGCGTCGATGATGATCTCGTCGGCGGTGACGCGGGTGACCACGCCGGCCCGCCGGGCGATGACCACGGCGCCCGAATCGCGCGCCACCGTCTCCTCCAGCCCGGTGCCCACCAGCGGCGCCTGGGGGAAGAGCAGCGGCACCGACTGGCGCTGCATGTTCGAGCCCATGAGCGCGCGGTTCGCGTCGTCGTGCTCGAGGAACGGGATCAGGGCCGCGGCGATCGACACGAGCTGCTCGGGCGCCACGTCCATGAAGTCGATCCGCGCGGGCGCGAGCAGCGGGTAGTCGTCGCGCTTGCGGCACAGCACCAGCTCGTCCGCGAAGTGGCCGTCCTCCGTGAGGCGGGCGTTCGCCTGCGCCACCGCGTACTCCTCCTCCTCGGAGGCCGACAGCCAGCGGATCTCGTCCGTCACCTTGCCGTTCTTCACCGCGCGGTACGGCGTCTCGATGAAGCCGAGGTCGTTGACGCGCGCGTAGCAGGAGAGGCTGGTGATGAGGCCGATGTTCGGGCCTTCCGGCGTCTCGATCGGGCACATCCGGCCGTACTGGCTGTAGTGGACGTCGCGCACCTCGAAGCCGGCGCGCTCCCGCGTGAGCCCGCCCGGCCCCAGGGCCGAGAGGCGTCGCTTGTGCGTCAGCTCCGCGAGGGGATTGGTCTGATCCATGAACTGCGACAGCTGCGAGCTGCCGAAGAACGCCTGAATCACCGCGCTCACCGTGCGGGCGTTCACCAGGTCGTCCAGGGTGATCCGCTCCGGGTCGTTGTTGATGCTCATCCGCTCCTTGATCAGCCGGGCCATGCGCGACAGCCCCACCGAAAACTGGTTGGCGATCAGCTCGCCCACCGAGCGCACCCGGCGGTTGCCGAGGTGGTCGATGTCGTCGGTGTAGCCGCGCCCCTCGCGCAGCTCGATCAGGTAACGGATGATGGCGATGAAGTCGTCCTCGGTGAGGACCGTGTGGTCCTTCGCCACACCCACCTTGAGCCGCTGGTTGATCTTGTAGCGGCCCACCCGCCCCAGGTCGTAGCGCTTGGGGTGGAAGAACAGCCGCTCGAGCGCCTGGCGCGCCGTCTCGAGGTTCGGGGCCTCGCCCGGCCGCAGCAGGGCGTAGATCTGCTCCAGCGCCTCGGCCTCCGTGTGCGTCGGGTCCTTGAGCAGGGTGTTCTTGATGAGCGGCGACTCGCTCCGCCCCGCCGGGAGGAGCACGTCCACCTTGGTCACGCCGGCCTTGAGGAGCTTTTTCTTGAGCGTGTCCGACAGCTCGCGCCCGCCTTCCGTCACCACCTCGCCGGTCTCCGGGTCGGCGACGTCGAAGGCCAGGATGTAGGCTCCCTGGCGCTCGCGGGTCGTGGTCGGCTGCGCGTCGTCGCGCAGGTCGAGCGACGTGTAGCCCGCGAACACCTTCACCTTGCCGATGCCGGCGCGACGGAACGTGTTGAACTTCTCGAGCGTGAGCTCGTCGCCGACCCGACCGAGTGGGTCGCCCTTTTTGTTCTCGGGATCGGGCACGTCGGACGCCAGCAGCGTGCCCAGGACCTCGCGCTTCTGCGCGCGGCCCTCGAGCTTGCCGGTGATGTCGATGTCCTTCGTCGCGTAGAACAGCGTCAGGACGTCGGCGTTCGTCCCGTACCCGAAGGCCCGGAGCAGGGCCGTCGCCGGGAACTTCTTCTTCTTGTCGATGTGGACGTAGATCACGTCGTGGATGTCGATCGTGAACTCGACCCACGAGCCCCGGAACGGGATGATCCGCGCGGAGAACAGCCGCTGGCCGTTGGGGTGGATGCTCTCCTCGAACACCACGCCCGGTGAGCGATGCAGCTGCGACACGATCACGCGCTCGGCCCCGTTGATCACGAACGTGCCCAGCGGCGTGAGGATCGGCAGCTCACCGAGGTAGACTTCCTTCTCGATGATGTTCTTGGGCCGCTTGGTCTTGGTGACCTCGCCCACCTCTTCCATCACGACGAGCTGCAGCGTCGCCTTGAGCGGCACCGAGTACGTCATGTCCCGCTCGATGCACTCCTCGACGGTGTACTTGGCCTCCCCGAGCCCGTACTTCACGAACTCGAGCGAGTAGTTCCCGTTCACGTCCTGGATCGGAAACACGTCCTTGAACACCCGTTCCAGCCCGACGTCAGTGCGCTCGGCGCCCTTCCCGTCCGGCTGCAACAGCGACGCGAACGCACGCGTCTGGATGTCCAGGAGATGCGGCATCGGCATCCCCTGTGCGAGCTTCGCGAACGACAGCACCGGCAGCGTCTTCGTCATGTTCAGCACCCCAGGCGAACGCGAAAAGCCCCTAGCCCCCGACCGGAACGCCGGTTGGGGGTAGACCGAGGGGCTCGTACCAGCGAGCAGGTGTGTGCAAATCCGCGCATGTCGTCGACCAAAGAAGACCCGAGTCGCGCCGGCGGGCCCCTATGGCCCGCCGCGTCAGCCCCGGCGTCTACTTCAGTTCGACCACCGCGCCCTGCGCTTCGAGCTTCTTTTTGATCTCTTCGGCTTCCTGCTTGGACACGCCTTCCTTTACGGTGCCGGGCGCGCCCTCCACCAGGTCCTTGGCCTCCTTCAGGCCCAGGCTGGTGATCGCCCGGATCTCCTTGATGACCTGGATCTTCTTCTCGCCCCCCGCCTTGAGGATGACCGTGAACTCGGTCTTCTCCTCCGGCGCGGGCGCCGCGGCGCCCGCCGCCCCCGCCCCACCCGCCGCGGGCGCTGCCGCGGCCGGAGCCGTGATCGTGACGCCGAATTTCTCCTTGAACGCCTCGATCAGCTCCGCCAATTCAAACACCGACATGGTCCCGATGGCCTCGAGAATCTCGTCCTTGCTCAAACTCGTCTGCGTCGCCATTGCCGTCTCCCCCGCACGAATTAAGACGCGGCGCCCTCGGCGCGCTTCGCCCGAAGCGCCTCCAGAGCACCCACCATGTTCATCAGCAAGCCGTTCACCGCACCGACGAAGCCGGCCAAGGGCGAGATTCT
>Ga0193721_1000279_pt1 | contig 15271 bp, 18 predicted proteins | sample U2s2metaG_FD_145078 | JGI IMG/M metagenome (GOLD analysis project Ga0193721, IMG submission 145078) | Soil microbial communities from a riparian zone of the East river system, Colorado, United States - U2s2 | ecosystem: Environmental > Terrestrial > Soil > Riparian zone | place: USA: East River...
AGCCGCCCGGGTGTGTTCGCAGCGGGAGATGTGCGTTCCGGCTCAGTCAAACGCGTCGCTTCTGCGGTCGGCGAAGGGTCAATGGCAGTTCAGTTTGTTCACGAGTATTTGAAAACGATGTGAATTATGTCCAACGGAAGTTGCAGCCATCTTTCCGCCATCACGACCATCAAACTTCCTGACCGCCGCGAGTGCGCGGAGTGTGTGAAGATCGGGGCACAATGGGTGCATCTGCGCACCTGCCAGCAGTGTGGCGTGACGTTGTGTTGCGATAGCTCGCCTAATCAACACGCCAGCAAACACGCGCGGGCGAGCAGGCATCCAGTCATCGCATCCGCGCAGCCGGGCGAGCGCTGGCTTTATTGCTATCCCGATGCCGCCTTTGCCGAGTATTAAGCTTCGGCGAGACGGCGAATCCATCAAGGACTGCACCAATGCGCATTAGCGACATGAATTGGATGATGGTGGAGGAATATCTAAAGCGAGACGATCGTTGTGTGCTTCCGCTCGGGAGTACCGAGCAGCATGCTTACCTGAGTCTGAGCGTCGATAGCATTCTGGCTGAGCGAATCGCGGTCGAAGCGGCGGAACCTTTGGGCGTTCCCGTCTTTCCGGTGGTGGCCTACGGAATCACGCCTTATTTTCGCGCGTTTCCTGGCTCGATTACGTTACGGGTGGATACTCATTTGCGCGTGGTCGGCGACATTCTTGACGCGATGGCGGAGCAGGGGTTCAAACGGATCCTGATTGTCAACGGGCATGGCGGCAATGCGCCTGCGCAATCACTTGCCGGTGAATGGATGTCCGATCACCTGGGGATTCGAGTTAGATTCCACAACTGGTGGAATGCGCCAAAAACCTGGGCGGCAACACTCGCGATCGATTCAATCGCTTCGCATGCCTCATGGATGGAAAATTTTCCATGGACGCGACTGGCTAACGTGATCATGCCTGATAAGCAGAAGCCGATGAGTGAACTTGAGTATCTGCGCCAGCTAAATTCGCGATCATTGCGTGATCACCTGAAGGATGGAAACTACGGCGGTTACTACCAACGCCAGGATGAAGAGATGATGAAGATCTGGCGTGCAGGTGTAGCTGAAACCCGCGAACTGCTGGAAGGATTCTAAGAAATCCCGTCTTTTCGTTTACTAAGTGTTCGGGGAACGAAAACAAGAACCTGGAGGGGCCTGAGCCTCGCGGAGTAGCACAGCCATCTTGGCTGTGGGGCCAACGGGCACCCTGCCCGTTGATAATTTGTGACTGGCTTATAGGCGACTGGCAGAATAATTAGAGATCCTTCGACTTCGCTGCGCGCGGCTCAGGATAACAAGGGGATTCCCTGAAGCCCAAGCCGCTCCGCATCCGATTTCAAGGCCTTGATAACTTCCGCGATTACATTATCGAGGGGCATGCCGAGTTCTTCAGCGCCGCGCACGATGTCATCGCGATTCACCGCGCGGGCAAACGCCTTGTCTTTCATCTTCTTTTTAACCGCCGTGACCTCCACTTCGTGAATGCTTTTCGAAGGCCGCACTCGTGCCACGGCGATGACGAATCCGCTCAATTCATCAACCGCATAGAGGGTTTTCTCGAGCGGCGTGTCGCGCGTAACATTTGAGTAATCCGCGTGCGAAAGAATTGCCCGGCAGATTTCTTCACTCCAGCCTTGATCGCGTAACCACGCTACGCCGACGAACGGGTGTCCTTCGGTCGAACTCCGTTCTAGATTCGGGTGACGCTCGTAATCCATATCGTGCAGTAACCCGACGGCTTCCCAGAGATCCGCATCCTCACCACGCAACTGCGCGAAATGCTTCATTGAATCAGCGACCGCGTAACAATGTTTTCGAAGACTTTCCGATTGCACCCATTCGTGGAGGATGGTGAGAGCGCGGGATGAAAGAGTCATGGAGGAAAGGTTAATGGTTGATGGTTGATTGCAAGAAAGTCATTAATCCTAGAGACTTACCTGTAGAGGCCTCTCGCGGCGCGTTTATAATCTGCGACCAGCTTTCGAGAAAGCGATTAGTTTGCGCAGGCGACCTTGTTGTGTTTGTGGGCGCTTCGCGCTAACCACCCACCAGATCGTGGTCTGCCGATAGGACGCTGGTTGCCGTTGGAAAAATTTCCAGGCAGCGATATCGGCGCGAAACTGTCTGCTGGCTGCCGCACTTAGCGTCGCTGATTTCCGATTTTCATAACTGTAAATGGCAGATCTCTCCGGCGCTCGTTTCTGAAAAGCCTTTATCCCGGCAGGTCGAACGCGACAATCGCGTATAAGTTCTGTCATCCGGCGAATATTGATCGCGCTCCAATTGCTGGTCGGCCGGCGCGCTGTGAAACGAATTTTGTAGCTCTCGCGATCGATGGTCTTGCGCAAACCGTCGATCCAACCGAAGCAAAGCGCTTCATCCACCGCTTCCGGCCAGCTGATACTGGCGCGTCCCGAAGGTTTCCGGTGAAAGCCAACCCACTGCTCGCGCTTTGTCTGATGATGTTTCTCCAGCCACGCCCGAAAGGTCACCGGTTTCGCGAGAAACAAAAAAAATGGACAATTTTCCGCAGACTTCATCTCGCTCAAAGATCCGCACGTCCCGCCAAACTTTTCAATTGAGTAACAAATCGTACGTTGGCCGCGCCAATCATTTTAGAAGCGGCCAATCCAACCACAACGAGGGAAATATATATTTGGTGGGCTCCTCGTCCCGCGTCCGTGGCGAACATATTTTGATTGCGCCCGCGACGTTGCTTGGACAGTGATGGGAGATTGCGCGAAATGAATTTTCAGGAAAGGGTTGAAATATGCACCGCGTAATTCATTTCGAGATTTACACTCGCGATCCGGAAGCAATCTGCCCGTTTTATCAGGATGTTTTCGGCTGGAGGTTCAAGAAGTTTGAATGTGGCCCAATTGAGTACTGGACTGTCACAACTGGCGACGATAAGGAACCGGGAATCAATGGCGGTCTGGCCCGTCCTCGCGTGGGACAGGGTCCCGGAACCATAAACACGATCGCCGTGCCGTCACTCGATCAGTCGATAAAGAAAATTGAAGAGCGCGGCGGAAAGATTTGTGTGCCGAAGATGGAGATCCCAAAGGTGGGCTGCCTCGCCTATGCTGAAGACCCAGCCGGCAACGTCTTCGGAGTCATTGAGCCACATCCGACAGCAAAATAGTCGGATGGAGAAGATCATGCTGTCGGCGAACAGAGTTGCGCTGCCGAATAAACGAAGCGAGCTGTTTCTGTAGCCGCGGTCGCTGACCGCGGAAAAAAACCAAAACGATGGAGGAAATATGAGTACGGAAGACGTTGCGATGAGATTGGTAGAGCTGTGCAAAGGGAGCGAGTGGAAAAAGGCGGTCGATGATCTTTATGCGAAAGACATTGTTAGCGTCGAACCCCGCCAAATGGGAAACATCCCGGCTGAAATGCGAGGTATCGATCAAGTCCGCGGTAAAAACGATTGGTGGGAAAAGAACATGGAGGTGCACGATTCCAAAGTAAGCGGTCCGTTCATAGCTGGCGATACCTTCGTTGTTCGATTTGATATCGATGCTACCGATAAGAATTCGAAACAACGAATGCAGATGTCCGAGGTCGGCATCTACACCGTCAAAAACGACAAGATTGCGCACGAACGATTTCTGCCCCTGGCTGAGGGGTAGCGCACGCGCCCCCGCATTCGCCGACATTTTGTCGGCTTGCGAAGAAGAGGCCCCCCGGGACGTGTCGGCGTGCGCGCAGGATGCGCGCGCTACCCCGCTACTCTTCCTCAACCACCGGCTTGGGTAGGGGAGAGGAGATGGTGACTTGTGTAATCTGGGCTTCCGGAGGCCGCTTGGCCTCCAATACCACTGACTGAAGCGGCTCCTGACGCGTTAGATAAATGGTGACTACCTTGGTGTCGTTATAGCTCCCATTAGTCCGACTGCTATTTAACTTATCACCTCTCGCTGTTTCCCAGCTATCTCCCAGTTCGGCCGGCGTGAGAGAGGAAGTTCCGGCCTGAATTATCCTTACCTCGTCACCTACAATCTTCTTTGAGACTGGGCCAGCTGGATTGAACTGCGGTACTTTTGGAGTCCAATCTGGAAGCGCCACCGGCCCGGGCGCTTCGAGCTGCTTTTGTAAGGCAGCCTTCTCCTTCGCTTCTTCCTTATTTACTTCCTCGATCTGCTTTTTCACGTCAGGCATTTTTACGCCCATCTTTTTGGCAGATTCCGTCGCCTCCTGAATGGCATCGTTAACGTCCTTGTCCGTATCCTGTGCGGGTAGGAACGGCGTAAGAAGAAAGGAGGCAATGATTAGGGAAACAAAAACGAACAATCTCGATTTCATAGCAGGCAAACTAACGCCGTGTTTACGCGCGGCAATCGACAACGTCACGCGCGCGACTCTGGTGTGATCGCTCCTGGCATGACCGACAGCGCACCGTCCGATACGCTGGTCGCGGAAGAAATCGCCGCCGGAGTCGCGGTGAGAGGTGACTGTCTTGTACCTTCTTCCGTTATCTCGATCGAAGAATTTTTAACTCCATCTACGGTTTTGCGATGCGATAAGCGCGGGGAAAAGCACGCAGATGGTCCGAATCGGTAATATCGCGAGAGCTTAAATGCGGAAGGGGAGAATTAAAGTTGCTCGATGCGATACCCGCGCTGGCGCAGAAGGGCGAGCACGCCGTTGTTGCCGCCCATATGAGCCGCACCGGCGACAACAAAGTAGGTCTTTCCGCTGCGCAGGTATTCTTCGATTTTCGGAATCCATTTGCGATTCCGATTTGTCAGGAGCCGATCAGCAAGTGAGGGGTAATCGCGGAAGCCGTCCATGAAAACACGTGTATCGGCATCGGCATCTCCGCGCCGCCACGCCTCAGCCAAGGCATTCCCGGCACTGCCGCTGCCGCGTTCCGCTGGGATGAACATGATCAGCAACATAGCTTCACTTTGCCGATCAGTTAGGCCGAGGAAGATGTCAGCATGCTCGCGAGCTGACTCCAAGCCCAACACTGGTTTGGAATTGGCCTGCGCGCGCCGCGTCAGGAATTCTTCCACGCCAAGCGTCTCTGACATTCCGTGCAACGCCGGTTCTTGCAGCATTAGGGAAAGAAACCAGGGGCGATAACGTGCAAACTTAGTTTCCGGAACGTCCATTAGCTTAAACAGGCGGCGCAAATAGTCGTACGTTCGCGGATCGACATGATTTTTCAGGCTATCGCTCTTCGGATATTCGCCAGCCTTGAGTAAGCCCTTGCTCGATTCCTCCAGCGCTTTGGGATCTACTTCGCAAACGAGCCGGTCGGACGCATCAAAAGCGCGATTGTAAGCCGACGGCAAAGGATAATCGGTACTTTTCAGCGCATGGATGGAACCGGCAAGATAAAGGACATTTCCAGACGCGCTCGTACCCTTCCAAACCGAAGCGGCTCGGCCGCGGCTCACAAACGACAGCAGAACCGCCGCAATAATCAATCGCCGGCAGACAAAAAGCATTAACTACTCTTCTAGCAGCCCCTATAGGGGCGGACAAGTTGCAAGCGCATTTCTACTTGGAACCGGCAGGAAGATTTGATAAAAATGGAAGATGATCTTCGTTGCTTCGTTCTGGCGGAATATTACTGCTGTGCTTTCGTTTGCACTGCTCGCGACGACCGGTGCACTGGCACAGGATGCCTCGGTTGATCGCCTGTTGAATAAGCTGCCGCCGCCGGAAAAACTGGTCAAGCCATCGGCGCAGCGGGCAATTGAGCAGCCCGATCCTGCGTTCACGGACCCGATCGGAAGGCAGCTCTACCAAGCGCTCGTGACGCAGAATTTGCCGCAGGCAATGAACTTGTCGCGGAAGCTGACGGAACGCTATCCGCGTAGCGCTGCCTCACAGTGTCTGCGCGGCACGCTGGCGTTGGACTTTCGTCAGTTCCGTGAGGCGTCATCCTGTTTTCGAGCAGCGACAAATATTCAACCAAAGTTCGCGCTCGCTCATTACGGTCTTGCCTATGTAGAGGGAGCGCAGGGGCACTATGCCGCCGCCATACCATTTCTTCAGCGAGTAGCTCGGTTAGAACCAAAAGCATTTATTTCCTACTACGCCTTGAGCGATTGCACACTGCGACTTGGCCGCAAACAAGAGAGTCGGGATTATGCCAAGAAAGCTGCGGCTTTGGCTCCTTCTAACGTGTTTACTTGGATCCAGCTCGCGCGCGCGGAGAAGGCGCTCGGTCATGGCGATGCGACCTTGGATGCAATCGCCAAAGCTGCCGAAGTAGCACCCGACAGCGCTTCCATGCTTGCCCTGGTGGGTTATAGCTATATTAACCTGAACCGAGTTCCACAAGCAATCGCTCCGCTGCAGCGCGCCGCGCGTCTGGCGCCGCGAGATTATCTGGTGCAATCGCAGCTAGGGTATTGTTTGATGACAACGGGGCAGGTTGATTCTGGAATATCCTGTCTTCGAAAAGGGGCAAGTCTGGCGCCAACCTACGGGCCAGTTTGGGAAGATCTTGGTTTAGCTTATCAAAAGAAGGGAAATCATCGCGACGCGCTCAAAGCTTTTGAAAGAGCGACACAATTGACGCCGAACCGCCGTTTACCATGGCAACATTTGGCCGAGGAATACCGCGCGGTGGGACGTATACAGGACGCGGAGCGCGCCGCTGCCCGTGCGCAATCGCTCCCCGCGGGCAAAGCAAATTCGGGAGCCAAAAAGGTGTGAGTGGCAGGCGTCTGATACAGACGCCCTGCAATTGGCAAACGACGTCAATTCTGTTCAACTTTGCGTGCATTTGCCTGGCTTGATTGTTGCTCGCAATAAAGGGAGGGGCGCAATTGACAAGAGGGGACGATCTCTCTAAGCTGCGCGACCTCGAAAATTATGCGTCCTATTTGGAAAGGCAGCATCAGCTTTGGGTTAGTTTATATCCCGATCGCTGTTTATCCCGCCACTCGCGAGGAGAAATTAAGTTTCCGCCAACTGCGTGCGACTGACCTTAGCCCCATCCGATACAAAAAAGTGGCTGAGGCCGATATGAAAGAGGTTTCAGCCGATCAAATCGTCAAAGGCTTCGAATACGAGCGTGGCCGCTATATTGTTTTGAAAGACGAAGATTTTGAAAAAGTGCGGATTGAATCCACCCATTCCATCGATATTACCGACTTCGTTGAGCTGGAGCAGGTCGATCCAAAATTCTTTTATAAACCTTACTTTCTGGAACCGCAAAAGGGTGGCGAGAAAGCTTATGCTTTGTTGCACAAGGCCCTGAGTGGTACGGGCAAGATCGGCGTAGCCAAGGTCGTGATTAGCAATCGTGAGTACCTGGCCGCGGTCAAACCCGATGGACTATTTCTCATTCTCGAGCTCATGCATTTCGCCAGCGAAGTGCTCACGCCCGAGGAATTAAACCGGCCTAAGACCGAGTTGAACGAGAAGGAACTGAAAATGGCACACGCCCTTATTGAGAGCATGTCGAGCACGTGGGAACCGCAGAAATATCGTGACGAATATCGGGATGCCGTGATGGAGATGATCGAGCAAAAAGCTAACAAGAAGGAGATCGCGCCCAAGGTCGAGGTAAAGGCTCGGGCCACTAACGTTGTTGATCTGGTGAAGGTGTTGCAGGAAAGCCTAAACCGAAATCAGTCGGTGAAGGTAAAACGCGGCTCCGATCGCAACGGCCGCCGAACATCCACTGCGCTGGTCAAACAGAAGCGCCGCGCCGCCGCCTGATTTGATTCTGTAGGGGCGTTTGTGTCAAACGCCGGCCTTTTTGATACAGGCGCTTGGCACAAGCGCCCCTACAACTGTTCGAGAAGTTCCCGCATTTGCGTGGCTAACTTCGGCCCAATGCCAACTTCTTCATGCTTGAAGTAAACAAAAACATCGGACCATGCGCCGACTTGTTCTTCGATTACGTTTGCCCATCGCTTCACATCATCCGTTTGATAATCTTCACGTCGTAAACGCAGGTAACCCCAATCGGCGGTCACGACCTGTGGCGTCTCCAGCTTTTCAGTGTCGGCGACGCACAGGCAAATATTTCGCTTTCGCAGCAGCGCGAATATTTCTTCGTCCAGCCATGATTCATGGCGAAATTCGAAGGCCGCCCGCATACTCGCCGGCAACGATTCCGTAAAATTCTCGAGCAGAGGGATGTCTTTCTTCAGATTTGGTGGAAGTTGAAATAAGATCGGACCAAGTCGTCCCCCCAACCCGCTAGCGACATCATAAAAGTAATCGACCGTGTCGCCGCAATTGCGCAGCCTCGCGAAATGCGTGACTTTTTGCGGCGCCTTTAAGGTAAATCGAAACGTTTCCGGGGTAAGCTGGCACCAGTTCGCGATCGTTTTAGGTGCCGGAATGCGATGGAAGGTGTAATTAACCTCCGTGGTATTGAATCGTTCGGCGTAAAAAGGAAGCATCTTCGCCGCCGGCAAATCCTCTGGATAAAAGCTTCCCTTCCATTCCGGATACTGGAATCCAGAAGTGCCAATCCATTTATTCACTAGCTCCGCACTCCCTTCGTCACCCGGACAAGCTCAACGACGACTTGTTCGATCCGCTTGGCGACCTTGGTATCAGTGAGCTTGTCGCCGTCGAAAGAATCACCGGTAGCATAAACGAATCGCGGAATGATTAGGCAGCGAAAATCGAGCATGAGGCTATTGGCAAAACTCATGACGGACATGTAGCTGCCCATCCCGCCGGCCGCGCAAAGAAAAGCGACTACTTTGTCTTCCCAGGCACTTCCGGTTAGCTCAACCATGTTCTTGGCCGCGGCGGCCACATCGTAGTTGTAAACCGGCGTAGCAACAATGATTCCATCGGCCTTTTCGACTGCGGCAGCTAAATTTTGAGCAGATGGCCGATTGTAGCAGGCGTCGGCATCGCATAAGGGAAGGTCGAGTTTGCTAATATCGAGCCATTCGCAGTTCAGCTTTGCTTTCTTTAGCGAGTCAAAGGCCATTTGTGCCATCCGTCGGCTGTTGCTATCGGGATTTCCACTCGTACTGAGAACGAGATAGTTCGGCATATTTCTAGCATTTTAGCTGAAATCCGCGACACGCAAATCAACCGAAAACATTCCCATGATAACGTGCGACTTATCCTGGCCACACCTCGAGCCCATGAATGCAGTTGCGGATATCTCTTGAAATATTAATGCTGCTAACCCGCCTTCCTGCGGACAGGCTGTAGGCGGACACGGTGGATGGGGATGAACCGCCGATAACCACATCGTCGCCATATAAACAGAGCCCCCGGGCGAACCCCGGCCGAGCGTGATCGTTTGGCAAATGCGCGTTTGATAGTGTCGACGGTTCGTATTCAGGAACATCGAAAGACTGCTTAATTCGATTCTTTCTATCTGCAATAACCAGCCTGTTGGAACCAGTGTCGTTGTAGATTATTCCGTCTTTGTAGATTGCGGCATTGTGGGTCCTTCGCGGTAGCGGTGCATATTCCAGCAGTGTTTTTTGTTTCAACTCGAGCAAGCTTTCAATTGCTGTCCCGGAAATCGTGATTAAGCCGTTGTGTTGGCTAACGTTGTTAATGTGCAGACTACCGCTGTGCGGACCCAGTCTTGGTCCGTCAGTATCGTTTGGATCAAAGAAGGTTATGCGGAACGCGGAGGACGCGGGATTGGCAATGCGTTTTAACAAGCTACGCATTCTCTTCTTGTCGCAGCTGATGGTATATCCGCGAGAAAAAGCATTCGTTGTCAGGTCGAACTCGAGAATGCTGTTTAAATCGGTCGAGGTAAGATAAAGCGTATTTTCATCACTGTTGATTTCGTGACATCGCTGCAGGTATCGATTCCGGTAAGAATTGAGGCGGTTGAAAGCGGTGTCATAAAGAAAAATCTCGTCGCTGGCGGCGAGGAAAACTCGATTGTTATGGAATGCAATCCCGCGCAGACCACGGTCGCCGCCGCGGCCTTTCCAGTTAATACTGTCGTCATTCCAATCGATTACTTGATCAAACTGGCCGGAGTTTAGATCAATTAGGTAAACACCTCCGTGACTTTCACCCTGATGCGCGGAACGAACTACCGAGGTAGCAATTACTCTCGGCAGCTTGTCCATAAAGATGCGGTATCGTAGCTTCTCAGCGCTAGAGTTTCAAGGCATCGCCGGTGGTCCGCTGCCAGGAAAGAATGTCGCGTCTTCCTTGCTCGATGATGGCACGATATTCACGGCGATAGTAGAGGTTGTGGGCTTCAAATGGATCCGCCTGCAAGTTGTAGAGTTCATTCAAGTCCTGATCTCGCAGGCAGAGTTTCCATCCTGCCGATGAGATTACAGCGCGGGTCGATTCATTCATTGCGCGTTTAATCGTCCGGCGTGGCGCGAGCTTTGTCCCTTTCATCACCTTGAAGCGATTGGGGGACCATTCCATAAAAACGTTTCCCGGCGGCATGCTTTCGCCGTGCAGTAATGGGGCGAAGCTATTCCCGGCGCATTCATTCGGTTTAGGCTTGCCTAGGAGATCGAGCAAAGTAGGAAGGAAGTCGATATGGCTCACCGGTTGAGGAACTCGCAGGCTCTGGCGTTGGCGGGGTAACCGGACAAGATAGGGAACCCGCACCGCTTCTTCGAACATGACTTCCTTTCCAAACAAATGATGCGCACCAAGCATATCTCCGTGGTCGCTGGTGTGAACAACCATGGTTTCATCTAACAATTCAACCCGTTCGAGACACGACAAAATTCCTCCGACGCTTCGATCAACCATGGTTACCAACCCAAGATACCGTTGTTTCATCGCGCGATACTCGTCCGGAGTAACTCCGAAGAAGAAGAGATTGGGCAATCGCTTCCGATCCAGGACCGCCTCGGCCTGTTGCCATTCCCGCATTAGTTTGTAGCGCAGCGGGACATTGTCATTCGCTGGCGCGACTGCAGTGGCATCAAGTTCTACATCTTCAAGCGCATGCTCTAGGTTGAGAGGACCGTTATAGGGTGAATGAGGTTCAACGAACGAAACAAATAAAACAAATGGATCGCGGCGATGCTTCTCGATGAACTCGCAGGCATGCTCTTCTAGAAATCTGGGCTTCGAAATGTCGAGCGACAGCTGGCTAATCAGGCGCTCGGAAAAAGACCCGTTTGGCTTGTCCGGAGTGTAGCCTTTCGAACTTAGGAACCCGCTGTAGTCACTCACGCCTTCGGTCGAAATCCAATCTCGAAATCCACGCTGTCGCTTCGTTTCATCCCCCAACTGCCATTTTCCCATGTAAGCGGGATGGTAATCGTCGTCGCCAATTAGCTCGGCAACGGTTCGAAGTCGGGGATCAAGTGGGATACCGTTTCTGGTGCAGCCGGTTTGATGCGGCCACATTCCAGTTAGTAGTGATGCGCGCGAAGGCACGCACAGAGGTTGGGTAACATAGGCGCGCTCAAAAATGACCGATTCTGAAGCTAGCTTGCACAGGTTTGGGACGTGAACTTTTCCGCTCCCGTCGCAGACAATAGTATCAGCGCGCTGCTGGTCCGTCAGAAACACGATGAGATTGGGCTTGCGCATCTAGAGAGACTCCATTCCCAAACAGAGTCTGGGAAGGAGAAGAGAAACCGGAGTTTGGAGGCAAGCAAGAAAATGCCCCGTTCGCCTGGCAACGAACGGGCATCTGAATTGTAAATCGGCGAGCTCTTATTGCCCAACCATGTTCGCGCCGAGAAAGCTCAGCACTTCATTAATCGGATTGGCAATCGCATCGGTGCTGCTGCCGGCGTAAAGCAACCCGATCGCACGCGGATTGGTCGTTACGTCTTCCACCATTAGTGAACCGGAATCGCCACTGTTGAGAAATTTACTTCCTTTGTTTCCGATTACGATCTGGCCGGTAAACATTTTAGTGAAGGCAGTGCCGCCGGCGCATTCGTTATCGTAAGTGACGCTGATCGTCGCGTTCAAACCGACGATGGAGCTGCGCGATAGTCCGGTAGTACGGCCGCTCTTTTTCACCGCCTGGTTGATTGAAGCAGCGAGCGTTGTCTTCGAAATCGTGCCAATCTCCAGGATCGAACCGTTGCTGGCGACCTGCCCGGCTGCGACTTTCCCGATGGAACAATCAACATTACTATTAGGTAGCGAACTTTTTTTCACTAGTGTCGCCACTGTTTGGGCGCTGTTGACGTTACAGTTAACATCGATTAGTCCGGGCTGAATGATTGGATCGCCAGTAGTAGCAACGGTGTTGTTGCCACCTGGAACGATATCCGATTCAAAAACGTGATAGTTACTCAGGATATACGGCGTGCTGCCGATTTGGACCAGCGAGCCGAGAGTGCCGCCGCAGCAAAAACCGTTCGCCAGGTCCTTGCTCCAGCCTCCGGAGGTCCCAAGCTGAATCGGGGGCGTTTGGATCGCAATGTGATTAGCTCCGCCGTGAGGATTGCCGCGCATGGAACGAAACTTGTCCGTAAAATGCACTTGCACGTCTATTCCACGAAGATTCTTGGGCAGGTCGCGAATAACATCACCAGCTTTGGCCGCGTCGCGATCGACATAAACGGCAAGAACCGGCATGCCAGACTCATTCACGCTCACTGCCGTGCCGAGAACTTCCGGCTGTTGCATCCAGGTACCGGTGACAGTTTTCTGAACAGCTATTACCGCCTGAACTGCCGGATGATTGTTATCGAGCAGACCTGCTGGTAACGCCAGAGCGATCGGAGAGATCGTGAACGCAAAACCCGCAATGAGTTTGCCCAGACGGAGGAATAACGAGTTTAACATGAGAGCGAACCTAGCAAACGTCGCCTTCGTTGCAATGTAACTGACGGAAAATCTATCTCGGTTAGCAGTAGCTTAATGCGATCGGCTTACAACGAGGCCGGTGCATCGGCATGCGAAGATTTGCTGTATTCTTCCAGCGCTTTCGGCATTTCCGCTTCCAGTTGCTGAATGCGGGTGCCGTGCGACGGATGACTGGAAAGGAACTCTGGTGGTTGAGTACCTCCGGCATTTTCCATTCGTTGCCAAAAGCGGATACTCTCTCTCGGATCGTAAGCAGCTCGCGCCATATAAAGCAACCCAATTTCATCGGCTTCTGACTCGTGTTTGCGGCTAAATGGCATGAGCACGCCGAACTGAGTACCCGCGCCGAGCGCCCCCATCACCGCGCGTTGTTTGTCGTAGTCCATATCCGAGAGCGACATTGCCACACCGGTGAGTGCCGTTTGGGCGAGATTCTGTTCCAGAACGCGTTGCGAACCATGTCGCGAAGTAGCATGCGCCATCTCGTGGCCTAAAACGGTCGCAAGGGCAGGTTCGTTTTGCGTGATAGGTAGAATGCCGGTGTAAACTACGATCTTACCGCCCGGCAAACAGAATGCGTTTGCCTGCGAAGACCGAATCAAAGAGACCTGCCAGTCGAAGTCCGCGCCGGCTTTGCCTGTCGCGGTGGCCAGCCGAGACGCTACGCGTTTCACCATCTCCAGTTCCGGTCCCGAATTGACACTCTCCGACTGTGCCAGGACTTGCTGATAACTTTGAACTCCAAGGGAAGCTTCCTCGCGGCTGGACATGGCGACGTGACTCTTTCGGCCCGTCTCCGGATTCACGAACTTCTCCGAGGAAAAATATTGGTAGGCGAAGAACAATCCTGCCAACAACAGGGGAAGCCATTTGATATGTCGCCGCTCCATCTCGCAGTAAGTTATACGACTGAGGTGTGAGCGCGCGACAAATTTAATTTGGCAGCGGCTATTTCAGACATCGACCTCGTTTGGGAGTTACCACGAACAATCGACTTGGCCCTGCAAGTTAACTTCTAAACCTCGCACATGGAACATCGTGACGTTAATTCCGTATTTGTCCGAGGCTGCTAGCTTGTGACGCTTACAACGGTGGGGCGCATCTTAGGGTGACCGACCGATGAAATGTGCTGCTGGCCTCAACATTTTCTCGTTTTTTCTTTTTATCACGGGGATTTCGTGCTCGGTGCTTCCGCCTTGAGCTGCACAGCCCAATTGCCAGCAAAGTCCGAGGGCATATAAACATCGGCGGAATAGCGCTGAAATCCCTTGGCCATGATCTCTAGCTTGAATCTGCCAAGGCTGGTGTGCGAGAACTCAAAGAATCCGTGCTCGTCGGTCTCAGTTGAATATGCGGGACCAGAATCAGGTGGGTCATGTTGCAGCACTACTTTGGCTCTGGGTTGCTTGTCTACGTAGGCGACATTCTCGAAAGCAACCCAGCCGTGCAAACTGGCCGCACCGGACTGCGCCAGACTCGCACTCGATGCCAGCAGGATTGCCGCTAGCACCGATAGAGCGATCGCGTTGATGTTTCGATTTATCATTGCCGTCTACAAAATGTTCTAAAAAGCGCAACCGCAGCACGAGGTCCTGTAGCCACGGTCGCTGGCCGCGGCTCTTCGTTCCGCGGCGCTACCCATCACCAGTAGGAACAATAGCGGCAGTTTCCACCATTAAAATGACTGCTCGATTGGGCGCCCGGGTGCGATGCTTGACGCCCTTGGGAACGACAAATCCCTGCTGTGGCTGCAGAGCAACCGAGCGATCTTCGAGATCGATGATGAAGTGCCCTTCCAAGACAAAGAAGAACTCGTCGTCGTGGTCATGTTTGTGCCAATGGTACTCGCCTCGCATTACCCCCAGGCGAACAACGGAGTCGTTCACCTTGCAGAGCGTTTGGTTATACCACCTGTCGGTGCAGGCTTTCACCAGCGCTGGTACGTTCACCAAGTGGAGAGGCGGAAACTTTATATCGAGGTAAGTGGCGTATGGATAATCTTGTTGTTCGCTCATGGGCTAGAGAATGACGCAATTAGCGTTTTAGAGGTGTGATGCTTCCCAAATACTTAGAAGGACGCAGATATAAGCACGGAAAAGCAAGAGTGCGACGCCAATCGGAAGTCAACCGAAAGCGGCCTAGGCCTGGGGAAGCGCGGAAATCAGTTAGAGATCCTTTGACCCCTTCGACTGCGCTCAGGGCAGGCTTTGCTCAGGACGACAAATAACGCGTGGCACGCGCTTAAACTTGATCGGCGCGGTTTCCCGGAGCTACGCTTTGGTTCGGGTCGGGCTGGGCGGTCGCCCCAGTAATTCCCGGTTCGATTCGCGGGACGTTTGCCTGGGCCGGGCGAACTGTCGTTTCCTCGGTCTTGCCGGCTTTGTGGAGCTCGTCGCTGAATTCGTCTTTTGCCTTTTGAAATTCGCGGACGGCTTGTCCCATTCCTTTAGCGAGCTCAGGCAATTTCTTTGCCCCGAAAAGGACAAGGATGATCAACAGAATAACGATCAGATGCG
>Ga0193721_1000282_pt1 | contig 15109 bp, 14 predicted proteins | sample U2s2metaG_FD_145078 | JGI IMG/M metagenome (GOLD analysis project Ga0193721, IMG submission 145078) | Soil microbial communities from a riparian zone of the East river system, Colorado, United States - U2s2 | ecosystem: Environmental > Terrestrial > Soil > Riparian zone | place: USA: East River...
TCGCCTTATCTGTTTGAAAACTCTGCCGCATCCCATCGAACACGTCTTGCGGCGTCGCATTGGCGGGCTCGTTCGACGCGGCGCGGATTGTGCCCAAGCCAATTGCCGCAGCTATGGTCGCAATTCCCAGGAAAGACTTCGCGTTCATGCCTTCAATTTAGCTAAATGATTTTCGTTCCCATAATGTCGATCGGCTTTTTTTTTGATTCGTCCATTTGAATCCCGGCATCACCGATGTCGGCTACCGGAACAAACTGAGAACGGATAACCATTAACCGTTAACCCGTGAGCCAAGGGTCGCGCGTTACTCCTCGATCCGTCGAAGCAGAAACGCCGCGCCGATGAAGGTGACGAGCGCGCCCGCAAATAGCACCATGAGATCGACCACGTAAAATTCTAGTCCGGCGTGATACATATTTACCAGCCGGAACGCTCGGCAGAAATGTGTCAGCGGGAAAACTTCTGAAAGGTATTGGATGACCTGGGGTAATTGCTCGAGCGGGGCGAATGCGCCGGACAAGACAAAGACTGGCAGCAAAAAGAATACGGAAAATTGAATCGCCTGGGTCTGGGTTTTGGAAAAGGCCGAGATCAGCAGTCCGAGGCCGAGTGAACAAAGCAAAAACAATAAACAGATCAGCATCAGGGCAGGCGGTTGATAGAATTGAACGTGAAAATGAAAACCGGCCACAAGTGTGATCACCGCGATGAGAACAATGGAGACCCCGAGATAGGGCAAAATTTTCCCGATCACGATTTCGCCGCGCTTCAAGGAAGTAACCATCAATTGGTAAAGCGTTCCCGACTCGCGTTCGCGCGCGATAGTACAGGCCATGAGAGTGACAGTGAGTAATTGCAGAATCAGTCCGATGATTCCCGGAATAACGTAATCGATGAACCGCGATTTTGGGTTGTATAGAATCTTGCTCTCGGCCGTCCACGCTTCCATCAACGAGACGAATTGCTTGCGGATCTGCACCGGCAATTTTTTTCCGAGCTCGATCACTTCGTCGGGAAGATTTTCCACAATAAGATCGCGCTCTTTCACTTGGAAATCGGCCAGGCTTTTCTGCACCCCGCCTTCCGACGCAGAGGCTGTATTGATGTCGCTGCCATCGAGATAAAGTGTGAGCGGCTTCGGGTTTCCGGCGCTTAACGAATCGCTCCAACCCTGCGGAATCACGAGCGTGGCCTGGACCTGGTTAGCGAGAAGATCCGCCTCGTTCGTGATCTCGGGCGGCGCCTGTCGCCAGCGAAAGGTTTTGTTTTGCAAAACGATATCGATGAAGCGCTGCGTCCGTGTGTTGTTGTCGCGATTAATTAGCGCTGCCGGCACATCGCTGATCTCGCTCGTTTCAAAAGCGTGACCGAAGAGCAAGGTGAAAAGCGGCGGCAAGATTAGGAGCAAAAGCAGGACGCGCCGGTCACGATAAATGTGGAGAAACTCTTTGTAAGCGACGCTGGCAATGGCGTGAAGGGAAGATTTCATTACAGCATCCTCTCCCCAATCAAAAAAAACGCGGCCTTCATGTTGTCGGACTAGTCAGAAGCGCGTCGTAACGCTGAGAGTAAGCGGTGAAAACGTCTTCCATGTCCGGTTCGACCCAGCGTTTGCCCAACAATTTCAAATCCGGAAACGGCCAGTTCGTCTGCCAGGTCGAAATCAGTCTTTCCGGATCGGGCGCATAAATCCGGAGGGCACCACTGCGCAAGGAAACGCCAAGAATCCCCGGAAGATTGCGCAGCCGGACCAGCGCCGGCATTACCGGATCGACATCGATCTCGAGCAGCTTGGTGCGAAAGCTCGCTTTCAAGTTTCGCGGGGGCGCTTTGGCCAGTAATCGGCCGCTCTCGATGAAGCCCACCTCGGTGCAACGCTCCGCTTCATCCATGTAATGGGTGGTAACGAAAATGGTTTTGCCACCGTTACTCAAATCGTAAAGCAAATTCCAAATATGTTGGCGGTGCACCGGATCGAGACCGGAGGTCGGTTCATCGAGAAAGAGCAAGGGTGGGTCGTGCACCAGCGCGCAACCAAGCGCGAGCAATTGCCGCATCCCTCCTGACAAACTCCCGGCCGGGGTATCACGCTTTTCTTCAAGGTCGGCCAGGCGCAATAAATTCGCGATTCGTTCTTCCAATTGTGTAACCGGCACGCGACAAGCGCCGCCAAAAAAGCGAAAATTCTCCTCAACCGTCAGATCGGGATATAAACTGAAACGTTGCGCAACATAACCGAATTTCGCCCGTACCAGCTGGCGCTCCTGCCACACGTTGTGGCTAGCGATCGTCGCTTTTCCGTCAGTCGGATGCGTCAGCCCGCACAACATCCGAATCGTAGTCGTCTTACCCGCGCCGTTGGCACCGAGAAATCCGAAGATCGTTCCGGCTGCAATCGTGAGGGAAACCTCCCGCACGGCCTGGACGTTGCCGAAACGCTTGCTCAGCTTGTCGAGCACGATCACCGGTTCATTCATTTGCGAAACGTTATTGCGATGGCAGAGGAAGATTTGCAACCCGGCGACGTGCCGCTAGAAGTGTCCGCATGAGAAATGGCTGCCTTCTTTGTTTTGCCCTGATCGTTTCGGGCGGCATCGGCATCACATCAGCCGATCCGCTCTCGGAAATGGGCAGTTTCTCTATTTTCGACAAAGTCGATCTGGCACAATTGGCGAAAAGCGATGCTAAAACGGCGCATGGCCCGCCGATGAACAATCCACGGTTCCTTTCCGTGCAAAGCGTTTACGTCATGCCCGGCTCGCCCACGCAGCATTTGGAGGCAATGCGCAATTGGAATCCGACCGAGCATCGCGAGCCCAAAGTTTATTTGCACGGTGATCTTCCCGGTTCGCCAAGCGAGGCTGCCTTTGCCAAGCTCAAAAGCGCTCCCGATAACGGGCCGATCCGCGCGTTAGCGAACGCGACGGCCAAAACGGCAAATGAATTGCAGCTCAGTCGCGAGGAAGCGGCGAAGTGGAAAGGAGGCAACGGCGCGCTTTCGGGCGCCGGCGGCGATTTCTGGATTGGCGTTCTCACCGGACGTGCCCGCGCCTTTTCCAGTGGCGGAACGTCGGCGCAGCCGCCCTACGATCACGCGGGCCCAGCGGTACGATCTGGCGATGAATTGAATGGTCTGCTCCGCGAACAAGGCAAGATCCGCAAGCAATTCGCGGGTCTGCTCGAAAGCACGGGCATCGGGCGCGGCGCTGGATCCCTCAAACCAGATTTGTATTGGGAATTGCTGAATGCGGATGACGTTGCAGTCGCCACTCTCGGGGCGTTTTATTCGCGCAACACCGGCGGCAACTTCCAAGCCGCTGACACTTTTTACTACGCCAGCGGCGGCTATTATGTGACGCTCACTCTTCATCAAATGTGGCCGGTGGATGTGAATGGCAAACCGCACACGCTTATATGGCGCGGCGACATGGTTTCGTCTGCCTCGCTCGCCGATTTACATGGCGTGGAAAAACTTGGTTCGGAATCGGCAATGATGAAGGACATCGCCAAATCCATCGCGCTCTTTCGCAGGGAAAATGCCCGTTGAATTGTGATGCCGCGCAGTTTCACCCGCCAGTTGCTGGTCGTGATCTTCCTGACGGCGGCCACCAAGTCATTCGGCAGCGACTTTTGGCCGGGCGAATATTCATTCGAGGAAACTTATGTCGGCGAGGCGAGTGTCAGTCGTGGCTTTCATCGCGTAGAGGATTTCGATGAAAGCGATACTTTGCTCCGTCTCATTCTTACCCCGCGAGTGAAACTTGGGGTGTTACGACTCGGTTTCGAATACGAACAATTCTCCTTCGGTCTGAGCGGAAATGCGCCCCTTCCCAATACGCTTCAATCCGTGGCCGCTGTCATCGGAATCGATACCCAATTCTCCGATTCAATTCTCGTTAGATTGGAAACTACTCCGGGTGTCTATAGCGAAGCTTTCCGGCCGGGATCGAATGTCTTTAACATGCCGTTCGAAATCGGGGGCACGTATATTTACAATCCTGATCTACAGTTCGTACTTGGCGTCAGCATTGATGTGGAACGAAAGTATCCGATCATTCCCGGCGGCGGTATTCGCTGGAAATTTCAGCCACGCTGGGTGCTCAATGCCGTTCTGCCCACGCCGCGCCTCGAATACGAATGGAATAGGAACCTGACTTTGTATGTCGGCGCGAACCTGAAGGAAACAAATTTCCGAGTGAGCGATGATTTTGGTCGCGAACACGGAATTCCCAAACTGGATCACGCCGTGCTAACCTATAGCGAAGTGCGAGCCGGCGTTGGTATCGACTGGAAGGTTACAAGCTGGCTATCAGTCAATGCCGAGGCCGGCTACCAGCCATATCGCAACTTCGATTTTTATCGCGCCAACATCCGGTTCCACGAAGACGGCAGCGCTCCCTACGGAATGATTGCGCTGCACGGCGCGTTCTGACTCTCATCCCGCGCGCAGTCGAGGTATCCCAATGCGATCCGTGAGCGAAAGCTCGCACCGGCAAATTAACATTCTGGTGTTCCATGAGCGACATCCAAATGTAAACTCGGAGAACGCTCAGAAGAGCAAGCCGACAGGATGTCGGCAGATGCGAGCAGAATATTCGCTACCCCTAATACAAATCTCGCCGGCGATGGTCGAATACCGCCATGCGGCTGCGGACTGACTTGATGACCTTTTCTGAGATCTCAGTTTGAATCAGTTCTTCGCGATCAGCGGAAGCGGCGGCAACGATCACACCGTACGGATCTATGATTGCGGAGGTACCGCAGAAAGTGACGCCGTCGTCTGTCCCGACTCGATTCGCCAGAATGACGTAGCATTGGTTTTCAATCGCGCGCGCCAGCGCGAGAATCCTTAAATGTTCAAGGCGCGGAAATGGCCAAGCCGAGGAATTAACGAAAACATTCGCGCCGTGCTCGATCGCGAGGGCGCGGCAGAGTTCCGGAAAACGAAGATCGTAGCAAATCGTCAGGCCGAGATTGAACTTGTCGAACTTACAACTGACAAAGGCGTTGCCGGCAGTGAAGACGGGGCGCTCGTCCAAGGGCGCAGCGGTCACCAAATGCGTCTTGCGATATTTGGCCCGGATATTTCCGCTCGCATCAATGAAAACCTGTCCGTTGTGGATGCGAGGACCGTCGCGATCCGAGACGCCAGCGATGACCGCAAGGGAAAGTTGCCTTGCCATTTTTTGGAGCCGCGGGACAGCGCCTTCATTCCAGCCAGTTGCGTGCTTCAGAATCACCGGCATCGAATAGCCGGTGTCGATCATTTCAGGAAAGACAATCAGTTCCGTGCCGCAGTCCTTTGCACGTGAAGCGAAATCGTGAATCGTGCGCAGATTCGCCTCCGGATCGCCCGGCGCGCAGGCGATTTGGGCAGCGGCAATTTTCATGATTACGATGCCGATCTTAGCACGCCTGGGAACATAGGCATTCTGCCTATTCGCCCAGCGGGTTTGTAACCCGCTGCCCAATGCGCTGCAGCGGAGTGGCAACTCCGCTGGGCACACAGACTGGAAGTCTATGTTCCTAGCGCAAGGTTTTGTCCAGCCGGCCAATCTTCAACGTTTCCGGCCACCATTTCGCAACGCCGAGAACGACAAGAATAGTCCCGATTCCACCACCGACGACCGAGACAACTGGGCCAAACAACGCGGCGGTTAAACCCGATTCGAGCGCACCGAACTCATTCGAAGTGCCGATAAAGATGTTGTTCACGGCCGAAACGCGGCCGCGCATTTCATCAGGCGTGACCAGTTGCACAATGGTGCCGCGAATAATCACGCTCACGCTATCGAACGCGCCAATTAAAAAGAGCATCGCGAGGGAAAACCAAAACACGTGCGACAGTCCGAAGAGAATGGTGGCGATTCCAAAACCTGTGACGCACCAGAGCAAATTGCGACCGGCGCATTTCATCGGAGGAAAATAGGCAACCAGCAGCGCCGTACCGAATGCACCGATGGCCGGCATGGCTCGCATCCAACCGAGGCCAATCGCGCCGATCTGCAGAATTTGATCGGCAAACATCGGCAATAGGGCGGTCGCGCCCCCGAGTAAAACCGCGAACAAGTCGAGCGTAATGGTTGCGAGAATAACGCGTTTGCTCAAAACAAAACGCATTCCCGCCTGCAAACTGCGCCAGGTATTTTGCTCCTCGCGTTTTTCCCGGGCCGGCGCGCGTGGAATCGGCAATACGAGAAGGAAGAAGAGAAACGAGCAGATAGCGTCAATGATGTAAACGCAGGAAAAGCTAATGTGCGCGACGACGAAGCCGCTAATAGCAGGCCCGGCGACCGAGCCGATCTGAAAAACACTGTTGTTCCAGGTGACAGCGTTAGCGAAAGCATCCCGCGCTACCAGTGTCGGAAAAAATGAACTTCGCGCAGCCCAGGCAAACGTTCGGGCCGTCCCCGAAACAAAGAGCAAAAGATAGATCAGCGGGACCGAGAAATCGTCGAAATGAAAGGTTGATTGATGACGCTCAAAAATTCCGGCGATCCCGCGCAATAGATTGTTTCCGTGCTGTAAAATCGGCCACGCCGGAATGGCAAGATGTTTCCAGGAAACGATGGCGAGCGCAGCGGACGCGATCGTGCTGAAAAACTGCGCGATCATAATGATATGTTTGCGGCTGTATTTGTCCGCCAGATGTCCCGCAGGTAGCGAAAGACAAACTACCGGAACCGCGAGCACGAGGCCGACCAATCCGAGTGCGGTAGCGGAATGTGTGCGGCGGTAAATCTCCCACTCCACCGCTACGGCCAACATCTGGCGGCCGACGATGGCGAGAAGATTTCCCGTCATATAAAGATTGAAGTTGGCAAAGCGAAAGGCGGCATAGGGATCGTGCGACGGCAGAGCGACTGGCCGAACGGCCAGCGGTGCTTCGTCTTGATTCATGAAAGTGCGCGTGCGGAACGCGCTCGCGAGAGGCTAGCGTCGGGCGTTCGTGTGGCAAGCGAGGTGTTGAACAACGAAAGGCGTGCACCACCCATTAAGTGTCATCCCGAGCGCAAGCGAGGACCTCACCAAAACTCGTGGATCACACAAGCTAACTTGGGCACTCAACCCTGTACTCGTGAGGTCCCTCGCTGTCTGCGCGGTTCGGGATGACACACGTGCCATGTCAATTTGATTTCGCCGGCAATGAGTTGAAGAATTCGCGCGAGCCATTTCTGATTAGTTGGAGATTCCTCGACTCTGCTCGGAATGACATATGTGAGTACTTGCCATCAGCGATGACGCCGAGTAGTTGCAAGCAATGACGCCGCTTTACTCCCGTACCAATCCGTTTCCCGGCAAAATGGTCGTTAATCGGCGGCTAAATGAAGGGAATCGGAACAAGGAAACGCGGCACCACGAAATTTCACTGGCTGGCTCAGGATTGACCTTCGAGCCGGGAGATTCGATGGCGGTTTACGCGTCGAACGATCCGCCACTGGTCGAGGAGATTATTCGTGCGCTCGGAGCGACCGGCGATGAGATCGTGCCAGCGGGAAAAAACGAAACGGCGCCCTTACGTCAGGGCTTGCTGCGTAACTATGCCATCACCACGCCGACACCGAAGTTCTTGAAAGCGATCGTCGAGCGGGCCTCGGCCGCGCCCCTACTAGAGGAATTGCTACGTCCTGACCACAAGCACGATCTGCAGGTTTATCTTTGGGGGATGGAGGTGATCGATTTCCTGTTGCAACATCCTTCGGTCAAATTTGCGCCCGAGGAATTCGTTGGGCTGCTCACGAAATTGCAACCACGTCTTTACTCAGTGGCGAGTTGTTTGCGGGTCTTTCCCGATTCTGTCCATTTCATTGTCGATGTCATTCGCTATGAATCGCATGGGCGCGTTCGTAAAGGCGTGGCTTCGACCTTTCTGGCTGAGCGCTGCAACGATCAGCCCGTCCCGGTTTTCCCCAGCTTGGCCAAGCATTTTCATCTGCCAGAAGGCGATGCCGACATTATCATGGTTGGACCGGGGACCGGGATAGCGCCTTTTCGGGCCTTTTTACAGGAGCGTCGCGCGGTCGGAGCGCGCGGGCGAAACTGGCTCTTCTTCGGCGCACAACGTTCCAGCTATGACTACTACTATGGTGAGGAGTTCGAAGAGCTGAAGAAACAGAACCTTCTTACTCATCTGCATTGCGCCTTTTCGCGCGATCAGGAGCATAAGGTTTACGTGCAAAATCGGATGCAGGAAAACGCAGCCGAATTATGGCGCTGGCTCGACGCTGGAGCATATTTTTATGTTTGCGGTGATGCGTTGAAGATGGCGAAAGACGTGGATGCGGCCTTGCGCACCATCGTGCAGGAGCAAAGCGGCAAGTCGCCTGAGGAAGCGAATGTTTATGTCGAGAAAATGAAGGCGGACAAGCGGTACAAGCGGGATGTTTACTAACGAGTTGCAAGCAACAGCGCCTTCCGAGTCGCCATTCTAAAAAACGGCGGTTAGGAACCGCCGCTCCTTGATTAAATGGTCGCCGCGGCGCGCGCTAGAATAAATCCGACCAAGCCGGTGGCTGGGAGCGTAAAAATCCAGGCCCAGATGATTCGTTCCACTACCGTCCATTTGACCCCGCTGAAGCGTTTGGCCGCGCCAACACCCATAATCGAGGTCGAAATCACGTGCGTTGTTGAAAGCGGAATACCGTAAACGCTTGCGGTCTGAATGATGAGTGCCGCGCTCGTTTCCGCGGCGAAGCCGTGTACCGGCTGAAGTTTTACCATTTTGTGCCCGAGGGTGCGGATGATTCGCCAGCCGCCCGCGGCTGTGCCCGCCGCCATAGTGATTGCACAAAGAATCTTCACCCACGGGGGAATTGCGCCGAAGGCCGGCGTGCGCAAAAAGGTCAACCACCCCGGCAAATAATCGAAGCTGCCCGCCTTCGTTCCGGTAAAAAGCGCGAGCGTGATAATGCCCATTGTTTTTTGCGCGTCATTGGTGCCGTGCGAATGCGCCATCCAGGCCGCGCTAAGAATTTGCAACTTGCCGAAAACCGACTGGACCGTACCGGGCGTAAAACGATGGAAAATCAGAAAAAGCGCAAACATCACCAGAGCGCCGAGAACAAAACCGGCCAGCGGTGATGTTATCATCGGAACAACCACCTTTGGCCAGAGTCCGCTGTTCCATTTCAACACCGACCAGTTTCCGCGCGCCGTCGCGAGCGCGGCGCCGCACAGCCCGCCAATCAGCGCATGACTGGAACTGGACGGGAGACCCACCCACCAGGTCGTAATATTCCAGGCGAAGGCAGCGATGAGCGCGCACAACACCGTCGCCATGGTCACGACATTGGTATCGACCAAACCTTTGCCGATAGTAGAGGCGACTGCGCCGCCCAGAAGTGCGCCGGTTAAATTGAAAATCGCTGCCATCGCGATGGCTTGCCGCGGCGTTAGCACTTTGGTGGAGACAACGGTGGCTATGGCATTGGCCGCATCGTGAAACCCGTTGCTGTATTCGAAAACAATCGCCGCGAAGACAACGACGAAAAACGTGATCATCGGAAGAAGCCGACTACGCGTATTTCAAGACGACCTGCAAGATGATGTTGCCGGCGTCCCGACAGCGATCGATCACCTTCTCGAGCAATTCATAAAGATCGCGCAGAAAAATAATGTGTTTGGGTGAATGATCGCCGTGATAAAGATCGCGCAGCAGGTCGAGCTCAAGTTTGTCGGCGTCGCCCTCGATAGCTTGCAGCCGCGAATTCATTTCGCGAGCAGTCCGAATGTCAGTGCCTTTGCGCAATTGCTTGACCATTGCCAGCACCACTTCGGCCGCGCGATCGAGCAGCTCGACTTGGCGATGGAAACTGCGCCCATGCAAATCCTCCGGGCAAATCAAAATCCGTTCGCCGATTTTCTCCACTGTTTTCGGGATTTTATAGAGCGCACTGGCCAGGGCCTGAATGTCTTCACGTTCCAACGGAGTAATGAACGTTTTCGAAAGTTCCTCGGTCAGTTGCTGAGTGATTCGTTTGTCTTCGCGCCGGCTTTCTGCAAACGCTTCCAGATTGCTCGTCGATTCGCTTTTCTCCAGTTTCGCTAGCAAATCGATCAGGTGATGAACGCTGGTATCGGCTTGCTGTGCGCTCGCTTCCAGGAGGTCGTAAAACTTTTCGTCGTGCCCCAGAAATTTACTGATTGAAAACATGGTGCCTCCGTTGTAACCGCGGTCGCTGGCCGGGGCCAGCCCGTTTAATCGAAAGGTGTTCCTCTGGAGCGAAACAAAGCGGTGGAACATAGGCCTGCGACCTGTGTGCCCAGCGGAGTTACACTCCGCCGAAATACGACCGACAGCGGACAAAATGTCCGCTGGGGAGACAGCCTGGAAGCCTGTGTTCCGCTGCCGCGGCCGGCGACCGCGGCTACAGCATGGTTCCGCGCATGATCACAAGCGCGAGGCTGATAAGTAGCGGCCCAATTGAGAGTCGCTTAGAGATCCGGTTCGTGCTCGCGGCAATGCTGCGTCTCGATCGTAAGATGAACCAGCTCTTCGTGTTCTCGAAGTAGGTAGCGATATTCATCAGAACTCTTGGATTGATGCGCAACGATTGAGACGATGGCGGCGAACTTTCCTGTTCCAACCTGCCAGACGTGCAGATCGGTTACGAGCGAATCGCCATCCCTTTCCACCGCGCGCCGGATTTCGTCGGGCAGATCTGATGAAGGCGGCGTCCGGTCGAGCAGAATTCCGCTGGTATCGCGCATTAGGGTGTAGGCCCAGGAAAAGACAACACCGCTCCCTACGACTCCCATGATTGGATCGAGCCAGGACCAACCGGCAAACTTGCCGCCAGTCAACGCAATGATGGCGAGAACGCTGGTGAACGCATCGGCCAGCACATGAACGTAAGCGGCCCGCAAATTCAAATCATGGCGGTGATCGCTCGCATGATTGTGAGTGTCCTGATGGCGATGATGCGAAGTGTCCTTCAGCAGAAGTGCGCAACTCAAATTCACCAGCAATCCAAGAGAGGCGATGCCGATCGCTTCATTAAAATAAATGGGTAGCGGAACGAATAAACGGTGCGCCGACTCGCCCGCCATGAGGAGCGCGATCATTGCCAGCACGACGGCACTGGAGAACCCGCCAAGAATGCCGATTTTTCCGGTCCCAAAAGTGAACTGCGCGTTGGAAGAATGCTTGCGGGAGAGATAGTAGGCCATGGCGGTAATAAGAAACGCGATCACATGCGTGCTCATGTGCCAGCCATCGGCGAGTAGTGCCATCGAGTGCGAGACGAGACCTACCGTAATCTCGATCACCATCATTACAGCCGTGATCCCGATTACGATGCGGGTGCGTCGTTCCGCGCCAGAGAAATCAGGAACGAAATTGTGTGTATGCCGAAAAAGCGAATGATCCGAACGTTCCATGGTGAACTTCGTCGAAGTTTTCATGAACAGTCAGCTACTTTTCATTTTTCTCTAGCTCCTTGCCTCCAGTCTTGTTCCAAAGGTGAAAGGTGTAGGTAAAAACGACGTAGCCAAACAGATCGTGTCCGGGTCCATTGTTGACGTAGAGAGCGGGATTCATTTGGAAATCGCGGGTGATATTGCAGGTAAAGCCGATACTTGATGAGTTTTCCTCGCCGCTCTGGAAATCGACCTGCACCCGCCAGGTCTTATTGAAGTCGTAGGCGTAACCGAGAATCGCCTCATTCTTGTAGCCGGCGTGAATGGCGCCAACGATGAATTTGTGGTGCTCGGTGTAATAGCCGGCTTCGATGTACGGCTGTGGATCGATATCGAGGTGCGGCGACCAGTTCACAAATCCGACGGACAACAGGTATGGTTCCTTCGTTAGTAAGCCAAACTCGGTGCCGAAGATCCACTCATCCGGCTTGAACCCGCGAAAGACGGCGAACTCAGCCCAGTTCGTCAGGCCCATTTCCGCCTGCAGCTCGTAGGGATTGCCGATTCGCTCGCCCTGCGCTTGAAAACTCAGCGAAAGGTCGCCTGGTCCTTGAAGTTCGGGCGTCACGATTTGGCTGAGGCCTTTGGTGGTCGCGCGCGCGGATGACAGGAGCACCATCATAACGGCGATGGTGAATAAGTACCGGCTCACAGCATGGCGCCGCGCATGATTACAAGCGCAATGCTGAAATAAATCACCAGCCCTGTGACGTCTACCAGTGTCGCCACAAATGGCGCGGAGGAGGTCGCCGGATCCGCGCCGAAACGGCGGAGCAAAAACGGTAACATTGAACCGGAAAGTGTTCCCCACAAAACGACCCCGACCAGTGCGACGCCGACGGTTAGCGCAACCAATGGCCAATGCTCCCCGTAAGGTTGGGTGTGAAAATAATGTTCGTCTGTGATCGCCCACACCGCGACCCGGATTACGCCGATAATTCCAAGAACGAGGCCCAGGAGAAGGCCGGCCTGTAGTTCGCGGCGCATTACGTGCCACCAATCGCACAAGGTTACTTCGCCCAAAGCCATCGCGCGAATCATCAAGGTCGAGGCTTGGGACCCCGAATTACCGCCACTGGAAATGATGAGCGGCAAAAACAGCGCTAGCACCAGTGCTTTCGCCAGTTCCGCTTGGTAATTTGCCATCGCCGTGGCAGTCAGCATTTCGCCAAGGAAAAGAATGATGAGCCAGCCCGCGCGCTTCCGCACCATTCGCCAGAGTGAAATGCGCATGTAGGGCTCATCCAAAGCTTCCATACCGCCGATCTTCTGGATGTCTTCCGTCGCTTCTTCTTCAGCCACATCAAGCATGTCATCCTGGGTAACGATGCCGACAAGCACCCCGTTTGAATCAACTACGGCCAACGCGGCACGGTCGTACTTGCGAAAGATATTTAATGCCTCCTCCTGCGTTTCGTTAACCGTCAGATGGACAAAGCTGCGGTCCATAATTTCGTCGACCCGGGTATTTAGCGGGCGGAGCAGAAAATTCCGGATGCGCAGGTCGTCGATCAGTTTGCCGCGCTCATCGATTACGTAGATGAAATTGAGCGTCTCGCTGTCTTGCCCGTGCTCGCGCACATAATCGAGCACTTCCTTCACCGTCCAATTCTGACGCACGGCCACGAAATCCGGCGTCATCAAGCGGCCGACACTTCCCTCCGGATAACCGAGCAAAGCCTGGGCAACGCGCCGTTCCTCGGGCGTGAGCAGCTGAATCAGTTGGCGCGCCGCCGCGCTCGGCATTTCTTCGAGCAACGCCGTGCGATCGTCCGGCGACATTTCGTTGAGAATGGCGACGACCTGTTCGTGCGCCATGCAACGGAGAAGTTCCTGTTGCGCCTCAACGTCGAGATATTCAAAAACGTCCGCCGCCAGTGCCGCGGGCAAAACGCGAAAGATGATGACGCGATCATCGGCCGGCAGATCGACAATCACTTCCGCTACGTCGGCTGGCGGCCAGTCGCGAAAAATTTCACGCAAACCAGCGAAGTTGCGCGCTTCAATCAGACTGCGGATTTCGGGAATTAAAATCTTGCCGACCATAACGACTGGACCGGCGCTTCATTTGAGCGCTGGTCGAGTTTTGTAACACCCGCGGGAACGGAGCGCAATCGCACTGGCGGCAGTTGCGTGTGCGACATGCTCGACGTCGGTCCTTCCAACAAATAGCGCGGCGCTGATTACACGATCACCACTAATACTAGCTCGATTAGCACGGCGACAAGGGCGCGGACACCGCAGCAGAAATCATAACCACTTGTTTTTCTTGAACCACCATATGGTCAACCCGGTGGCAACCAACGTAATCGTGATTGCCATCTCGTATCCATACTTCCATTTCAATTCGTGGATTCCCTCGAAATTCATGCCGTACCACGTGCCCACAATCATAACCGGAGTTGTGATCACCGTGATAAGGGTGAGCAGCTTGATAATCTCCCCCGTCTGATTCGCGGACATATTCAGATAGACCTGCAAAATGCCTGTCAGCGAATCGGTGTAGCGCTGCGCCAGTTCCGAGATATGAAACAGCGCATCATAGATATCTCGATAGTACGGCACCAGGTGCGGCCGGATGAGCTTGAACTCGCCATGCGCAAATCGGGCCAGGACTTCCCGTTGCGGACTAACAATGTGTCGCAAGTGTAACACCTCCTTCTTAATCTGGAGCAACCGGTTGAGCGTTCCTTTGTCGGGAGTTTGCACAACTTCGTGTTCCAACTGCGCAATCTCGAGAGAGAGTTCATCGAGGGCGGGCTTATAGTTATCCACAATCCCATCCAGCAGGGTATACGCGACCCGATCCGGCGCTCGCGCAATGTGTCCAGTGCCTCGCAAGCAACGCTCTTCCGTCATGTGCACGCTTTTCAGTGGCAACTCGTGATACGTCACCAGGAAATTCTTTCCCAAGAAGAAGTTTAGTTCGCTCGTCGCAAACACGCCGTCTTTGCGGCTATAATCGACGGCGTGGATCACCATAAACAGGTAGGGCGTGAATCGGTCACCCTCCTTCGGCGTATATTCCTCGACTTTGGGTGATTCGCTCACGGCCACGCAGTCCTCGATCGAAAGCGGATGAAAATGAAAAATACTCTCCAGCACCCGGTGCGTCTCCTCTGGCGTAGGATTTTCCAGGTCAACCCAAAGAAAAAGATTTGTGTCCGCCAGCAACGTCGGCATCAAAAAGATTTCGATGTCCTTGGTGTGCAAACGGCCGTGAGTTGTAAACGCAAGTGACCGAATCATTCCCATGGAATATTCGCACTCTGTCAAGCCAGCGCGCGAGTCTATTCTTCTTTACAAAGCGGGTGAAATGGCGAAGGCCAGTAATGCTGACTGTCCGGGCTTCGCTCAACACTTCATTGCTCCACTACTCCATCACTTCATTGGTTTGGTTCGTGTCTCTGCGCTTGGAATTTTAAAGAAACCGGCCAAAATGAATTGCAATGAGCGTGACTGCTGCTGCTTCAATGATTCAACGGGAGATCGACCATGGAATTTGTCTGCTCACCTTCGATCGACCCGAGTCGGGAGCGAATATTTTCGATGCCGCAACCTTAACTGATCTCGATCAGCAACTCGACTTCATCGAAGAGGAAGATTCGCTCGAGGGCGTCGTGATTTTGTCCGCCAAGAAATCGATTTTTATCGCGGGTGCGGATTTGAAAACACTGTTGCATCAGGCGCA